>Ga0315902_10006268_pt1 | contig 16527 bp, 29 predicted proteins | sample LakEriMetagenome_9_FD_203523 | JGI IMG/M metagenome (GOLD analysis project Ga0315902, IMG submission 203523) | Freshwater fungal communities from buoy surface, Lake Erie, Ohio, United States - Buoy 12 MA117 | ecosystem: Environmental > Aquatic > Freshwater > Lake > Lake biofilm | place: USA...
TGGGGGTGGCCGAGGGTATGGGTGACGCGTTGGAACGCGTACAGAGGGATCGTAGCCGTTCGGGTATTAGGTCAAATCCGTTCGGGTTTTATTCACAAATCTGATCGAAAAAAGAAAAAAAGATGCGCAAACCGCTTGACAACGCCGATAGAGAGGGTATACTTGTGGTGTCGGGATTCGAGTTTGCAAACGGTTTGCCGACCGAATCCCGAGAAGGTTTGACAGTTTGGAGCGTATCATGAACAAGTCTGAAGCATTGGCCGAAGCATTCACCGAATACCGTTCAATCCGCATGCCCAAGGGATTGAACGCGCTCACCCTTGATAGGGTTGCGGTTGGACACTTGAACGCGGACGCGATTCTAGCCGAATACACTGCGCGTGTCCGCGAGTCTATCGACCGCCGAAACGCCGCATTGTCTAAGATCGGCGCGTTCCCCGCGTCCGTGAACATTCGCATAATCACGCCCAATGGTCGGACGATCGACGCAAACGGCGCGCGCATCGTTTCGGCTATCATCCGTGAGGATGCCGACATTGTAAAGGGTGAAGTAGTCTAATACCATCCGCGCGGGTTGGAACATATCCGCGCGGGTATTGATCTTTGACAAGTAAAGAACGCGATACCCTACCGATACGGTCTAGGGAAGGGGTATCGTCCGCACTCAATATGCGCGCAGTGCGGCGCGTAGGGTATTCGCTAGGGTATTCGGCGGATATGGTAAGCGTACGGGATATCGGCGGCCTGGGGTGTAAGCTCTAGGCGCGGACGATATCGGCGGACGTGTTTAGGATTGTACCATATTCGGCGCGGATTCAATCGGCGAACCCGTACGGATTCAATCGACATAGCAAACCGACTTAGTATCCGATATCGTAGAACATTCAACCAACAACAATAGCGCCCGCACGGATATCCGTGCGGTTATATCGCGCCCGTGCGGATTCGCTCCGCATGGGCCGTAGTACGTCCGTGCGGGACACCGTGCGGACGTGCGTTTCCTACGGGGACTGGGCGACTTTCGTCGCACGCCGTAGGTCTCGGAGTGTAGGTCATGGATTATGTGACATTGTTGGCGTTGGTTCGTTCGGGCATGGAGAATGATGGTCACCTGTGGTACGCCCGTGCGGGGCGTAGGGTGCGGGCGTACGCCCGACGACACAAGGTGTCAACGGAGTACGTCTGCGGCGTGCTGTCTGTGACGTCTCCCCGTGTCCAGGTCACACGGAACGTGCGGCTTGCTCGTGCGTTTATCGAGACGGGCAAGGTGGACGGCATGATGAAAGGTACATTTACGGCGTTGGTAAACTTCGTCGTCCACAACCGCATTCGCGGTCTCAAGACGGGGCCTTTCGCCAAGGCCCTTGAGGGCGATGAGGAGGCGGTTGTTCTCGACACTTGGATGGCCAAGTGCTTTGGTGTTGACCAGAAACTTTTTGGAACGAAGAAGGGTGTACGCCAGTACACCGAGGTCATGCGGGAACTCGCACGGATGTGCGGGCTGACTCCCGCGCAAACACAGGCCGCCTTGTGGTGCGGCTACATTCGGTCGGTGGGTCGGACTCCCGCCGACTTGGTGATCTAAACCAGACTCCACTACGCTCGGGACAAGGTGAATAGCCTTGTCTCGGGTTTCAACGGACACGCCGTGTGTCCGTGTTTATGTGTACGGTTGTGGAGTATTGTCATGCGTCATTTGTTTGCGAAGTTGATTCAGGTTGTACAATCTAAAAAGGCTGGAGGTACGTTCGACCATGCGGGTAATACCGTGCGGTACGGACGTGGGTATCAGGTCGGTCTGTACGGATATGAGTTGAGGTTCTCTGAGTTGGACCCGATGACAGTGTTCGAGATATGCGCCTGGCTGGACAACGTTGAACGTGGATTCTTTGATGGGCCATATCCCGAAGAGTCTCGTTTTTCCGTTGGTTTGTGGTTTGACACCAGCACATCGGAATATTGTCTGGATCTAAGTTTGTTTGTTGACGATGCTGAGGAGGCGGCGCGGTTTGCCCACATCAACAAACAGAAAGCAATCTGGGATTGGACTGCATCAGGTTCGGTGATTTGTTGTTGATTCTTCCAGTGCCGTGCGTGTGGAATACCATGCACGGTACATTTGCGGACACGCCGTGTGTCCGTGGTTCGTGTGTCAGTATTGGAGTGTTTGTTATGAGATATACTGAGGTCGAGGTCGGTCTGTATTTCGAGGATTGGGAGAGCGTGTTGGTTGACTGCGAGACGCAGAACTCCGTGGATGCGGATAACTTCTCGGATGTTGGCATTGTTGATATCATCGACCCCAAGTCGAAGGAGGTCTACCGTGGATAACTGGTTGCAAAGATATATTGAGGCCTCGTTCGGCGAGGTCTCCGAAAGTCTGACCCTTGAGGACACATGGCATATTACCGTGTACGGTGTGGTTGCGTTCGACGACCTCGTGTCGTTGAACGAGGAGTGCGAATCTCGTGGGTATAATGTGACGTACATCGCCGCCATCGAAGTCGGCTGTTTGTGCATCACAATCATAAGGAGATGTTATGAGCAGTGTTGATATCGACTGGTTGCCCTGCGCCAAGCTTGGCATGGACTTTCAGAACGTGACAGTCAAGGCGACTGTTCATGGTGGTTCGTGGCATCCGCAGGATGCGGGTGTGGCTGACGGCAGATGGTGTGAAGACGTGGAGGTCGTCAACATCGACGACCTGTGGGCGGAGTTCGTTGACTACTGCGCCTCGGAGGAACCCGAGTCCGTCAACACGGCGGACGGGTATGTGTGGTGGGACGGCGAGCAAATGACCAAGCGTGGGTTTCATAATGTGCTGTCTCAGGCGGCGGAAGATTGGATCAACAAGGAGTTTGCATAATGGCGTACACTGTGAAGAACTTCAAGAGTAAGAAGGCTATTCGTGAGGCCATCGCCTCGGGTGAGAAGGTCGAGGTGTTCCAACCAAACGGCGACCTGTTCGGTGTCAAGTTGCCTACCAACGGGGAGATCGCCCTAGAAGGACCGCACTACCCCGAGCCTCATCGGTGGTACGGTACAGGTAAACTGGTGAACGGTGTGTTGGTTTCAATCAAGTGACACGCTTGACAGTGCCGTGCGTGTGGAATACCATGTGCGGTGCTTTGGCCGTACACACTAGGGTGTGCCTAGGGTGTACGCCTACTAGGAGTATGTGGATATGACGTATCGAGAACTGGCTGAGAAGTTGTACAACTTGTTTCACTCTGTTCGCAAGGTCGATGACTGTATGTTGGTGTACAACCCGTGGCAGGACACTCAGGTGCTGTATCTGGGCAACGAGTGCGACGAGCGCACGTTGACGTACCCCAAGAACTGGCTGTCGTTCGACAACCCCAATCCCGTGTCCCGCCTGATGGTCGAGGCGTGGGTCAATGAGATCGACATCGAGATCAACAAGACGGTGTTCGCTATCCGTGTGTACGGCAAGCAAGCGTTCTGCCTGAGAACCAACTAAGGAGACATTATGAAACGTTTCTTTGTGTACTACCTTGCGATTCTCTGTTATGGTGAGCCTCAGGCCCAGGCCCAACCAAGTCAGCAGTTGCTCGATGCCATCAAGCAGGTCGAGTCCGGCGGGGACTGCGATGCCATCGGTGACGGCGGCAAGGCCATCGGGCCTTATCAGATCCACCGAAGTTACTGGTCCGATGCGTGCGCTTATGATCCCACGTTGGCCAGCCGTCCGTACTATGCCTGCTTCGAGGAAGCTTATGCCCGTAGGGTTGTGGTGGCATACCTGACAAGGTACGGCAAGGGCAAGAATGCCGAGCAACTTGCTCGGATTCACAACGGTGGTCCGTCCGGCCATCGCAAGGCGGCAACCAAGTCTTACTGGAACAAGATCGAAGATGCAATGGAGAACAAGCGATGAGTTATGACAACAGCATCTATGACGGCGTTGAGTTTGTAGCGCATGACTTGGAAACCATGCGTAAGCAGTACGAACGGCTTCGCTATGAGACTGCGATTCTTCGCGCTGAGGTGAAGGCTTGGCGGGAACAACAGGCCGTGTTTCAAAACACATTCCCCGGACAACCTGAAAGATATGCGGCGGTGTTGAAAGTAAACGAAATGAGAAAAGCCACCGACTCGGCAAATGCTTTGGAGAAGCAATGAAATATGGACACGATTGTGGTGGAGAACAAGCGATGAGCATCACCAGTGGAGACAGACCGTGACCAACACCAAAACAGTTGAGATTCCCACCACCGATAACGAACGACTGCAACTCGTGTTGAGTGTGTGGAACGAGTTGATGGCGAACGAAACGATTTACGACGGAACCATCATCGACATGATGGACACTCTTGTGATGCGAACCGAGGACGCAATGGAGAACAAGCGATGAGCGAAACCACTTACGATTTCAACGACGGCAACGGTCTGGTCCCGGCGCATCAACACCCCAACGGCGGCGGTTGGGTTGCTGACACTGCGACTGTTGCGGATACGGCATATGTCGGACGCACTGCGCGGGTCTACGACAATGCGCATGTCTACGGCAATGCGATGATCGTCGGCAATGCGCATGTCTGCGGCGATGCAGAGGTCTACGGCACTGCGCGGGTCTACGACAATGCGAAGGTCTACGACACTGCGCGGGTCTACGACAATGCGAAGGTCTACGGCAATACGCGGGTCTATGGCGAAGCATGGGTCTACGGCAATGCGCATGTCGGCGACACTGCGCGGGTCTACGGCAATGCGCATGTCTACGGCGATGCGCATGTCTACGGCAATGCGCATGTCGGCGACACTGCGGGGGTCTACGAAACTGCGCGGGTCTATGGCGAAGCATGGGTCTACGGCAATGCGCAGGTCTGCGGCGATGCAAAGGTCTGCGGCAATGCGCATGTCTACGGCAATGCGATGATCGTCGGCAATGCGCATGTCTGCGGCAATGCGCATGTCTGCGGCAATGCGGTGGTCGGCGGCAAAGCATGGATCTACGGCAATACGCGGGTCTACGGCGAAGCACGGGTCTACGACAATGAGCAGGTCTATGGCGATGAACCACAAACGCCGAGCGACCCTTCCCAAAAAGAACGGATTGCCGAACTTGAAGAGGCCATTCGTGTGTTGGCTGATACTGTAGTTGTGTTCTGGACTTCAGCGGACTTTGTTCGCCATAGCGACAGTCTCACCCATGCACGCAAGAATCCGATTGTTTGTCGAGCGATTGACGAGGCGAGATGAACAGCAGTCATCATCTGTTTCCTCTGCTTCCGTGAAGCACAGTAGAGGTTTCGTACCATGACTACGCTTGACAATCGCTAAGATGTTCGTAGCATGTGTGAACTTTGTGACTGATTCTAAACACTACTAGGAGTAAGAATGTCAGAGTATCAGATTCCGCAGACAGACAACGGCAAGTTGTGGTACTTACTTGATATGTGGGACAAGGCGATGGACGATCCGTTTATGAATGACGGGCAGTTCATCGACGAGATGGACGGACTGTTGCATCAGATCCGCACGGCGTTGAATAACGAGGCCAAGGATATGTTGAATAAGGAGACCAAGTGATGGACGCACAGACTTTAGTTAGTCAGTTGTACAATCGTTGGATGTTGTTGATTACTGATAACAGTCTCTCACACGAGGAGGTTCTCAAGCAGTACGATGATTTCATGGATGCAATGTATCACACTACGCAGTGGCGTAAGTGTGGTATGTGTGAACGACCGTACCCGGTCAAGGAGAATGTATGATTCGCAAGTCAGGTAAGAAGTATAAGGTGATGTCTCATTCAGGCCGCACCCTTGGGACACACACGACCCGCAAGGCGGCACTGAAACAACTCGGTGCTGTCGAAGCAAGCAAGGCACGCAAGAAGAAAGGCAAGAAATGAAAGACAACGACATCAAGGATGTGATGTTGACAGAGTTCGCCAAGAAGATGATCGAGTTGACTATGGAGAATGTGGATCTGGAAGACAAGATCAAGGACATCCGGTCTCAGTTGATCAAAGCAGAGACAGATGTTCAGTATTGGCGTGAGGCGTATTATGATATTCGCAATCTTATCATGCGTAATGGAGAAGAAGAATAATGGCAAAGAAGAAACGCAAGCGTGGACCCAACCTCAGTGTCGGTCGTGGTGAGAAGTTACCCGTGAAACAGGGAGCAGGGCTGACGGCCAAGGGCCGGGCCAAGTACAACCGTGCCACAGGTAGCAACCTGCAAGCACCGACCAAGGACAAGAACAACCCGAGGCACAAGTCATTCTGTGCGAGGTCTCGGTCGTGGAAGGGCGAGCGTGGCAAGGCCGCTAGAAAGCGATGGGGGTGCTGAATGAAACCGAAGTATTACCTTGTGTTCAGTGACGCTAGGAAGACCAGGGCTTGGGGTGTCCTGGCCGTAAAACATCTCAACCGTGGAGAACTCCACGAGTACCGCATCAACCCCAACGTGTCCGAGTGGTCGATGGAGTACGGCAGGGTAATCTCCGTGAAGTGCAGTGTGGACGTGGCCGTGCAAGACCCACGAGGTCTGAGATACACGGCTGTGGATATCGCTGTGCCTGAGAACTGCATAACTTCGCACTTCCTACACCGTAGATGTAAACCCATTGGTGGCCAAGAGTTAGGTGCGATGTTGATTGTCAGCGGATGTGCAAAACTTGTGGAATGGTTACAGCCTACGGTGTATACGGAGTGTCCCATCGGCAACATTTACCACCCGGATTGGCCTGCGAGTTGAAAAAGTGAGTGCGCTTTCGACCCACTAAGTATATCTTATAGTGTATACATTGTAGTATACACACTGATATACACTAATAACTATATACCAATACCTTGTATACACTAAAGAGGTCTGTATGTAGCACATATATCGGAGTGGTTATGTTGGACGATTCATTGGAGAAGTTGATTCACTCGCCTGAATACTGGGAGTACATTCTAATGACCCTGAAGGAAGACTCAGTATCGGTTGAGGCACACAACTTCACTGATGTGAATGTAAAGTCTGAAGAACTTATTGATCCAAAAAGTATTTGAGTGTTAGAAAGGATTTAGATTATGTCTAGTCAAACTGGTTATAATGTAGCCCACAGTATCCCAGATCAAGTTGGTCTCCAGGCTGGGGTTGTTATCTTTGATTCAGAGGCAGATGGATACCCTCCTGCTCCTGCAATGCGCTTTCAAGTTGTACCTGGAGTTACTGAGAGTTGTTATATTCACATTGACGGATTTCATAAGAAGACTAATCCGCTTGATCCTGCTACCTGGGACAAGACCATTGTTCGATGGGATGTACCTGTTGACATTGTGTTTCGTAATCCGACGAACCCTTCCATGGGATACATCACTAAGGTCACTGCGTGGTCGGGTGACGGCAGTGCCGGACTGAACTGGACTCCTCTCGTTCGTTATTGATCGGAGGTAACAATGCCTAAAGTTTACAACAGAACTGTTCTGAAGAACATCGTTGAAAAAGCCGCAACTCAACGTGTTGATATTGTTGGCATCTACAACTCCGAAGGTCTTCAAGGAGGCAACGGATGGGACACCGCTGTCCAAGAAAGCCTGAACACCACCTACGGTGTGTACGCTACAGCCGCTTATTCGTTCCTTGAGAACAAGGCACTAGGCGCAGGTGTCGGTTACTGGGATTCCAGTACATCCAACAAGGTTGTACAGTACATCGCCAACTCCGGACTTGGAACTGCTACTGGCAGTCAAGTCACTACGGCTGCGGCTCACTTGCTACAGCACATGAACTGGTCTTCAGCACCCACCGCTGATGTTGGCCCCGTGTGGCCTTTGCATGTGACCTCTAGCCAGAGCCTGACCACTCCGACTGGTCTGCAGATCAACGAGTCATCTGTCATTCCTGTGAACGATGCGCTTACCTTCAACTTCTGGGGTGTCAACAACGACCCAGAATCTGGCGGCTCTATCAAGCCAATCTTGCGAAGGGCCAACGCGCCCTTCACATCGCTGTACAACTTTCCGACTATCGGCTACCTGGGAACGGCTGGCTCGATCAGGAAGACGACTTACAACCTAGCGGCTGCAACTCGAAACTATCCCATCGAGTTTCGTACTCACGAAGGATGGAATCCTGCGACGATGAGTGGTCCGCTGTTCTTGACCTACATGCGTGCCGCTCGTACCAACAAGACAAACGGCATTGCCATGTCTCCGTTCTACTCGATGGGCGGACGATCAGCGTACGATATGTACATGTGTCTCAATGCGTTTCCACAAACATCGTGGGATCATTACTTCGATGTGCTGACTGAGTATCAAGGCGCAACCAAAGCGAATCATTGTGCTGTGTTTGACATCTACGAAGGTTCTAATCAAACCTCAGAAACAAACGTTGCGGCAGGCGCACCCGTCCAAGGTACTCCGGCCCACGTCAACAACTATGTCTGGTACATGCAACAACTCGTTGCGATTATCGAGGCGAAGTGGACAGCATCAGGACGAGATGTCAGCAACATTGCGTTCCGAATGACATGCTCACACCCCGTCAACGCACCCGCCACCGAGTCCCCGCTGATCACATATCGTTCGGCGTTGAAGAGTCAACTTCGATTCAACGCACAAGAGCAACGTGTGTGCTTAGTTGACTACTCAGAAATCACTACACTTGGTGACATGGTTACGGCAGGCTACTTCAGCGACACCATTCACCTGACACGAGCGGGATACCTTGCGCTCGATACACTGTCGTGGTCCGAGATCCTTGCCGCATCATCCAACACGTTGTTTCGTCCTGGTATTTCTTCACCCGTAAGTGTGTTCAACATCGACGACTTTTTATAACTAAATACCCCGGATCTAACGTCCGGGGTTTATTTCACAGGAGTGATCAATGACGAAGAAGCAATCGAAGATGAACACGCCTCTTGAGTGGGCTACCTTTGACGAGTTGTGTGAGGAGATCCAACGCCGCTCTCGTGAGTTTGCGTTGGTCGCACTTGTTCCTGATGGCAAAGAAGGAGGAGTCGAAACCAAACTGAGGTTCGGAGGATCGGAAGGCAACGCCATCCTGTTGTTGCAACATGCCGAAGCGTGTTGCATGGCGATGTACGAGATGAGGGTTTTTGGACAGCCAAGGATCAAAGATGACGACGAATAAAGATATCAAAGCAGCCAACGAGCGTTCACTGAAGTACATGGCAGAGACGTATGAACTTGTGAAAGATATCAAACGTAACGTCCCCGACTGGCGTTCACGTCTGTCACCGAACATGGTGAAGTTGATCAAATCAATCAAGGAGAGCAAGTGATATTCGATACTCACTCCAAGGAAACGAAGGACTGGTTGTTCGTCTCTCAGAAAGAATTGGAGATCGAGTCCATTGATCGCGGTGTTGCACGATACCGTGAGTTGGTGACACGCAAGAAGCAAGGCGAGAAGCCTGGTGATCTGAAACTGATGAGTCGATGGATGCCGTACTTGATCAAGGCCATCGAACTTGAACAACAGCAGATCGAAGATCGACTGCTGAGTGGACAGATCCGATCCAACGACAGTTACGAACTGATGATGCTGACGATGGACCCTGATAAACTTGCGTACATCACGCTGGTGTCACTGTTTCATGTGGCCCAGAAACCCAATGACTGTCCTGTACTGACGGCGGCACTGTATGTCGCATCTAACGTCAAGTTACAGAAGTACCTCGACACCATGCGTAAACAAGATCGTGACGTTCTCACGATGTTGATGTCCAAACGCAAGCGTATCGACAAGGCCAGTATCCAAATGTGTAAGCGCAAGATGGGCATCGCTAACATCGAGTGGCCCAAGCGCAGGCGCATCGAACTTGGATGTGCGCTGATCGGACTGGCTGTCGAGTGTACCGATCTATTCGACATCGTGTATGTCAAGTCCACCGAGCGTGGCAACGGTGGCCGGACCAGTGGGTTCGGCTACAAGACAACGAAGCACGTTATGCTGAAGCCCAAGACACGGCAGTTGATGGAGAAGCACCACTCGGACATGGAGATCATGAACCCGTACGGTCTTCCCATGGTCGTGCCACCGACACCATGGACCAAGGACTTCGGCACTGGCGGATACCTGTGCCTGAAGAACACCGTGGTCAAGGGTACGTTCGAGCAGATGGTGACGCATCCCTCGCAAGAGATGATGGCGGCACTGAATGTCTGCCAACGTACCGAGTGGCGCATCAACAAGCGTGTCGCTGATGTGATGCAGGCCGTGTGGGAATCAGGCGGCGACAAGGCCGGAATCCCTGGCCGTGAACTGAAGAAGATCCCGCCCAAGCCCAAGGGATTCAACCCCAAGGCCAAGCGCAAGAAGCGGTGGGAAGGCGTGGCCAAGGAAGACAAGGACCGATGGCTTGCTGACGCTGAGTCGATCCACGATTGGAACAACAAGACAATCGGACTTCGATATCAGATGCTGTTCAAGTTAGACATCGCCCGTCGATTCTCCAAGTACCCCGCAATCTACTTCCCCTACCAGGTCGATTGGCGTGGCCGTGCGTATCCGATCCCTGCGTTCGTCCACCCACAAGCGGACGACTCAGGCCGTGCGCTTCTAGAGTTCGCCAAGCCCGAGCCGCTTGGCCATTGGGGATTCTACTGGTTGGCTGTGCATGTGGCTAACCTGTTGGGAGCCGACAAGGACAGCCTCGAAGGTCGCCTGCGAGTTGTCAAAGACCTGTGCGCTTGTGACCAACTACAACGGTGGGCAAGAGACCCACTGACCCACAAGGAGTGGATGGACTATGAAGATCCTTTCAAGTTACTTGCCGCAGTGTTGGAGTTCGTGGACTGTCTCACCGTCCACGGTGTCCCTGGTGATTGGTCTAAGTCTGGGCTTGAGTCTTACGCCAAGGATTTCCAGTCAAGAACTCCGGTCGCTATGGACGGAAGTTGTAATGGCCTACAACACTACTCGGCAATTGGTCTTGATCCTGTGGGTGGTCGGGCTACCAATCTTGTGCATGGCACTAAGCCACAAGACATCTATTCGATGGTGGCTGATGTCGTCAATGTACGGATCGAACAAGACTGCAAGATGACCGAGGACCAGACCCTTCCCTGTTGGGCGTGGAGGGGCCATGTGTCACGCAAGACCGTCAAGAGGGCTGTGATGACCACCCCGTACGGCGTGACCAAGCAGGGCATCCTGAGGCAGTTTATCCAAGACCGTCACACGGACGGCTTGCAGGGCATGGCGTACAAGAACGCCAACTACCTCAAGCAAGTCGTGTACGATGCGGTGTCCCAGGTTGTCGTGGCCGCACGGCAGTACATGGACTGGTTGCAGAATGTTGCCAAGATTCTTGGTGAACACGGCCTGCCTGTCGAGTGGCAAACACCTGCAGGCTTCATCGTGTCACAAGCCTATACATCCAAGAATCGCCGACAGGTGTACACCGCTGTCGGCAACATCGACTACAAAGCGACAGACGACGATCCCGAGATTGTCGTGACCAAGCAGGTGCGAGGAGTCGCACCCAACGTGGTACACTCGCTCGATGCAAGTCATTTGTTTCTTACGATCTTGGCACTGAACGCCAAGGGTATTAGTAACTTCGGGCCTGTACATGACTCGTACGCCGTTCACGCTGGCTTTGTGGCCACGATGAACTACGAGATCCGTCACCAGTTCGTGGAGATGCACAAGCACTCCGTGTTGGAAACGATGAAGACGTATCTCGAAAACAAGTACGGCATTGCACTGCCCTCTTTGCCACCTCGTGGCAGTTTGGATTTGTATGAAGTCTACCGCTCCGACTATTTCTTCCATTGATCGTCGTCTTGCTGACAAGGCCGTGTTCCTGTCGAGAACGATCTTGGACATCATGGAACAGTACGACATCTCGAACGATACCGCACTGAAGCACTTGAAGATCGAGTGCGAAGAGATTCAGATGTTGTTTGCCGAGCGTTGTCTTCGACTTGTTCGCAAGTCAGAGAACTACCAGGCCGGAACATTTATGAAAGGATAACATGATCAAGGTACTTGACCATGGGTTTGTGGAACTGGTTGATCAGATGGGAAACGACGATACCGTTGTCGATGCGGCACGAGTGTCGTACGGCAAGGGAACGAAGTCCGTGTCTGACAACCGAACATTGCTCAGGTATCTCATGCGGCATGGTCACACATCGCCGTTTGAAATGGTGGAGTTTGTGTTTCATGTGAAGTTGCCGTTGTTCATCGCTCGTCAATGGGTGAGACACCGAACAGCGTCACTGAATGAAGTCTCTGCAAGGTACTCGGACATGGGAGATGTCGAGTTCTATCAGCCGGACTTCCGTCTACAATCGAAGACGAACAAGCAATGCTCGACGGACGAACGTGTATCAGAAGAAACAATGGACCATCTGACACACATGTACGCCGAGGTAACAGAAGCATCGGTTCATGCGTACCGTGATGCGTTGAATGCAGGAGTAGCCCGAGAAGTCGCACGAACAATCCTGCCCGTGTCGATGTACACGGAATGGATTTGGAAGTGCGATCTTCATAACCTGCTCAACTTCATTGAGAAGCGTTCACACCCGAACGCTCAGTACGAGATCATTCAGTATGCCAACGCAATCTACGACATCATCAAACCGATTGTGCCGTACACGATTGAGGCATACGAAGACTATCGGAAGAACTCCATCAGACTGACAGCGTTGGAATGCGATGTCCTGAAGGAGTCTGTTGTTGGTACTGTAACACTCATAGATACTAACAACAAGAGAGAGCAAGATGAGTGGATCTCAAAGAGAAAGGCTTTGTTTGTACGGGCCTAAAAATCAAGCGTGTTTGGAAATCGGCGGTGCAAAGCATCGTCTTCCCGGTGAATCATTCGTCGAAGCAAAGCAGCGTGAAGCACGTTGGCTTGCGGATGACGAGAAGCACTACGAAGCATATCTCGACATCCTGTTGAACCAACGCTTTCTAGCGGCTGGTCGTATCCAATCAGGAGCAGGACGACCCGAGGTGACTGCGTTCAACTGCTATGTCTCAGGCACTATTGCTGACTCGTTCGTTGAGGACGAGAACAATATCATGGACATGGCCAAGCAAGCCGCCACAACGATGCGCCTTGGCGGTGGTATCGGGTACGACTTTGGTACTCTGAGACCCAAGGGCGCACAAATCAAGAAGATCAAGTCACAAGCGGGAGGACCAGTGTCCTTCATGCCGATCTTCGCAGGAGTCTGCAGTGCAACATCGTCGTACGGCAATCGCCGTGGCGCACAGATGGGTGTGCTTCCTGTGTGGCATCCCGACATCTTCGACTTTGTTCATGCTAAGTGTCCGCCCAATACGGCCAAGCCGATCATGGACGAGATGAAGAAGATCAAGGAATCCAAGGAGCCAGACGAGGGTCGGTTCTGGCAGTTGTACTCTGCTCTTCAAAGCACCCTCAAGTTGACCGAGTTCAACATCTCGGTCGGATGTACTGACAAGTTTATGGATGCCGTCACCAACGGCTGGACACGGTTCGAGACCGAGTTCCCCAAGGGTACACCGTACGGTGAGATTGATCCGCAGATTCTGTGGGACATGATCATGCGTAACACCTGGGACTGGGCCGAGCCTGGTGTGTTGTTCTTGGACACGATCAACAACAACAACAACCTGTGGTACTGCGAGAAGATCGCCGCCACGAATCCGTGCGGAGAGCAACCCCTGCCTCCGTATGGTGCGTGTCTGTTGGGTTCATTCAACCTGACAGCCTACGTCACGATGGATCGCTGTAGCAACTATCAGTTTGACTACGAGCAGTTCATCTTGGACATTCCCGTTGTCGTCCGTGCGATGGACAACGTGATTGATCGAACGACCTATCCTTTGCCCGAGCAAGAAGCGGAGGCCAAGGCCAAGCGTCGAATGGGTCTTGGAGTTACGGGAGTTGCCAACGCGCTTGAGGCGATGGGTCATGCGTACGGCTCAGAAAGTTTCTGCAAGCAACTCGGCAACATCCTACAATTCCTTACGAACCATGCCTACGAAGCAAGCATCAGTCTCGCCGTCGAGAAGGGAGCGTTCCCTGCGCTCGACCGAGATCTGTATGTGCAGTCCGGATTCTGCAAGCGTGCGCTTCCCGAGAGAACCAGAAATGCCATCAAGAAGTACGGCATTAGAAACTCTCACCTTACATCAATCGCTCCGACTGGTACGATCTCGTTTGCGGCTGACAACATCAGTTCGTCAATCGAGCCTGTGTATTCGTACACTCAACAGCGGTTGGTCAACACACCCAACGGACAGATCGAAGTCAAGATCCTTGATTACGGTTATGCACAGTTCGGTGTCAAGGGCAAGCGCAGCAAAGATGTTACTGTCGATGAACACCTCAACGTGTTGATCGTCGCTAGTCACTGGGTTGACTCAGCGGTCAGTAAGACTTGTAATGTCCCGTCCACAACCAAGTGGGAAGACTTCAAGAACATCTATATCCGAGCATGGAAAAATGGTTGTCGTGGTTGCACCACGTTCAACTCAGGTGGCATGAGAGCAGGCATCCTGAAGGATGTCGATGATACGCTACTCGGCAGTGATGCCTCCTGTACCTTTGATCCCGTGACGGGAAGGAGAAGTTGTGAATGAAGTACACCTTGTTATCAGTGATTGTCATGTGACTGCAGATCAGAATCTAGACAGGTTTGATTGGTTGGCCGAGTTGATCAACGACATCGAGCCGACCAAGATTATCTGCATAGGTGACTTTGCATCACTTGATTCATTGTCAACACATCACAACCCCGGCTCTAAGACGGACCACGAACTTCCGTCTTTCAGAGCAGAGCAGTCCGCAGTGGAGACTGCTTTACAGAAAATGTTCAAGTATGATCCTGTGTGTGGTGACCGCATCATGTTGATGGGCAACCACGAACAACGATGGGACAGATTCAAGGAGCGATTCCCGAAAGTCTTGGACCACGTTGACATTGAGGAATGGCTCGGGTACAATAAGCACTGGGATTTCATCCACCCGTACAAGGCGTGGGCAGAGATCGACGGACTTATGTATACACACGTTCCTCACACGATCATGGGCAAGCCTGTAGGCGGCGCAAACGCCTGTAGAACGGTGGCGATGCAGTCCACCAAGTCCGTGATCTTCGGACACACGCACACGTTGAACGTGGCAACCATCCCGTTTATCAACGGAGTTGGTCAACGTATGGCGATGTCTGTTCCCGCCTTTATGAATGACGGGAATGTAGAACCCTATGCTGCAGGATTACCTACTGGGTGGGCGTACGGCATCACGCTGATTCGCCCACAAGGACCGGAGCGTCTCCCGTCCTATGAATATGTTTCGATGGAAGATCTTAGGAGTGAATACGAAGTATGAAGACTGTAAACAAGAACAACACCAAGCCCGCCTCCAAGCCCGTGAACAACCCCAAGTCGTCGGCCTATCCGATTCCGTCTTACGACGAGATCGAGGTTGCCGAGAAGGGCAAGCCTACGTTCGATCCCGCAGGATCTGTCGCAACACCTATGGGTGTGGCACTGTGGGCGTGGGTCGGCACAAAGGCTGACACTGCATTCCAAAAGGAACCGCAGCAGAAGATCACGATTGTGTTCGATGCAAACGAACCTGACATGGAATCCTTTACTGCTCGATTGCTTGCGTTCGAGAATGCGTATCGCAACGCCATCGGCAAGGAAGAGTCTTCCGAGGTTCGCATCATCAAGGAACCCAACGAGAAGATCGCAGCCGAATACAACAAGATCACTGGAGGAACCGCAGGTTCTTACATGCTGATCACACGCAAGGCACGAGTCGATGACGAGGGTAACGCCAGCCCTGTCCCGCTGTTCGATGCCAACGCTGACTCGATGGAAGGATCTATCTGGTCGGGCGACAAGGTTGTTGTTGAGTTCTCTCTCGGTGCGTACACCTCGCCCAACAAGGCCATCGGTACTGGCATCAAGCCATATCTCCGAGCCGTGCAGTTGATCGAGGAAGGACCGAACCGAGACGGAGGCAACGGTGGTGGTGCAGGCAAGGCTTTCAAGAGTCGAGGCACACCCAAGCCTTCCGTCAAGGAAGAGGATAGCGTCGAGGAATCCTCAGATGAAATCCCCTTCTAATATTTGGATTGATTGGTATCCGAACGAGATGTTTACCCTGTGGATTCCCCGTTCTCCCGTACCCGCCTCACGGCCTAGGGTCGGGAGATGGGGAGCCTACTATACAGGGTCATACGAAAAGTATCGTAAGGAGATGCCGGACTTCATCGAGGATCTTCTCGTTGACGAAGGCATCCACAAACCGTTGTTCGTGAATCAGCCGATTGTTATTCGCATGGCTTTCATTCTTGACAAGCCGAGAACAACCACGTTGTCGTATCCTGATTGTGATATCGACAACCTGGAGAAAGCGATCTACGATCAGTTGACAAGTCTGTTGTGGGACGATGATTCACGAATTGTCAAGCACGAAGTACACAAGCGGTGGTCCAGTGAAGACTGTCCACCGGGTGTGTTCATGCAAGTAGGAACCAATGGCGAAGCCTTCAAGAAAGAGACCAAACGGCAAGCAAG
>Ga0315902_10006269_pt1 | contig 16524 bp, 9 predicted proteins | sample LakEriMetagenome_9_FD_203523 | JGI IMG/M metagenome (GOLD analysis project Ga0315902, IMG submission 203523) | Freshwater fungal communities from buoy surface, Lake Erie, Ohio, United States - Buoy 12 MA117 | ecosystem: Environmental > Aquatic > Freshwater > Lake > Lake biofilm | place: USA...
AGCAAGCCGATCCAGATCGAGCAGACCCATCGCGAGCAGACCCAGAGTGGTCTGCTCAAGAAAAGATGGATTTGAGGAACGGCACCGTGTGGCGAGTGACTCATCGGCAAGCGACCCTGAGGAGTAGAACATTGGCGGGCTTGAAACGCTCGCCATAGTTTACATGATTTCCAGAGTCGCTGCCTAACGCCTAACGCCTAACGCTTGCGTCGGGATCGGCGAAAGAGGGCAAGCGATCCGCCGAGGGTCCAAAGGGCCATGGTGGTCGGCTCGGGGACTTCGGCATTGGGATTGACGTAGGTTGAATTTTTATCGAGCGTCCAGGCTTCCGTACCGTCGTTGAAGTTGGTGTACTGGTAGAACAGGTAGACATTAATGGCTTCATTGCTACCGAAACGACTGTTGGGAACGAAGAAGTACATATCGGCTCCTCCGGTTCCTACCGAGCCATCGATGCGAACCTTTCCATCCACGGGACTGGTAAGGGTGGGATTATCCAAATCGTAGATCAGCGTCGCGGTCGTTAAATCGGCGATCGAGGTCAAAGAGGCCGATGCGGAGGTAAAGACCTGGAGCATGGTGATGTCGATATGATCGTCTAGCTCGGATTGGTTTTGGTTGGCATCGAAGAGAAAGACGCGGAAGGCGTTATCGCTTGTCACCGGGATATCTCCGAGCACGATCGTATGGGTTTTGCCTCCACTGAAGATAGCTTCTGGGTTCCCGGCGTTTGCCGACGCACCATTGAAAGCGGCGACGAATCCATCGTCATTTGGTTTTTTTTGGTCGTCTTGGGTGGTCAGGAAGGCATCCGGGTTTTGGTGTTTGTTGTTGGTGTGTTGGAATACCGCAACGCCATCGCCAAGGGCCGTACCGATCGGCACGGCTTCGAGATTGATAAACCCGGCCTGGGCCTCCATCGCCGTCGAAGACCAGCAGACCAGAGTCCCGAGAAGTGCCCCGGGAATCGTCCCGAGAAGAGGCGCCTTGGGGTAACCCCGAAGGACGCGAGACCCAACTTTTTGCATTTTCCGTAGCATCATTTTCCGCAGCATCATTTTTCCCTTTGCTTGAAGCAAACCGAGCAAACCTAGGCCCCAGACCGACGCGGCTTGAGGCTTCGAGCATTCTGGAACTGCATCGCAGGGGAAAAAATCGAGCAAAAAACCTTATGGGGATGGCGGAATTCCGGTATCGAGTTCGTCCTGGTGGATTCCGATCATCTATGGTAAAAAACTGGATATTCGAGGGGCGGTTGATCGCCAGCAGGACGTGTCCTAATTCATTCCGTTTTGAAAGAATCATCATTCATGAGCGACGTCGAAAATTGCATCATCATCGGGAGTGGTCCGGCGGGCTGGTCGGCTGCGATCTATGCTGCGCGAGCCAACCTGCGTCCACTGCTTTTCGAGGGGGCCATGACCGAAGAGAACCGGGTCATGGGACGCTTCCCGATGGGCCAACTTGCTCAGACGACCGAGGTTGAAAACTATGCGGGGTTTCCATCGGGCAGGCTTAAGGAGTTCATCGACTCGGCCATCGACCCGAGCCGTCAGTACATGTACCCCCCGGTCGAGGAGCATCCTCATGCGGTTACCGGTCCGGAGTTGATGGAATTGATGCGTCAGCAGGCCACGAACTTCGGCACCCGAGTGATCACGGACGATATTGTCAGTGTCGACTTTTCCAAGAAGCCGATGGTTTTGAACTCCAGCGAAAATGGATCGTTCCAAACCCGCACGGTGATTCTTGCGACGGGGGCGAGTGCGAATTATTTGGGGATACCGAGCGAAGAGAAATTTCGCAATCGTGGAGTTAGTGCGTGCGCGGTTTGCGACGGAGCGCTTCCACGATTTCGCAACAAGCCGTTGGTCGTCGTCGGAGGGGGAGACTCGGCCGTTGAAGAGGCAAGTTATCTGACCAAGTATGCATCGAAGGTCTATTTGATTTTGCGGCGCGGCGAGATGCGTGCGAGCAAGATCATGCAAGAGCGAGCGTTTTCCAATCCGAAGATCGAGTTGGTCAAGTTCTCGGTAGTCGACGAGGTACTTGGCGATGAGGATCCTCGTATCGGAGTGACCGGAGTGCGGATTCGAAATGTTCAAAACGACCAAACCTCGACGCTAGAAGCGACCGGAATGTTCCTTGCGATCGGACATACACCGAACACCAAGTTCCTCGGTGGGCAAGTCCAGACCCATGCAAACGGTTACATCGCCTGGACGCAGCCTTATAGGACCATCACCAGCGCCGAAGGGGTCTTTGCGGCGGGTGACGTGGCCGACGATTACTATCGTCAGGCGATCACATCGGCAGGTACCGGTTGCATGGCTGCCTTGGACGCCGAGCGTTATCTAGCGCATGCGGGAGTCCATTGATTCGCTTTTTTGCACCCATCGTTTCGTGCGACTATTCGCTAGGCGGCTCTGTTTTCTGAGGAAGGACTTTAGTCTGTGGATCCCAAGGGCTCGAGCCGAGTGAAGGATGAGCAACGCACCGACGTGCTTCCCATCGTTGTGCGCGGTGCGCGGGAGCACAATCTCAGGAATGTGAACCTTGAGCTACCCCGCAACCAGTTGGTGTGCTTTACGGGCGTCAGTGGCAGCGGCAAAAGTTCGCTGGCCTTCGATACGCTTTTTGCAGAGGGCCAGCGACGTTATCTTGAGAGTCTTTCGACCTATGCCAGACAGTTTCTCGGGCAGATGCCTAAACCCGATGTGGACTTGCTTTCAGGGCTTGCACCTTCGATTTCCATCAGCCAGAAATCGACCGGTTACAATCCCCGTTCGACCGTTGGGACCATCACCGAGCTGAGCGATTTCTTGCGGGTTCTCTTTGCCCGATGCGGGACCGGGTTTTGCCCTCAGTGCGCTACGGCGATCTCCCATCAGACCCGTGATCAGATGGTTCAGAAGATCCGAGCATTGATACCCAAGAAGGCTTCATCGAAGGATTCGGCGGCTTGGTATGCGATATTGGCTCCCTTGGTTCGCAATCAGAAGGGGACTCAAAAGGATCTATTCGAGCAGATGCAACGGTTTGGATTCAATCGTGTCCGAGTCGATGGCAATCTCTATGCGCTGAGTAAGCCACCGGAGTTGGATAAGCATTACAAGCATGATGTCGATGTGGTGGTCGATCGGATTTGCGTAAGGCCCGAGTTGTTCGAGTCCCCGAACCTTGAGGTGTTGATCGGAGCGATCGACAAGGCATTGGATGTGAGCGATGGCCAGATGATACTCAGTCGGGCAATCCCGCTTGGGGGCAATGCCTCGAAGTCCGATGTCGAATGGGGTTGCGATACAGCCAATGATGTCGTTTATTCGTTGCTTTATGCTTGTTCGAAATGCGGTGTTTCGTATCCGACGCCGACACCGCAGATGTTGAGTTTCAATTCCCCTCAGGGGGCTTGCGAGACCTGTGAGGGGCTCGGTGTAGCGAAATTCTTTACCGAGGAGAAATTGGTTCCGAATCCTGCGCTGTCGATCCGAGATGGGGCGATCGAGCCACTTGGGACTTGGGAAACCATGCCCCTTTGGCTGAAGCGAGGTTTGGGGGATTTCTGCTATGAGGTCCAAAAGATCTATAAATTGCCCAAGGACCCATCGAAGGTTCCGTGGCAAAATCTGGCAGAGGGGATTCGTAGGGTCTTATTGGTCGGCGATGGGAGAGCTTACGGGTATTGCAATCAACCCTCGACCGGCCCCCGGAGCTACTTGGGTATCGCGATGGACATGATGTTTGTCTACCGCGAATCGAACAGCCAAACGGTGAAATCTCGGTACGACCGGTATTTCGAGGAAGTCCAATGCCCGAGTTGCCAAGGGGAGCGGATCCGTGCGTTGGGCAGATCGATCAAGCTCAAGACGCTTACCGAGGGGTTTGACAATCTCGATCCATGGAGGTCGATCGGGCAGTGTTCATCGATGCCGATCGACGAAGCTGTCGAGTTCTTTGCGAGCTTGGAGTTGACCCCGACGCAGGAGTTGATCGCTGCCGAGGTGCTCAAAGAGGTTCGCAACCGACTGAGTTTCCTTCAAGACGTTGGGCTCGGGTATCTGTCGCTCGATCGGGGGGCACCGACGCTTTCGGGGGGAGAGTCGCAGCGTATCCGGCTTGCCAGTCAGATCGGAGCCGGCCTGACGGGTGTATTGTATGTTTTGGATGAACCATCGATCGGTCTGCATGCTCGCGACAACGAGAAGCTACTGCGATCGCTCAAGAAGTTGCGAGACATCGGCAATAGTCTAATTGTTGTCGAGCATGACGAAGACACGATGCGAGCGGCCGATTTGTTGGTCGACTTTGGACCAGGTCCTGGGGTCAAAGGAGGCGAGTTGATTTCGGTCGGTTCCATCGAAGACATCTCCTCGAACGCAAAGAGTTTGACCGGGCAATTTCTCAGCCGTGCGCGTTCGATCCGACGACCACCGACGCGTCGAGTCGGCTCGGGAAAGACGCTCAGAGTTTTAGGGGCCAAGCACAACAATCTCCGCAACATCGATGTCGATTTCCCTTTGGGTCGGTTGATCGCCGTGACGGGCGTCAGTGGTTCGGGGAAAAGCTCACTGGTCACGGATATCCTGTCGCCAGCTCTGCGCAATGCGTTGAATCGCGCCGAGGATTCGCCAGGGGCTCACCGAGCGATCCAGGGGATCGAGTTTTTGGACAAGCTGATCGAAATCGATCAGAGTCCGATCGGTCGGACCCCTCGGAGCAATCCTGCGACGTACACCAAGCTCTTCGACGAGATGCGAGACTTGTTTGCTGAGCTCCCCGAGAGCAAGCGTCGCGGATTTTTGCCCGGCACCTTCAGCTTCAACACCGAGATCGGACGATGCTCGTTGTGCGAGGGGCATGGTGCGATCCGCTTGGACATGGAGTTCCTGGCCGACATCTGGGTACCCTGTGCAGTGTGCGAAGGCAAGCGTTATTCGCGAGCGACCCTGCAGGTGCTTTTTAAAGGCAAATCGATCGCGGATTGTCTTGATTTGGATGTTCAGCAGGCCATCGAACTTTTCGATGCGTTTCCGAAGATCATCAGCAAGCTAAGGACTTTGGCCGACGTCGGGCTCGACTACATCAAGCTCGGTCAGCCATCGCCGAGTCTCTCAGGGGGAGAAGCCCAGCGGATCAAGCTTTCGCGGGAGTTGAGCAAGCGCGGGACCGGACAGACGATGTTTGTTTTGGACGAGCCGACGACCGGTTTGCATTTCCACGATATCGATCTTTTGCTTCAAGTCCTTCACAGTTTGGTGGATAAAGGAAATACCGTCGTCGTCGTTGAACACAACCTCGATTTGATCCAGTCAGCCGATTGGGTCATCGACCTCGGACCCGAGGGAGGGGCCGGGGGTGGGATACTGCTATGTCAGGGTACTCCCGAGCAGGTCGCTCGGAACCCGGACTCTTACACGGGCTTAGCGATCAAGCAGTATTTGGAGAGCCGTGAGAGTGGTTCGACCAAGACGAAGAAATCGGCTAGTCGCAAGAGCAGCAAAGCCAAGGTTGAACCGATAGCATCGCCGCTGACGAGTCCAGCGTTGCAAGATATCCGCGTGATTGGAGCAACGCAGCACAATCTCAAGAGTGTGGATGTGACGATACCTAAGCAGGCCATGACCGTCTTTTGTGGGCACAGCGGGAGCGGTAAGACCTCCTTGGCGATGGAGACGATTTATGCCGAGGGGCAGCGACGATTCGTCGAGAGCTTGAGCCCTTATGTGCGGCAATTCGTCGGGCAGATGCCCAAGCCGCCGGTGGAGAAAATCGAGGGGCTCGCCCCTGCGATCGCGATCGAACAAAAAGGGCTTTCGCACACTCCCCGTTCGACCGTCGGGACAGTCACGGAGATTTACGATTATTTCCGAGTGCTCTATGCGCGGATGGGCAAGCAGCATTGCACGCAGTGCGATGCTCCGGTCGAGTCCCAAACGATCGATCAGATTCTCGATCGCTGGATGCAGAAGAAGGAAGAAGCCAGCCGCAATAAAAAGCTGCCACAGCGATGCTTGCTGTTGGCACCCGTGACGCTTCAGGCGAATCAGAACCTCGAGGGCTTCTTGCAGGACCTGCTCCGGTCGGGTTACACACGGATTCGGGTCAATGGCAAGACACACGAAATCGATCAAGAGTTAAAGTTACCGGCCAAGCAAGTCTCGCAGCTACAGGTCGTCATCGATCGGATCCAGTTCGATCAGATCGATCGCAAGCGTTTAGCCGATAGTGCGGCAACGGCCTTAGGGCTCGGTTCGGGCATTGCGCAACTGGCCATGGTTGACGATCGTCCGGAAAATCGATGGGCCATAGAAACCTATTCGTTGCATTCGGCGTGTCATGCTTGCGGCATTTCCTTTGAACCCCTCAGCCCGCATTCCTTTTCGTTCAATTCCGCGATCGGTTGGTGTGAAGCATGTTCGGGCATCGGGACCGAAGCCGGAGCCGATCCGATGCGATTCATCGATGCTGGGCTGAGCCTGCTCGAGGGTGGTTTGCACCTATGGAATCCCGTTGGCAATCCGATGGCCCTAGCGATGGTTCGAGCCATGGGAAGTCATTTGGATTTGCCGGTCGAGGAGCCGTTTAAGACCTGGAGCAGAAGCCAATTTCATAAGCTCTTCCATGGAGCCGAGGAGGTGTTGATTCCTCTCTACTCCGGGGAGCAATTGTCGTTTGAATTCCGGTACGAGGGGATCCTGCCAACGCTCGAGTTTATGGCCAAGAACAATTCGTGGATCAAATCGCAATTGCAAGGCCAACTTGGCGATGTGCCATGCAGGGTTTGCGGGGGATCCAAGGTCAATCCGCAGGCATCTGCGATGCGTTGGTTTGACAAGCCGATCGCGGACTTGATGTGCATGACACTCGAGGACTTGCAGGTTTGGATTCAATCGCTTGATTTCTCTTCGCATCAGGTGCAGGTTGGGGGAGAGCTCCGACGGGAGATTCTCCAACGCCTTCGATTTTTGGTCGATGTTGGATTGGATTATCTGACGCTCGGGCGAACGGCGAACACACTCTCGGGTGGCGAGTCGCAACGGATTCGACTTGCCAGTCAGCTCGGAACAGGATTGAGCGGGGTGTTGTATGTATTGGATGAGCCCACGATTGGGCTTCATCCGAGGGACAATGAAAAACTGATCCGCGCGATGCATCAATTGAGGGATTTGGGAAATACACTGTTGGTTGTAGAGCACGATCGCGACGTGATACGAAGTTCCGATTCGGTTCGGGATTTTGGGCCCGGGGCTGGTTCTTTGGGAGGGACGATTGTCGCTCAAGGTAGCGTCGAGGAGATTCTTAAAAACCAAGTTTCCGTCACAGGTCCTTATCTCAATGGGTCCAAGTCGATTCAGATCGATCAAAAGCGAGCATTGATCATCGATCCGGAAACGCACCAGGAGCGGCCAGGATGCAAGTGGTTGACAGTGCGCCGAGCCGCGCACAATACGCTCAAGTTGATCGATGTTGCGTTTCCCTTAGAGCGTCTGATTGCTGTCACCGGGCCGAGCGGAAGCGGAAAGAGTTCATTGATCCAAGGGATTCTGTATCCAGGCTTGGCACAGAAGTTTTATCGGAGCAATAAGGTGCCCGGTGCGCACGGTGCGATCGAAGGGGCCGAGCAACTCAATAAGGTGCTTCAGGTCGATCAATCCCCACTGGGCAATAGTCCTACGAGCACGCCTGCGACTTACACAGGGGTCTTCGATTCGATACGGCAATTCTATGCATCATTACCCAATGATGGATTCATACAGTCGGGGAGTTTTAGTTTCAACGCGGGCAACGGGCGTTGCATGGCATGCGACGGTGTCGGGAAACAGCGCATCGAGATGCATTTTCTTCCAGATGTTTGGATCGAGTGCGAAGCGTGTCAGGGTAAGCGGTATCAGGATCGAGTCTTGGCCGTCAAATACCGTGGGAAAAACATCAATGATGTGCTCGAGTCGACGACGGCAGAAGCCTTGGAGCACTTCAGCGAGCAACCTCGGATCGCCAAAATGCTCCAGATCATGTGCGATGTGGGGCTCGACTATGTGAAGCTTGGACAGAGCGCACCGACCCTATCGGGAGGCGAAGCGCAGAGAGTCAAACTGGCTGCCGAGTTGGTCCGTCCAGCGACGGGGAAAACGCTCTTTGTGCTCGACGAACCGACAACCGGCTTGCACTTCGATGATATCAATAAGCTGATGAATCTGCTGAATCGACTCGTCGACCAAGGCAACTCGGTGGTGATCATCGAGCACAATCTCGAGGTCATCCGCGTGGTCGATTGGGTGATCGATCTTGGGCCTGAAGCGGGCAAGGCTGGAGGCCAGTTGGTCTTCGAGGGGAGTCCACAGATGCTCATCGATTATGGGCGAAGCACTTTGGTGCAAGGAGTCCCGAAGGGTCGGCATCGGAGTTATACTGCAGAGGCCTTGGCGCAGTGGGAGAGCGTTCGGACCGGAGAATCCGGCTCGGCGTCCCAAGAGCCCGATGTGAGTAAGAAGCGTGCTAGTCAATCCCGCGCTAAACAAACCCGTGCGGTTAAGAAGCGCAAGTCACCCGAGTAATCGAGTACTGCTACAGACAGGAGGCATTCATGCGCAATGCATATGCGTTGTTCTTGGTTTATTGTTTTTCATTTGCGGTCCTCTTGTCTACAAATTGCGGTTCGAGGGTTTTCGGCCAAGGAGCCGAGGGGGCAGTTCGCATCGATATTGCCAGAGACACATGGGTGTCAAATTACCCATCGGAGCAAAGCGGTTCGAATGGTGGTGCGCCGAGGCTCAAGCTCAAGTCGATCGTCGAGCTTTCGATCATCGATTTTCAGCCAGGGGTGCTCAAGGGCAAGCAGATTCAGAGTGCTAAATTGATGCTGAAGGTCGAGGGGGACCGACCCATCGAGCGCGTGACGCTCAGCACGCTCAGTGCCGACTGGATTGAGGGGGATGGGAGTGGATATCAGAAAGTTCAAGGTGCATCGACCTTTACCCACCGGGTTTATCCTGCTGAGCGATGGTACGACTCGGATTTAACCGCGGTGAGTATTGGCCAGGGCAATACGATCTATGCCTCGGTCGATGCGAAGCCATCGGCGAGCAAGGGCTGGGTGGAGTTGGATGTACCGCCTGAAATTTTGCTCGCCAGGGTCCATGGTTTGAGTTATGGAATTGTCTTGATGGATGACACAGGAAGCACCTGGACTCGCAACGGGGAGGAATTCAAGCAGGAGATATTCCCCAATCGTTTCGTCGCGAGCAAGGACTCGAATCGCTCGAGCGCTCCTTATTTGATGGTACAAGTCGGCCCCGATGTACCCAAGCAATCCAGCAGTGCGATCCCAACGATCGACGAATTGCGTTTTGTGCCTCCTGATGAACAAGATCCTCGCTTGAGGGTTACATGGCAGATCGAACCGAATCGAATCGATGAGTTGATCGGATTTCGTGCGAAGCTCGATGGCGAGCAGCTTGCCCCGTTTTGGGTGCCATCGATCCGAAGCCATGACAAGCATCGGTTTTTAATGCCGTTGGATCGGATTTTGTCCCCGAATTCAAAACTCTTGAGCAAGGATTCCACTTCGGCGAAAATCAGTGTCCAGGCGATCGACAAGCATGGGAATCTAGGGCTCGAGCGGATCGTCCAAGTCCCCATATTGCGTCAGGAAGATTCGGCACTGGCCCTCAAGCCGGTGGCAAACCTCAGCGGCAAAAAGAATGCGAATTTTAAGAATGATGCCTACTGGACTGGGGCACTCGAAGCTGCGGGTGCGCAATGGAGCGTGATCGACCCACTCGATACCTATGTTTCTAAAACCAAGACTTTGATCCCGGCTCAGCGCGAGAGCTATCTGAAGTCCAATCACCTGTTCGATGCACAAACACGCACCGTCAGGCTCGATATGGCGCGAGGCGCGTGGGCTGGCTTTCAGGTCATATCCAAGCAGCCCACTGCGCCGAGAATGACCTGGAGTTGGCAAAACCTCGATTCGCCAAAGAGTCCTCTGGAATCGAGCCGTCTTGAGATTTATACCTATCGGGACGTGCCGAGCGGCGACCAATCGATTCCCGATCCATTGATCGCGATACCGCTTGAGGGGAATTTTCCGAAGTGGACCACACGCGAGTCGCCTGCGGGGCGTGGATCGAATTGGTTGGTTGAGACCTATGTTCCCCCCGAGGTACCGGCTGGGGAATACAAGGCTGTTTTGAGGATCGAGCAGCAGGAGCAACCGATCGAGCTCTCGGTGGTCTTACGGGTTCATGATCGAGTGATTCCCAAGACACTGAGTTTTCTGCCGGAGATGAATTGCTATGGGCTTCCGAACAACGACATCGATTACTACCGGTTGGCTCAACGGCATCGAACGGTCGTCAATCGAGTCCCCTATGGGCAGGGAGGTAAGCTTGCCGATGGCTGCGCCCCGGAATGGAAAAACGGGGTGTTGGATTGGAGTGCCTTCGATCGACGATTCTCTAGGCTATTTACAGGAGAGGCCTTTGAGGATTTGCCCAGGGGCAAGGTCCCGATCGAATGTTTTTATCTTGCGATGCATGAAAACTGGCCCTTGCCGATCGATCCCAATTACAACGGGAGTTACTGGGCAGACCAAGCGTTTCCCGAATCGTATCGCCAAGCGTGGGTTTCCTCGGTCTCTCAAAGTGTCGATCATTGTGCGGATCAACGATGGATGGAGACTCGATTTCACGTCTACTTGAACAACAAGAATAATTTCAAGGCCAAGGGCTGGTCGAGGGGCTCATCCCCTTGGCTTTTGGATGAGCCCGCCAATTTCCAAGACTACATCGCCCTGCGTTATTTTGGGTTGGCCTTCCGCGATGGTCTCGAAGCGTCCCGAGTGGCGAAAGCCACCGGTGGGGTTGGCAAGGGCGATTTTCCGAGGGTTGTGTTTCGCGCGGACATTTCGCGCCCGCAATGGCAACGCGATACGCTCGATGAGATGCTCAAATTCAACGTGGTGGCCAATGGAGCGTTCAAGGAGTATGAGTCGTTGGTGCTCGACCGTAAGTTTCGATTTGGCCATGAAGTGGTCATCTACGGCGGAAACAATCCTATCGGCAAGAGCAATGCGACGGCCGTCGCTTGGAGTTGGGACGCTTGGAGTTCGGGGGCCGATGGGATTTTGCCTTGGCAAACCATAGGCACGCCGAATTCATGGAAGCAAGCCGACGAGTTGTCGTTGTTTTATCCTTCGGAGGATCCCAAGTTGGCCGGTCCGATACCCTCGATTCGCTTGAAGGCCTACTGTTATGGCCAGCAGGATGTGGAGGTTTTGAATCAGTTGGCCAAGGAGTCTGGTCAGGATCGTTACCGGTTTGGCCAGAGGCTTCGCAAGTCGCTGCAACTGAAGTCTGAGGATCGGGCCGAGGGTGATTATGCAGAGCCCGCGACGTGGAGCGACTATGGCGCGCTCACGCCGGAGATACTCCATCGATGGCGGGTGGAGCTTCTGTCGCTTGGAAAATGAGCCTGGAGATTAAGCCTAAGTATCAGCTACCAGGAGGCTTATTTCTCGGCCAGTCCGTCTTCCATCAGCATGTGGAAGACTTGGGAGACACTTCGGTCGAACGGTTCGCTCGAGATCTTGTACTTTTCGCAGATGCCGAGGACTCTTCGGTGGAATTCGCGAATTTGATCGTCGGTGACATCCTTACGGAGGCTTAAGCGTCCGGAGCGTGGTTCTTTGAGTCCGGCGGACTGGAAGGCGAATTCCATTTCGGTCATCGAGAGTCGGCCTTCTGAGGCGCATCGCAACCAGCGGTCGCAGGTCTTTTGGATATCTTCCTTTTCTTCGTCGTTGAAACCTGGGGAGGCTTTGACGTAGCGGAGGGTATCCTCGACGATCCCCCATTGCAGGACGGTCGAATCGGTCATGCGGATCCCCAAGCGGCTGAGTTGTCGGCTTGTCAGTTCACCGCGTTCCATCTTGGACGAGAGGTCATTGAGTTCGTCGATGATGGCGGTTTGGTCGGTTTTGCTCAATGCCGAGTCATCGACCCAGGGGATGAGTTGTTCGCGAAGGGCTCGGGCGGCGCGGGGGCCTTGGTTGCCCGTGAGCATAAAGGACATGTAGGCTACAGCGATGCATACGAACATCATCGCAACGACGGCGACAACCAAGCAAGCTGGTCCTAGGGAGACATCTTTGCCGTCGGAAGCATCGTTCGATGGAGGGTTGCTAGAGGAGCTCAAGTCAGGTGGTCCAGGTTAGATTTCGTCGAAGTGAATTTCAAGAACTTCATACCGCAGAGTCCCTGCTGGGGCTTTGACCTCGACGGTTTCGCCAACTTTTTTCCCCATCATTGCGGCTGCAAAGGGGCTAGTCGTGAGTATCTTGCCGGTTTCGTAGTTCTCGTCGCCGGCACCTACCAGGGTGTAGACTTCTTCGTCGTCGAACTTGAGGTCCTTGAGCTTGACCGTTGCGCCGAAGGCGACTCGATCTTTGGGCATCGAGGCGACATCGACGATTTGGGCGCTGGAGAGTTTGAATTTGAGCGAGTTGATTTTGGCCTGCATGAGCCCTTGGTTTTCTCGCTGCGCGTGGTATTCAGCGTTTTCCTTGAGATCTCCTTCGGCTCGGGCCTCGGCGATCTTTTCGGCGATGCGGGGCATTTCCTCGTTTTCCAGGCGTTCGATCTCGGCCTTGATTCGATTGTACCCTTCTCGGGTCATAGGTACTTGATCGCTCATTGCAAACTCCTGTTTCGACAGAAAAAAAGATGCGACCTTGTTCGACTCGGCTCGAGCCAAAAGGTCGCATCATGTCCGACTTCTTATTTCAACCTCAATATATCTTTCATCGCTGGTGCGAAATGTCAAGTAGCGAAACGGCTAGAGAAGCTAGCGCGAGGTCGCTTCGTAGATCGGAAGGTGCCTGTAGGTGACTTCCAAGGATAGCAAATTCATGGTTGTCACGTAGAGTCGGCCGGCATATTCCCCCCAGGCGTCGGGGATTGGGCCGATGGGCTCCCAAGACCCGGCGTAGGGGCCTTGGGTGACCTGCGATTCGATGAGCATCGGGTAAAGGGCTTGGTACCAGTTTTTCCAGCGATCTCCCCCCATGTGGAACAGAACTTGGGTGGCGTAGTACCAGTAATACGTATCGCGTTTTGGGGCTTGTTCGGTCCCCATCGCCGGTGGGCGTTGGAGCAACCAGTCGGCTCCTTTGGCCATGACGCTGTTGTCGCGTTTGTAGCCCATGTAGAGCCGCATGAGCAACCCCACGCTGGTCATGACCGGTGTGGGCAGAGCACCGTGTTTGGTTTCCGGGGTATTGGCTAACCAGTTATAGCGATACAGATGCTGTTCGCGCAAGGAGACTTGGGAATGGTCGAGCCATTTTTCGATTCCCTCGAAGGTTTGATTAGGGACATACAGACCTGAGAGTTCGGCGCTTTTGAGGGCCATCATCCCCCAGCCCGTGACGCTCGTGTCGCTACCGACGCGCGGGATGTATCTCCAACCACCTTCCTGGCGGTCCTGGCTGTAAACCAGAAAATCGACTGCCCGTTGGGCATTGCTTCGCAGGTTCTCGTCTTGGGTCATCCCGTAGGCTTCGCATAGAGCCAAGGTTCCGATGGCATGGCTGTAAAGCCATCCGTTGCGATCGGAGGCTTCCTCCATCGGGCGATAGAGATCCCCGTTGGATTGCTGTCCAGAGATAAGGAATCCGAGTGCCTTGCGACACTCTTGCTGGTACTTGTATTGCACATGGCTATACCCGGCTCCTTGAAACGCAAGGAGCGAGAGGGCCGTGGCCGCTGTGTCGCTGCGAATGACCGTCCTTTGTCCGAAGTCCTCGAGTTTCCATGACCCGTCGACCCGCTGATGTTTGGCAAGAAACGTCAGCCCTTTTTCGATGGCTTCTTCGGTCTGGGGGCCAAGTGGACCCATGGCTTGGATGTCTTGGTTGCTCGACTCATCCATCCGTCGCATCCGCTGTTCAAAGGCAGCCGCAGGGATCGGCACAAGCCCCTTGGCCGTCCCCTTGTTCGCTTGGCTCGCTGGGCGAAATTGGTCCAAGCCCAAGAGAGCAGCATCCGGTTGGCCGAGGCTAGGGAGCCGAGCCGTTGCTGAGTTTCCGATGGCCGCCGAGTTGGGTGCCGCCGAGTTGGGTGCTGCCGATGCGATTCGACCGACAATGGGATCTTTCCAAGGTTTCACGTCGAGCGAACCGTCGGTATCCCCCCGGATCGACTCGCGCGATCGAACCCCTGAGGAAGAGGTCTCGCGACGTGCGATTTGGGCGCGGTCGCCGAGCAGATCGCCGACACTGGGTAAGCCGGCACTGGGCAACCCGGGCGCTTCTGCGGAGGCCTGGGTGGGATTGGTCTGCGAATCGAGACGGATCGGACTTGTCGATCGAGGTAGCTCGAGTCGCTCAGGGCGAGCTTGTTGCGAACGCATCGTCGAAAAGACCTCGTCGTTGGCCGAGGAAGCCGAGGCTAGGGGCGATTCCAAAGCGGCATTGAGCTCGCGCTCGAGTCGGCCTTGCTCGGCCCGCTGGAGCGTTTCGGCTGATTGCGATTTCTCGGTCGGTGATTCCAGCAGGCGAGATTCTAGCGGGCGAGACTCCGGGGCCATCGTCGCGCGTTGGAAGCCGGGAGTTTGCTCAGCCGTAGGACGTTCGAGTTCCGTCGGCTTGGACTCGGGCAACTCCGCTTGGGCCAAAGCCGTTGGGAGTACGTTCTCGACCTGGATCGCTTGCCGTGGTGGTTCGGCGTTTGTCGGCAAGGGCTTTTGCATGGCCTGCTCTTGCTCTGGGGCCAACTGCGGTTGGGTGGGTTCTTCTAGGGCTAATTGCTGATCGAGGATCTGTTTTTTCGAATCGAGGCTCGATGGCTCTTGGGGGTCGATCTGCTCGAGGGCGCTAGGGGCTGGTGCCTCAGGTCGCAGTTCGACTCGGGTCGCCGGGTCGATCGCACTGGGCACGGGTTTGAGATAATCGGGTGCAGAGACATCGGGGGATCTGGGTGGAGTCAGGAACGAGGACCCTTGCGACATGTTCTTGAGTTGGACTTGGACCTCCTGAGTACCATCCTTCCACACGCCTGAGAAAAGGACGGTGTTGATCGCCGCGACCGTTAGCCCCAGATGCATCAAGACACTCAGGAGAAATCCGGTTTGAATCGATCGCTCGGCGCTTTGGGGGATCAGGACATGGGCGAGCATGGTCGATCCGACGATGACCGTTGGAATCGCCAAGCAATAGGTCCAGGCGTTGTACAGGACGCGAGGGTCGTCGAAACGAAAGACTCTCAGGACCATCATCATCACGAGGAATCCGAGCAGTCCGATCGCAAGATCCACGAGCCATACGCTGGAGTTCGATCGGTTCATGGCCCCCCCAGGTCCGGACGAGGAGTCGGCTCAGGCGAATCCTCCTGGGTGGTGATCCGATACGAAGGGACTTTCAAGCGATTGCAAAGATCGATCAGCGAGACGACCGATTGGAACTCGACCCTTTTATCGCCACGGAGAATGACGGTCTGCTGGATCGGATTGTCGACGATCGCTTGGGCCAAGACCGATTCGAGTTGCTGGATATCCAAGCGTTGTCCTCGGAGCATGTAGGTGCCATCCTGGCCGATACTCACGACGAGTTCCTCGGGAGCAACCGTCATCGGTACGGCGTTTTTGGCTGAGGGGAGTTGGATCGGCAGTTGCTGGTCGTCTTGGGAGAACTGGGTAGCGACGAGGAAAAAAATCAGCAGCAGGAAGACCACATCGATCAGAGGCGTGAGGTTCAGGGCCTCGAGCGCTTTTCCTTTTTGGATTCGGACGGACATGATCGGCCTGGGAGTAGGACTTGGGAAATCGGCATGAGATTCCGCGTCATTCTACCCATTGGCATCGTGTCGATCCACTTTGGGGTTAGGCCCAGTGGGGAGGAATTTGCCGGAGACTCCGAATAGATTGATTCAACTTTAGGAAACGGATAAGCCGAAAACTCCTACAAGTCGCTCGGTCGAAGTCGTACCGACGACGTCAAATAAGCCGTGTTCTCGGGGGGGAATTATGATTCGCAAGGCGCTATTGGTTGTCGCCCTGGCCTTGGTTGCCAGTATTTCGACTGCTTCTGTTTCTCATGCACAGCAGTCGCAACAAGCTTACGGTAGGACTTGGGGCGGAGCGGCGAGCAATCGCGATTATGCCCGCTTTAACCACTATCCTTATGTCTACTACCCCCAAAATTTCTATGGGGCCGACTACTACAAGAGCAGCGACAGTCTGTACCATCGCTACGCTCCTGAGGTTCAGATTCCTGTTTACAACCGGCATTGGTACAATGAGTATCCGACCAATCGCCGGTACCATTGGGGTCATCATTACATCCTCGACGTGTTCTAGGCTGCTAGGCAAAGCTGCAAGACACGCAAGCGGAGGTTTTCGAGTCCGTCGATAAACCTCTTTCGAGCGATGGCAATACGCATTCCATTTCCCGCACACCGCAGGTTGCAATCGGCAGCCTGCGGTGTTTTATTTTTGGTTTGTTCCTGGTTCCGTCCATCGTTTCGA
>Ga0315902_10006270_pt1 | contig 16522 bp, 8 predicted proteins | sample LakEriMetagenome_9_FD_203523 | JGI IMG/M metagenome (GOLD analysis project Ga0315902, IMG submission 203523) | Freshwater fungal communities from buoy surface, Lake Erie, Ohio, United States - Buoy 12 MA117 | ecosystem: Environmental > Aquatic > Freshwater > Lake > Lake biofilm | place: USA...
TTGATGGAAACCGTAGTTTGGTGGTTAGAAAGTCGTCCAATGCTGCAGTTTCTGCATACAGCTCCCAGCTCGTCAAGGCTATTAAGAAGTGCAGGATGTTTTGGGGACCTTCTGCCACTGAAGAAATCTTGGAGGTACTATGGCCTCATTATCAGCCGTATCATATGCGATTTTTTGACGTTCAGGCTCTGCTATGTCTTTTCTTGCCATTGCAACTGGAGTCTCAATGTGCTCTTTGGTTTGACAAGATCAGTGCCAGCATTGATTGGGTAGATCACTCTGTTGCGAGTCTCAACGTTCTTACAGATTTGTTTCATAGAACTGCCAAATATGTCTCGTTCAATGACTATGTAGATGTTTCTGCTTCCAATCTACAATGGAAATCTGTTCTTGTTAAGCTTGTTAACAAGTTCATTGGTGTACTGAAACTTACGGTCCAAGGGGATGCCTTGCTATTGACGTATACGAAAGATCGGATCTGGCCATCACACACTGAGGAGTTTCTCAACAAGTATCATCTTAAAAGGAATGTTTGTGGTTCTAGCATTGCGTCCCTGTTAGTCCAACTTATCGATTTGACCGGAGACTCGACCGAGTCTTTCTCATTTGTTCTTCTTCAAGACTTGACATCTATTTTCAAGAATTACTTGCATCCAGCTAACGAAGGAGCCTGGTCTTCTGCTCTTGCTGAGTTCTTATATGATGGAACTGAATCACTCGTTCGAAGAATTGGGATTTACAAACGACATCGAAAGGTTGATGTCACTGTTCCAGATAGCCTTCTGCAGCCCTGGCTTTCTTTGGCTTATCAAGCTTTGTATGCTCGCTCCAATTCAACAAAGAAGTCTGCCCATTCTGCTTTCAAGGTCCTGGGATTTCTACGCCCGAGTATAGTCTTTCCGATACTTTTTCCTGAAATCCTTTCTGGACTATCTCCTGAATCTCTCACTCATGCACACAAAACTCTGAGTTCCCTGGAATGTTTGGGTGAAATAAGCCAAGCTGCATTCAACCCTAAGGTTACCGCTGAGGGTGTGAATCATTTAGAGTCTATTCTTTGGACTTCTCTTTCAGGTATTGATGTGAACGATTTGATGAAAAGTGGTTCTACCATGGTCTTTTTCTCCATCCTCTTCATGAACATTCCTTTCGTCGATGGGAAGGGATTTGAGGGCTCCAATCCCGACTCTGAGGCTTTTCGCCAGGTCACATTCTGCTTCCAGGAATGGGCCTCTGCTTTTTGGGGTCTCATGATCGATTTTTGCACCAAGCTGGGTCCGTTTCAGAAAAGTAACTTTATCGACGGGATGACCATGCGTGTTGTGTCTCGTTGTCTATTTTTCTTCTTGCAATGCGTTTCTCGAGACATTCGTTATGAGCTTGCTCATACTGTTATCCGGTCTGTTTTGGAAGTCGAGCCTCCGGAGTCCAAGAAATATTACAAGAACCTTGTCACGGGCATTGTAGAATCCGACCCTCACTTAATTCTGCCCATCATCCTAAGGCCTCTGCTTGAACGTGTTTTCGAAGATTCCTCAAAAAACTCATTGAGAAGATCGTCTTCCAGTGAATGGGTTCTCTATATCATTTCACAGTCTGTTCGGTATTCAGGTTCAGCCTTAATTCCGTTTATTACGGACTGCAAGGCTTTGATTCGCCTTTGTTGGAACGACAGCTCTCGCAGTATTAGGAAACTTGGACGAAAGATCCTCAGAAATTCTTTGTTTTCTCTTGTCTCGGTTTATCCGAGAGAATATCGCTCGTTTCCTTCTCAGTTCTGGGAATCGGATTCTTGGTGCCACTGGGATGATTGGTTTTCTTTTCCAGATCGAGTAGATGATCCTTTCAACCTGGAGATATCATGGCATGTTCCTTCTTCAGATGAGATATCATCTGCTGGTGAACTAATCTCTTCGTTCTTGCCTGATATCTTGTCGAACTTGAAGTCTTCAGAGAAATCTTTTCAATCATTAATGAGCGGTGGAACCGCGAAGTCTGCGGAATTCTTGAAGGTTCAGGAAGATACCATCAAGAATCTTTTGTTTTCCATTTCCATCATGGAGGGCTGTAGATTCGCTCTCGGAAGTCTTGAAGGGGATGCAATTTTTGAAGAGAATGATCATGCTTCATTTCCCAGAGTAGATCTATTTTCACTCTCTAAGAGGCTCAGGGAAGCACTTGACCTGGAAACAAATTTGAAAAGTATTCTTCTTAATTCATTGAGCACCTTGGCTTCATGTGTTGAGCCTTTGCTTTCATCCGAACACGGACTTTCATCAGATTTTCTTGGTGCTTTTTCCAAAGCGGTTTCATCGCTATTTCGTCATTCCCAGTCTCTTGATGGACTTAATTCTGTCGCGAGAATGAACAGATTCGTTCTTGACTCCCGCAAAGAATATCTGTCTCGATGTAAGTACACTATTCGGCCACTTTTGGTTGAAAGAGCATACCTTCTGAATAATCTACGATCTTGCCTTGCGAGCATGCATTGTCTCCCTACCACTGATCTCAAGATCGTTTTTGGTATTGTTTTGAAGTTACTGAAGCTCCGTGATCCTGCTGTTCGTGCATCTGCCTTGGCAACGTCAGAATCACTCTTGACATGCTTTCCACAATTCAAGGATCATGTCTTTAACTTCTGTATCTCGACGATCTCTGATCCAAAGTGCTCGGAACACGAGTTCTTGGGAATCTTATCCTTTATGGGAACTTCAGGCTTCAGAAGTATTGTCTTGGAAAGACATACTAGATTCGCATCTTTTGCGAACGCCTTTGGAAGTGCAATGAAGCATCCCAGTGATCTTGTTCAGAATGGTATCCATGCAACCATTGTTGGATTCATGGAAAACTACTTTGTTGATTTGCCCGTTTCGGGACCTTCAAGTTCCAGTGGCTTCGATATCAAGCTGTTTTCGTCAGCACTTGAACATGCTCCGGATGTTAAACATTGGAGATATGAGTTGATGGAACTTGTTTTCCTCTACTATTCTCCTATTTCGCTGAAACATTGTCCGGTTCCATTCATATCTCGACTTCTCTCATCTCTTCTGAATGATGTATTCCACATTCGTAGAGCCTCGATGATACTCGTCACCGAGCTTCTTTCTTCGGATCAATCTTCGTCCGTTTTTCGTGCTACGATTGCGAATCCATTGCCAGATAATCTTCTCGGCGCCATTGAGGACTTCTTCTCTACTCACTTGAGTCAGATATTGGAATCCTGCATCGCGTCACAGCTGAACACTAAAGAAAGATCAGAAGGATCTACATTATCTATCTTGAAGTTTATCAAGTCTCCTTTAATTTGGCCTCGATCTCGCCTGACGACCTCTTCACAAAGCCTTGATTTAATTCATCTACAGTTCTTTCATATCCTCTTTTGTGTGTTTCCTAAGCTACATGCTCCTGCTGGACTGTTCATCGAAAGAGTTCTGACGCGAAGTAGCACTGATCTCGAATCTTGTGCTCTTGCGATTGAAGTCTGCTGTGCACTACTGAAAGCATCAGTAACTATTGTCAAGCTTCAAGAGGATGTCAAGAATCATCTTGCTAAACTTGTTGAGGCATTGGAGAAAGCTGCTTTTCAGTCTCTCGATCATTTTCTTACTGCAGTTTGCTTCTCTCTATCTGACTCTGACTCACAGAACATTGAATGGCTTTTTGACTTTTTCATGGATTATCTTGAGAGTCCTGCTTCTACGACTTTGGCTCAGACTCGTCGCATGCAAATTATTCAAAGTATTTTGGCATGCAGGCCCCTTCCTCCATATGACGTTTTTGAACGTCTTGTCAAGTTTGTAGCTGTATCCAGCCTTTCGCACTCACCACAGACAAGACAAGAAACAGCTCGACTCTTGGCGATTTTGGCTCGAATGACTTTTTCCATCTCCGTGGGTGCAGATGGAATCGTGGTTTCATCTTCCTTTTATTCCCGTTCTGGAGAAATCATGAATAACTTTTACGTTGACTCTTCAAAAGTTGATGTCGATTCTCCTTTGCTGGAATCGAGTTTGCTCGTTCTTGTCCAGTCCCTAGAAACTATCGATTTGGTCAATTTGGATGGTGTTATCGAACGCTTGTTTCCTCAAATTCTTATTACTTCTCGACACCCCAAGGCTGAATATTCAGCACTAGCGAAGCATGCGCTTTCCTTGATTGCAGCGGGAGATAGCTTCTCTTCCGATTGTCTGAACTCCTTTGTGACTACATCCTCTGAAATACTTCAAGCTTCATCGACTAATTGGGGCACAAAGACTCAAGTCTTGCGATTTTTGCAGGGTCTTTGCATCAGACAAGCCATCCTTTTGACCAAAGCTCAGACTAAGTCTGTTGTTTCGCTTCTAATTGCACTTCTCGAAGATGTGAGGATTGAAGTCCGAGAGCTGAGTGCTCTTACTCTTTCAAAGGTGTTGATGTTCTGTGGTTCCAAAGTGAATCTTGTTTTTCTTCAGAAGAAATTTGTAAGAGCGGCTCGAACCAGACTGCCTTCCAAGGCATCATCCCCTGATGAATATCAGAAGGCTTTGATTCTTCGTCACTCTGGAGTGTTAGGTCTCTGTGCGTTGTGCTACAGTGAACCATATGATGTTCCTGAATGGATGCCAGCCATTTTGACATTCATCGCTGAGTTCACGCATAGCCCTGAACCTGTCAGCATTTCTGCTCGAAAAGCTCTTTCCGAATTCCGACGAAGTCATCAGGAAATGTGGCACATCTTTGAGTCTCGCTTCACGCCTGAGCAGCTGACTGCTGTGACGTCCAGCGAAAGTGCCTTTGCATACTTTGCTTAGACTTAGTAAAAGATTGGTGCACAAGAATGTTTTATGGATCGCCATTACGAGTTATGACTCGAGAAACTTGACAAAGTTGTGAGGAATCCATCCCTTCTTGTCTTCAAGCTTGGCATACCACCATTTCCCAGTGGGACGGAATATGAGGATCTGTACCAAGTCTCCCTTGTTGAAGCTGAGCTGGTCAGCTGAACGAGCTTTGTACGAGTAAAGAGCCTGAGCCTTCTTGGGAGGTCCTGATGCTACAGCCTCTGCATCCAGAGCACTGGAACCTACTGCATCCCCTGAAGAAGTCTCGCTGGACTCCGAGAGAGGAGTAGAGACCACAGCTTCGGTCGAGTCTGGCTTCGATGAGATTGTAGGAACTAGGACACTCTGGAAACTAGCTTCGCTCTTTGTTCCCTCAGATTTCTTCCTCGTCGGCTTGCTGTCACTCTTCACAGAAGAAGAAGAATGTGACTTCAGAACCTTGACGTCAGCGTCCATGGGAGAAGAAGCCTTGGAGGATTTCTCTCCTAACGGCTTACTTTTACAAAGAGATTCATCGTTCCTGTCATCCGAGCCATCAACAAGTTTGACAAAGTTGTACGGAATCCAGCCCTTAGCGTCTTCCAGCTTGGCATACCACCACTTCCCTGCAGGCCGGAATATCAGAATTTGAAGGAAATCTCCCTTGTTAAAGCTGAGTTGGTCAGCTGACCGAGCTTTGTAGTTGTAGAGGGCCTGAGCTCTCTTTGGAGGTCCAGATGCCATGGACTCAGCGTCCAAAGCACTCGAACCATCTCCAGAATCCTTTTTCTCTTCTGAAGAGAAAGAGGCCGCTGCCTGATGAAGAGAAGATGAGGAGGAAGAAGGAGAGACTGCGAGAGAAGAATAAGAAGCAGCAGTAGCTGGAGGAGAGATTCCAAGTCCTGTCAGAGGAACTGAAGGAGGAAAGGCTGGAGGAGCTGAAGCAGGCGAGGCTACCGGGGAAGCTATCGGGAGTGGAATGAGAGGAGGAGGGACTGCCACAGGTGACTGAGCTTCCTTGGACGCAGCCGGAACCATCTTGACCATAGCCGAGCTCTTCTTGATCGATTCGGAAGGCTTGGCAGCACTCTTCTCGAAAGGACTCTTGAGTCCCTTTGGAGAGTCCTCAAAGATAGGCTTGGCTTCTGAAGCCTTGGAACGCTTCTTGTCTGATTTGACAACAGAAGAAGAAGGCTCCATGGAAAGCACAACGATTCCCTTCCTGATGACGAGAGTAGAGAAGAACAGCCCCGCGTAGAAGACATCCCAGAACTCTCTAAACACAGGCTTGCCCCTGTACAGAAACACAAACTCCTCATGTTCAAGCTCAGGTCTGGCGAAAACAAGTTCCTCATGGATTTCCCTGAGCGTTGCTTCCTGAGAGACTCTCAGAGAGGCCACGACTCTGGTGGAAGTGTCCCACAGAACCTCCAAACTCTGTTCACTCATTTCAATATCTGGAGCACGTGCTCTCCAAACCCTACGTCTGTACGGTGCGGCATGGCTACCGTACGCGGGCACCACAGAAATCTTCATGTTGATTCTGGTGTGGACGGGATTGGCGCTGGGCTCTGTGTTGTTCGAGGGAGACTTTGGGTTTTACAAATCCCAAGGCGACTTGGATACGGCTTGGTCGTGGGCGAATCAGGCTGGACTCTACCAGACGTACATCTTCGGGTCAGGGAGGAGACTCAGCGAGTACGTGGAGGTGGGACCTCAGTTCTGTAACCGAGGACTCAATGCTGGGTGCGTCAAGGGAGCTGCCTTCTCTATCGACGGCACCAGTCGATGGAATGGACAAACCATGCTCCGAACTGAAGTGATTCCTGCCAAACAGCCTTCTGCTCAAGGACTCAGAATCTATCGATTCAGCATGTCTGTCAGGAACCTCAGTCCCTCCTATGAACACCAACTGGTTTTCTTCGAGTCTCACTTTTGTGACATCAAGTTTGGGAATCCTGGAGCAGACTTGCAGTTTTGGGTTTCTGGAAACAAGCACTGGTCTACAGGACCTGCTGGACAAGATTGGCACAACTTTGCTTTCGAAGTCGATTATGGTTCTGGAGGTGTATCTTTGTGGTACAGCAAAGGAGGAGATCCCATGAACAAAGTCGTTGAGAGAAAGTCTGCTCCTGTGAGTCAAAGTGATTTCCATGTAGGGATTCTGAGACTGCCTCAAGGAAACAATCAGGATCCTGTCAAGACATCAGTCTGGTACTCCAATGTGGCTATCTTTGATTCTACAGCAGACTTGATCTCGGGAGTGTCTCCGAGTCCTTCTCCAACTCCCAATATCGTCAATGATCCCACTCCTTCAACTCCAAGCTCTGCCCCTTCTTCTTCAAGCTCTTTGTCTGATGCAGTTTCCATTGATTCATTTCCAAACGAAATCCTTACTGTCAACCAGAGATACAATCTTCGGGTTTCTTACTCATCTTCGAGTCTCGACAACAAGATCATTGTCTGCAATTTGCTTGCTGTTTCATTGGACGGACAAGTTCTGAGTGTCTTGGCACAAGGAGTCAGAAGAGTCTCTAGTGCCGGAGTCTCCAATGTGAGCGTTCGCCCGAGACAGCTCGCTCCTGAAAGCCAGTTTCATTGCTGGATTCTCACAGTCACAGACTATCTGAAGAATCCAACTCAATCTGCATCGTACGCAACAGGACTTGGAAAGAGTCCCATGATTCTCGTCAACTCCTAGTCGGAATTGGAATAAACTCAATCAAAGCCAAGTGCTCAACAGAACTTCACATTTCTGTTCGTTCTTCTGTCGGAAAGACAAACAGATTGACCAATTCAATTTCTGGAAGCAGATTCAGAGCATACTTCCTTGAGACCAAGGAAATCTTGGGAATAGATTGATATCCAGAAGCAAGAGCAATGAAATAGAACGGAATGACTGCACTTCGATTCGCACAAACAACAATACTTCCCGATTTCTTGCCATGAGAGACAACTGCTCCAGAGAACACTTTCCCTGTCACTTCAGGCGTAAGGAACTCGATCTCTTCGTCCCAGTTACTGTGATTCGTGACTTTCACAGAAACCTCGATTGTTTCTCCAACAGTTGTGGGAGAAATTGGAAGAAGTTGTGCAGTTATTGGAGGAGAAGAGCACTCGAGGGAGCCCAGACTACCATTCCATGCAAAGACTCGTTTTGGAGCAAGAGGATGAGAATATTCACATAGAATCTGCCCAAGCTCGAATTCTCCTGCTTGAGCTGATTGAAATGGAACAAGCTTGGAAAACTTCTCTCCAGGCTTGAGAATCCCTACTGCTCACAGTCAGAGATATCAAGACAAACTATGCTTCACCAGGATTGTCCGTCATGTTCGAATCCTCAAATTTTTCGTCTTGAGGCAAAAGCTACAGCAATTAGCTGAAACGAGCACATTAGCAAGATGAATACCAAGTTAAAGCAAACATTGGACACATCCAAGTCATGACGAGAATTGTTGGATAACGAAACGAAAGCAAATGCCTTCTGATTACAAAGAGCTCGCGGAACTCTTGAGTCCGGGCGAAGGTTTCCAAGAGTTTCTGAAAGTGGAAGAACATCGATAGGAAATGCTTGGTGAAGAACTGAAACCTCGACGCTGAAGGGAGCTACAACGGCAAAGTTGGTCTTCACTTCATGCACTGTGACAACTCCCAAGTTGACCTTCAAATCCATTCCGATCACTTGAGTCGTCGGAGAAGCTTTCAAGAACAGTCGCAAAGAACGATTCAAGTCATGTTCGACAATCCATGGATTCGATTGTCTTTCCATTTTGTGCGTATCTGGATTCAAGACATAAATGATGGATTCGTCCACAGCAGAATCAGCGTCACAATTGATAATCACAAGGCTGTTCGGACAGCTCTTCACATCAGATGGATTTTGGAACAAGAATTCAACAACGACTTCGTAGAACTCGTTGTGCAGCATAGGCGGATGATGAATGAATCTAGAAGACATCGCAGGAATGGGCTCAATGACTTGAAAGGCATCGAGACCTTGGATTCTGGACAAACAAAGGCAAGTAGGGCTCGTATCCAAAGTAACTTTTAAAGTCTTGAACTGCACCTCACCAAAAGATTGCGAAGGAGAAAAGTTGAATGTGAAATCGACTGACCCATCGGAAGGAATGGTTGAACACTCCAGAGAAGCAAGATTAATGGAGAGCTTGGGGTTGTTTGTCAGAATCTCCACGGATTGAATGTGAATATCAGACGGGAAAAATGATGAGATTTTCCCGTTCAGAATGACACTTTCTCCCACATGAATTGTTTCACTGGGAAAAGCTTCGAAATAGACGTCTAACATCGTCAACTCAGATCACACGAAGGGCTCACCAAACATGGCAAGATGTGATTCTTCGAAGGAGATTGGGCAATCAAATGCCCCCAAGCTTTCAAGTGACTTGCAAAACCGTTCATACATGGCTTGACGTTTCTCTACAGGGCCACATTCTATCATCGCATCAGAAACAACAGACGAACAATCAATACTAGTGTGAAGGAATTCTATAGCGTACTGGGCTGAAAGAGAGTAATTCTCCATAGCCAAGGCGGTCTCATGAGCTTGGACAAGTATGTTCGCGAGTACAAATGACCACTTCTCTTGTCGATACTTGGGAAGCAGACTGTCGAAGAAATCGAACGCTGTTTTAAAGTCTCCTCGTCTGTGGTACTCCTTTGCCATTTCAAAACCAAGAAGCAAAATGAGTCGATCACTCGATATCCGCTTGGCACTGTGGTAAGCTTTCTTCAAGAGCTCCAGGGAGCAGTCGCTGTGATTGACTTTGGATTCTAACCAAACAGACACAAGTAATTCATCATCTGAATCATTGGAAAGCTTTCCGAAGAACTGACGCCTAGAATTTCGTTCAATCAAAAGAGACTCGTCATATTCTGATACTGGCGGCCATTGGCTTATGATTGAGTACGCGCTTTCTCTTCTTTCTCCAGCTGCTCTAAAAGCAAGATAATAGTGAAACGAGGAATGATGAGTGCGATTTCCAAGGGCCATTGGAGACGGGAACATGTCCAAAAGCTCCGCAAATGTCTTATGCAGATTCTCCAGTAGGCCGTATTGTCGAAATAACAGTTGAGGTCTTTCTTTGTCGAAAGAGATCGTTTTCAAATTGGAGATATGGGAGAGGAATGCCTCTACAGCATCATTAAATCTCCCTACTTGGAACAATATCCTGCACTTACAAAGCACCAAGATGGAAGCAATGTTTCCAGCCTCGAATGCTGAAGGAGTTCCGTACAAGAAACCAATCTGATCCAGAGCGGTGCCAAAGTTGGCCAAGGCTGCATCAAGGTCTCCAAACGTTTGTGCGAGCAAGCCAAGTTGTATCGAAACTCGAGACTGCATTTTCCGTAAGGAATCCGCCAAGACATCTTTGCTTTTCCTCAAAGACTTTTGGCAATCTTTGTAGTAGTCTGAGCAGCCTGTGACGATCACAGTCTCCAGTTTGATAAGCGAATCTTTCAAGTTGGCCGTATTGACACTAACGACGGCTTTCTTCGAAGACAATCCTGCTTTCTTCCAGAGATTCGAGAGAGTGGAGGAAGCCACATCGACTGGAGAACTGGAAAGAAGCAGCAAGACTTCCCTGTAGATACGGAACCCCGCCGGATTGTTTCTCCTGAAGCGTTCAACAGCCGAACAAATCACTTCTTCGGCATCGAGGCCGTCGGCCCTGAAGACCAGCACCACAAGAGCGGGGAGAGGATTGAAGTACTCGAGGGCCCAGTCCAAAGGCAAGACGCCCTCCGCATCACGAGGAGGATCGGAGTACCTGGGAGGAGAAGCACTAGCCTCTGGAGAGAGCGGAGCCGAGTCCGAGTCGGGAAGCAGCGAGGACTGGGGAAAGACATGGTCCAGAGCAAGACTGGAGAAGGAGAAAGAGCTCCGACGAGGGAGGTTCTGGATCAGCAGACGGTGTGTCTCGACCTCTCCGAGTAGAGCCACCAGAGGTCTGGGTGCGTCTGCGAACTTTCGCGCGCTGTCCCAAGGAAACCACTCACACTCCATCTGTTACCGACTGAGAGACTGAAACCGACTGGAGAGACGTGTTTCATTACGAGTCAATGGAGATATGTCCGTAGAGTTCGAGATTTCTAAACTTGTCTTTTAGGTTACCGCATGTTCTGCCTTCAAAGGGGAATGCGTTCAGAATGGTCTTCCAGTTGCCTTTGCCAAACTTTTGCACTCCTTCGATCAGCCAGTTCTCTTCTTGTTCATTCCACTTCCTTCGCTTTCCAGTGTTCAGAGACTCCAACTTCATGGAATGTCGCTCTGGCTTGATCATCTTGGGTCTGATCACAGGATGAGATTCCGCAATGAGTGCTGGAAACTTTCTCTTGTTAGTTTTCAGAGCATTCTCTCGTGTGGGATTCTCTTTGGACGGAGATGGCTGAGGTGTGCCAATCGATGTAGATCCAGTCTCTGACTCAGAGAGCTCATTTTCCGGGATCGGAATGAGCGGTACCATGGAGTCTTCTTTCCGATCAACTGAGTCTGGAACCGATTCATGTATCTCGATGCAACAAGATAACGTCGACTTGTTGAAAACCTCCAGAGGCAGAACAGCTTGCTTGGCAAACATCACGACGTCTGCTCCTTGGGCAGTAAATCCACGAGCCACAGCTGCAACGTCGTTAGACGAAAACGAGTTCAAAACCTGATCGATTGCCTGGTGGATCGATTCGAATGAGCAATCAGCCTTGATTCTGTTGAGCAGATACTTGCACAGCTGAACGTCTTCTGGGGCGTCATTGATTGCTCCTGATTCGACCAGATGTCTGGTCAGAGTCTGCACCAGAGCGAGTTTGGCTTGATTCAGATGCAAACTCTCTCTAGATCGATGATCCGGAAGAAGTGAGTGTAGAACCTCAAAGACTCTGAGAGCCCAGGGAACGCTACAAGATTCTCTGGCCAGTTCCTGTAGAGTCACGAGAGCCACCCGAGTCCTTTGAGAGCGAGAGACGAGAGGACCCATCACATCGAGCACACCTACACCCACATCAGTGACATCTTCCACTCCAAGGCACTCTTGCGCAAAGGAGTCAAGACTCGACTCTCCAGTGCAAACTCCAACACAACATCCAACCATCTCATCCCTACTCTACTCCAGGGTAAGGTACTCTCTACTGTACCCAAGTAGTGTACATTTCCGGATGTGCGGACTGGGAGCACGGAGCAAGAACAAGGAGCTGTTCAGAGCTCTACTCAAGCCTCCTCGGGATGCGGTGGGGTCTGTGAGGAGACTCTTGAGTAGAGGCGCTGACGTGGATGCGAGGAATCCTGAGGGGAAGACTGCCTTGCATGTGGCGATCACTCGGGGACAGGCTGATATCGTGACTGAGCTGATCGCTGCAGGAGCCAATGTCTCTGCCAAAACTAGAGATGGACTCGATGCACTGCATCTGGCATTGAAACAGGGACATGCTCACCTCGTGGAGATGCTCTGGCCGTATGCTCAGAAACAAGACTCGACTTTGAGCAGGAAGTTCTTCAGGAGGCTCTCTTTTGCCAAGATTGACGTGTCTGAGCTCGATGAGCCCAAGTCGATTTGGGAAGAGGCTTGTTCCGCTGGGAGACTTGCAGTGGCGGCGTATGATGCCCAGATGTTGATTGAAGGACAACACTTTGAACGAGATTTGATTGTGGATCGAATCCGTCTGCAGAACGAGGATTCGAAGACGCCCCAGCTTGTTGTGTTGAAATCTTGGTCTTGTACTGCAGTTGCGTTTCGAGGAACTGCTTCTCTGAATGATGTGATCACGGACATGGCTTTTGGTCGTCCTGAGGACTCTTGCAGTCACGCCGGAGTGATGAAGGCTTTGATTCCGGTGCAGCAGGAATTGAATTCTATCTTTGCAGAAACCAAGAAGCGATTGATCTTGTGTGGACATTCTCTTGGGGGAGCATTTGCCATCAGTTCTCTGCTCTTATTCCTCAAAACGAATCCCCTTCAACGTCCCAAGAAAGTTCATATTCATACCTTTGGAGCTCCTCTTGTTCTCGGATCTTCAGACAAAGCGATTCTGGAAAGTCAAAAGGACTGGTGCTCCATATTCAATTTCATCCATGCTCATGACTTTGTTCCTCGAGCTCTGACACGTCCAGGCATCACATTTCTGAATGATTTTCTGACGTTTACCAATTTGGATTTACTACAGGAACTCCATCTGATCAATAGGCGACGAGGGGTGACTCAATCTGAAGCTGCAAGAGCATTCAGTGAGGCGTTGGCTTGTATTCGAGCTCGAAACATTCAGTTTTGTGCAGTTGGTGATTACTTCGTGATGAGCGAAGAGTCCTTCTCGAAACTCACCTACCTCCCGGCTGATGCTCAAGATTTCGACGATGAGCTGTGTCCTTCCTTGATGTACTTTTCCTATTGGGTTCCTCATCATAGTATGGTCTTTTATATCAAACTTTGTTCGCATTTTGCGACTCGAATCTCACAGCTAGGTTCGAAATCCGAAGACCCAGTGCCCAATTCACTGTGAGAAACACTGTATTAAAACCATGAACCGCCCGCGATGTTCCCTTGAGAACTGTCAGAGCATAGAATCAGACGCCGGACTGGCTGTGAGAAAGAGTCTATATGGACTTGAAAAGAGAAAGACGCACATCACCTTGACTGCTTTCTCGGCTTCGTGAGGACAGAATCAAATAGGTCAATTCAAAGAAGAGAACGAATCAATCAGATTCCTTCGAGCAGAGATCTGCATCAGCAACTCCAATCTCAAGGAAATCGTTCTTAAGTAGCCCCATCCGTTCCAGCATTGGTTCCTGAGTCCCCTGAATCAGGACGTGACTGCAGCAGTGGACTAGGCTGTGCTATGAGTGCGAGTGTGTTGAGTTTCTTGTCGGAGACCACATGTGGAGCCTTGTTCGCTGCTAAGCCTCCTAGAACCCCTGTCGTCATAGACTCCTCCTGCTCGATAGTCCAGGCCTGTAAGACTCTGGCGGACTCTGGCGTGAGCTGTGCTCCAGTGTGGGACAAGGCTGACCAATGCTTCAAAGGCCTCCTGGACCACAGAGATCTCTGTGAAGTCCTCATCAGACTCTTCAGGACCAAGAGAAGAAAGAGCTTTGCTGATCTTCTGACTTCTGATGTTGAGCTCGCAACACTCCTCGAGATGGGCTTGGCTCTGGAAGCCCCTGCTGAGCTCGTAGCCAACGTGTCTAAGAAGCATCCTCTTGTTTCTGTCAAAACCAGCGATCCTCTGACAAAGCTACTTGAACACTTTTGTTCTGGGACTCATCGTGTTTTTGTCTTTGACTCTGCAGGATCATTTCTTGGTGTTCTTTCTCAATCGGATCTCATCAAGATGCTCAATGCTCACCAGAAGGAGCTTGGTCCAGTTCTTAGTAGATCTGTAGGTTTCTTGAGTATTCCAAGTCTGATTGTTTCAGATTAAGGACTTGGGTCTGGGTACTGCTCTCGTCGTTTCCCTCGAATGGAATCATTCCGTCATTGAGGCCATCCAGAAGATGCAGGAGCACAATATCTCGAGCGTGGCACTCGTTGACGATGCAGGACTTTTGATGAGCGTGTTGTCAATGACTGATATCAAAGTAAGGCGTGTTCTGTTGGGTGGGTTTTGATCATGATTGCAGTACGTCTTCAGAGCCAAGACGTTGAACGTGCTGAACATGAGCTGTCAAGACTACATCTGTTCAGTCAGAAGAGCTCAGAGTCTGGAAGATCGTGAAGGCAAGGATGTCTACCCATTCTTTGGAATCCAAGCCTCGAGTCCATTGAGTCATGCTTTAGGAAGACTCGTTGCGACAAGAACTCATCGGCTTTTTCTGGTTGGATCCGACTCAAGGCCTCTAGGCGTGATTTCCCTCACCGATATCTTTCGCGCTCTCGCGGCATGACCAATGAACTCTCCCTTGGTTTTTCAGTCACGTCTCTCTCTACAGCACTCATGACCTCTGCAAGATATTCTTCTGGGTAGTTTCTGGACTCCACTCTTCTGGGAAAACTGTAGGATGCCGGTTTTCTCCTCCTTTGGTTCGAAGGGCCAAGAAAATGAGTGTTGTCGTCATCTTGCTTGCGAGAAGCTAGTATCGTAGTGTGAAGTTATCAGGTTAGATCATGTTTTCTCTTAATGGATACAGTTACCGTGTTGTCTCAGTTTGGAAGATTGCATATAGAATGTACCGAACTCCTGTTCAGTACAGTGAACACTATCTCCGTAATGTAAACAACACATCGTCTTCAGGTTCGTGATGTCGCTTCTCATCAACACCCTCCTCAAGATCAGAGTCTGAAGGGGGATTGAAAAACTGAACTCCTTAGGTCCTTCAAAAATCCGAGGTTGAGATTTTGAATGCAAAGAAAAATTGCGAACTTCCATGTGCCGACACAGTCTTATACCGAAATCGGTGAAACACAGTTTTGCACTTGTCCATACCACAGTGCAGTACACTGAGTCAAGCAAAAAAAGAAACGAACGGTCAGATTTCCTCTGATGACATCAGTCCAGGTCTTTCTGAAACTTTTCAAACAATGGCCACGCAAGAGATTTGGTAAAAAACATCAGCAGATTGATCCTCAATGTTCACATAATGAACTTTGATTCTTTATCTGGCAACTTCTTGTTGAATCCAGAGATGGGTAGCCTCAATGTGCTTTCTTCTTGCGATGGATTTGATCGAGCTGGCAATCTTTCCTGCGCTTGAGTTATCACAGAAAATTGGAGTATTTTGCAAGTTGAAGATTCTTTTGTCGACTTTGTAGGCAAAGTGGATAACTTCTTGCAGGAATTCTACTTCGGTGATTCCCTGAAGCAAAGCATAGAACTAAGCTTCTATGGTACTTCTTGAGACGTGACTTTGTGTTCCTGATTTCGAATAGATCAGCGAATTAGAAAAAAATGCAGGCTCGAGATATGCTTTTTCTTGTTTCTTCACAGGAAGTGAAATCACTGCCAGAAGTTTCCTGCATCTTTTAGCATTGTGAGTTACTCACTGGCCTTTCTTGCTCGGAGCTCCGAAATCTGGCGTTATTTTGATAAAAATAACTGTTCTTCGACTGGTATCGTTCAGTTAGCGAGCTGCATCAACCCTCCAATGAGTTGGCGGAACAAATGAAGATCGAATTTCTCATCTTCATATTCACGAAACTTGCTTGGAGTCGAATGGGGCTCCATTGAATTGTAAACTTTGATTTTTTTGTGAAAGGAGAAATTACACACTATTTCTTCAATGACTAGTGTTGAGAGAGTGCAATCCATTCTAGAGAAACTTTGGAGAGCCAGTATGTGTTAGGGCTTTTGCAAGCTGTTTGATCTTGGATTCAAATCTCGGAAATCTTTCACAGTCCTGCTTTGTTTTTGACATATCCAGGAAGTCATCAACAAAACAGAACTTCATCTTTAAGTAGCAAGCATGGTTCTTTTGGGCAGATTTTGAATCCAAAGGATTTCAGGCGATTTCAGACGAAAGTACCAGTTTCTTACCGATTGTTCGAGGGTATAGATGAACTTTTGAAGTAGAAAGACTCTGTCTTATTCATCCTCAAATGCATCTTATTGGATCATGTATATGGTTTCTTTCAGGTGTCCATACAAATAGGCTGTGTCGATGTCCAGCTGAAAAGTTGGTGTCCAAAATGCCGGGCAAAAGTGCGAATGAACCTGCAAATCACTTCGTCTCCAACGGTGCAGAGGTGTCATCATTGTCAATTCCTGGTTTCTGGGAACATCCT
>Ga0315902_10006271_pt1 | contig 16520 bp, 11 predicted proteins | sample LakEriMetagenome_9_FD_203523 | JGI IMG/M metagenome (GOLD analysis project Ga0315902, IMG submission 203523) | Freshwater fungal communities from buoy surface, Lake Erie, Ohio, United States - Buoy 12 MA117 | ecosystem: Environmental > Aquatic > Freshwater > Lake > Lake biofilm | place: USA...
AACAACAAAGTCTCCAGGATATTTATTACTCAAATTCTCAAGTGTAGCGCCAGAAGTGACTCCGACGATATTTCTTACGCCTGCTTCATCTAAGTTATAGATACCAAATTTATTACTAATAAACATAACATCGTCATCTACGCCACCACCAAGAGTGATAGAGTGGAAAGATCCACGTGGCATAGCAAACGAGATAAGGCTCTCTTGCTCAATTACTTCGTCAGCAATAAAGCTTGTACCACCAGATGGGAAGTTGCCCACTAGTCTCGAAAGCTGAACTGCTGTATTAAATGCTCCGGCCGGTTTATCATTTACCTGAATAGCTACAGCTGGAGGAGTGAGGTTAGCGGTTGCTTCAATAATACTTGTTACGCCAGAAGTAAGACCAATAATCTTTGATTCTTCTGAGAATACGCCAGCAACATTTGAAAGAGTGACCTGTCCAGCACTAACTGATGTTACTTTACCAGAAGCCTGAAGAACAAGAGCCGAGATTTCACAATCGTCTGCAGTAAACGTAGAGTTTGTTGATGCAGTGATTTGATAGTCTTGTGGAACACCACTTACAACAGTAAGATAGTTATTACTTCCTTTTGTAACTAGAACATAATCACCTGCAGTAAAGTTATCTTTAAATGTAGGTGTCTGTGGATTAGCAAAGACAGCAGCTAATTGGCCATTAGTTCCTGTTGATGTTGTAACTGTTAGTGTCGGAAGAGTAACATAGTTGTTACCTTGGTTCGAAACTACAACAGATGTAATTACACCAGATCCATTGGTTGCAATATTTGCAGAAAATCCAGATCCACCAGTACCGGTGTTATTTGCTACAATAATATCGGTATTATCATAAGCCGTTCCACCGTTTGTAATTGTAATAGTTGAAGAGATACGGCCTTGATTTGTTTTCTTAATAGTAGTATTTGAAGCAGTAACAGAAACGTTTCCATGAAGCTTATATTGCTTGAACTGGTAAACAGTTTCACCAATATTAAAGTTACCACCTACAGTATTAGCAGAGCGGAGAATTAAATCAACATTTGTGTAAAGCGGATTCTTAAGAATTCCAACCTGACGGAAATCGTTTTCAGTTGGAATTGTTGAACCTTCACTATTAGTGAATTTAGTGCTAATGCAAACTCTTCTGGCTCCAAGTTCTGTAAGTGGATCTGAACCATGACCACCTGGAGGAGAAACAATTGGTTGAAGAGTTGCGGCTGTAAATCCAGCGCTGTTTGCAACAGAAGCTGGCATATCAATAAATGCACTGTTAATTGTAATTGGAATTGTGTCAGAAGTCTTGCCAGCATAAGACTCGCCATAGCGATAACCGGCACCGACACTCAGCATTTCAATTTCTACAATTGAATTGGCTGTTGAATCAATAATTGCTCTACCTTCGGCGGCAGTTGTTTCTGTTCCATCACCCCAAACATAAACATACGGATAGACTTCGTAAGTATCGCCAGCGGCCGGTGGTGTTGTAAAAGCAGAATTCAAAGTAAAGATCTTTTGTCCGCCTACACCACGATAATCAACAATTCTACGATATTGGCCAGCAGCACCAGCAGAAGAAGTTGTGATTTTGATTACACCACCACGATAGTAATCATCCTCAGCTTCAGCATCATCCGGCGCACCATAGATTGTATCAGCACCTACTGACAAGTCTGTTGTTCTAAATGTACCATTAGCAATATAGTTATCATAACCTTTGCCGCGTGTTACAATATCAATGACTTCAATTGTTCCAGGTGTAGCATTTGTTTCAACTGATGTATTAGCAACAACAGGAATATAATTTGTGGTTGCAAACTTTTCATATTGTGTTTTTGTTACACTATACATGTACTTCCAGATATAACCATCGCCGGTTACAATCGGATCAAGTGTTTTAGTAGATGGAGCAACAGTAGAGTTTACGTTCACTGTAGTGTTACTAGCATTAAATAAACACTTGTAAACATTAAATTCAGTGCTATTATCTATAACTGTATAGAATCTCTTATCATAAAGACCACCATCGCGGTGATCGTACTTATGATAGAAAGTATTTGAAGACCAGAGATACTTGTTTACAACATGTACAACATCACTTGTTGCAATTCTTTTTGCAAAGATCATGTTATCATAAACATCAAGGTTGGTTGACTTAACACTGTTGTTTGGTGTAGTCAGATTTGTATCACTTCCAGGATACGGAGTATGCTTGCCAGCAAAGACAAAGTAGTCGTTATTAGCAAAAGAGCTCACAAAACTTGCAGCGCTTTCTACATTAAAATTAGTTGTTACAAGTTTTTGAGTAACTGACATTTATTCCTCGATCGTCTTTGTCAAGTAGTGACCTGATGTAGAGTCACCACTAGCTGTAGTATTTGCTGTTATATTTATCGGAGTTCCATTGGCAGTTGCTGACAGTTTCACAGTACTACCAGATGTTTGTACAACATAATAGTTGGTATTATTTGCCAGTCCTTGAACAATCGTATTCGCTGTTGTAGTAGTGTATTTTACAATATCACCATTTGCAAACGGATTTGGTGTAATATCAGTATCGATTGTTTCATTTACTGAACTTACATCGGCTGCAGAGTTGAACTGTACTTCTTGACCTGTTGCAATCTCTGAAAGTTCTACTGTTACTGAATCTTCTTCAACGATCAGTGCTGAGCCAAAGAATTTAGTACCAGCAGTATGCATTACCTTCTTAAACATATCGGCATAACGATCAACAGAGATCTTTGAAAGAATCTCATACGAGTATTCTTGGTAATAATCGCCGTCATGAATGTACATGTCTTCAGACAAGAAGCCCCTTGAACTTCTATAGTAACCTTGACCAATACCGTGCCCATCAATTACTACTGTAACCGAACCAGATCTTGCACCATCAGCTGATGTATATTGAAGAACATCGCCGTTAGAATAACCAATACCAGAGTCGACAATCTGAAGCGATGTAATCTGACCATTTGCACTAATAACGTTTGCTTCAATATCAGCATTAAGACCGATTGGATATAGAAGATCTAAATCTTCAGTAATGCCGGTTACATTTGCCGAGGCACCCGAAACGTCACCAATTAGAATAGAACCTGCTTTGAATGTATTTTCAAATGTAAGTCTTTTTACACGAACTACAGAAGTATTAGCAGACTTGACAATACCTTTGGCAGTAGATGTTATCTGGACAGATGCAATGTTTGATATGTTTGCACTGACATATGGTGTAGAGTATGAATGAAGTGTGTTTGTTGTAAGCTCACCAGTATTACCCGACACACGAACAAATCCATTTGCACCAACTGTATAGATTGATTGAACTACGCAGTTGACAATTGGCGAACTATTTACATATAAACGATCACCTGGTAAGAATCCTGGAATGGTCGAGAATGTATGTGATTCGAGTGATGCAGAAGCAGCATTGATTGTTTTGACTGTTCCGCCACGTGTATCTGATAACTTAAAGCCAACAGTGTTCGAGCTAACAATATAGTATGCAGTGTTATTTGCCAGACCATCGATAACCGTGTTTGCCGCAGGCGTACGATAGATGATTCTTTGGTTGTTAGCAAATTCGTTTGCGTACCTGACAAGATTGTGGCCATTTGCGGCTGGATTATAATATCTAAGGAAGTGGCCAGAATCACCAGGATTCAAAGCAGTAATATCTACGATAGCACCACTCACTGTTTCAGACAGAGCAAGACCAGTGGTGTTGGCATTTCTTACATAATACAAAGCGTTATTTGTAAGTCCAGTAACGGCAGTGTTTCCAGCAGCAGTAAGATATCTTACTTGCTGACCATTTGCAAAGAGAGTATTTGCAGTTGCAATACTAATAAAGTTTGCGGTGCCATCAACTGCAGTATTTGAGTTGAACGATGCAACATTCGAGGCCTGTGTAATATTGATATTTGCACCACCGGCAGTTGACGAGAGCGTTACGCCAGTAGTGTTTGCAAGTGCTACAAAGTAGAATGCATTATTCGATAGACCCGAAAGTGCAGTATTTCCGTTGTTGGTATAATAACGAACGTAAGTGTTTGCAGGATAACTTACGTCAGCACCAGCAATTAAAATAAAGTCAGTATTTGAGTTTACTTGGTCGGTAGTATTAAATGTAGTATTGTTTGATACGTACAGAATGAAATCATTTCCACTTTGAATTTCATCGTCTACATTAATAGTTACAGCTTTCTCGTCGAATGTGTTGCTATAAGCACCATCATCGACCTTTAAATCATAGTAAACAAGGTTGGCAAATGTTTGATTTACTTTTTCACCAACAGCAAATACACCTGTTGCATCAGAAATATTGATAATAAAATCTTTGCGATCAAATGCTGAAATATATGGTTGATGAGCCAGAACGTATGGATCGACGTTATAGCCAGAACCGGGGTCAACGCCTGATAGAGAACCAATTGTGCCAATTGTGAACTTGTTAAATGACAAGCAAGAGAAGATTGTATTCTTTGAGTCGCCCTGTGGATTCTTTGGAAAGCCAAGTGCTGCAGCAGCCACAGGAAGAGCAGCATATGCTTGATTTGCTTGTGTAAGTGTAGTGTATACTGTAACAGCACTAATTGCAGTGTTTGTTGTAGCGTTGTGCTTTGTTACATTACTGTTAGCATAAGCAGTTGTGTTAGCAGTACCACCGGTATTACTAAAGTAATTATGATTATCTTTTGTTCTAAGTACACCAGAACCAATTTCAAAAACTGTACCATGCGTAAGCTTATACAGATAATGGCCTTCTTCATTTACTTTATTATTAGCAAATGTAGAGAAGTTGGTTGAATTGATTTGATCAGACTTGCGATACGGATAAGAAAGAATTACACCTGTGCTATTTGCAAGAGCAATGTAATAGTAATCGCCATTATAAAGACCAGTGAGTGCAGTATTACCAGCATCGACTTGATACTTGACAATGTCACCAATTGTAAATCGAGTATTTGCAGTCGGCAGATCAATAAATCCAGATGTGGCATTCACTGAACTGTTAGCATTAAAGCCAATCTTGCTAATTTCTTGATAAACTCTATCACCCACAACAAAACCAGCATTTGATCCGACTGTTAGAGTTACACGATCGTAATCAAGTGTTCCTACACCATTAGCAGAGATTATGTCAGTGCCAATAAAGATGTCTTCTGTATCACCAAGAGTACCAACATTAAATTGCGCACCAGAACCAAAGCTTGTTGAAAGTGGAATTGCGGATGTATTGGTTGTTTGTGTCAGAAGTCTTGCATGTTCAGATGCGACATAGTCTCCACCAGCATTTGATACTGTGTATGTAACTGTAGTTGCAATTGATGTATTTGTATCAGTATAGAATCTATCAGTTTCTGTAAAGTAACCTTTCAATGGAATGAATGTCAGGTTACCAGTGTTCGATCCAGAGTCATGAGATACAGTTAACAGAAGGCCCTCAGCGACCTTCTTGTTATCAGCATCATAACGATAGATTCTGCTACTCTCAAGAATCTTATCGTTATTTGCAGAAGAGTATTTTAAAGTATTGATAAACTTCTTAATCTCATATACACCAACAGTAAGATTTACTTCGGCTACGTTTGCAGATACTGAAGAGTTTGTAGATACTTCTAATCTTTCTCCAATTGGAAACGTACCACGAGCAGAACTGATTACAAGAGTATTACCGGTACCAGCCGGAGTAATACTATCGATTATACCTCTGCCAACAATAGCAGAAGTATTTTTATATAGAACATCCTGACCAACTGCAAGTGTTCCAACTTGGTTTTCAACCGTCACAGTGTAAATTTCTGGAATACCCATTACTTTACCGCCAATCGTTCTGTCTTCGATTGTGTTGGCATAGAATGAGATGACATTGCCAGATGTATAGTATGTTGCGGTATTTGTAAACACACCATTTACGTGTGAGATCATCACCGTGCCATTTGCACCTGTTTGATCTAGATCGATAATCTTACCGGTGCCGACAACAGTACCACCAATATAACGTGAGACTGTATCACCAATCGAAAGATTGGCAATTGCGCTGGTAAATGTAGCATTTACAATTGGTTCAACGGCCTGTTCGAACAGGCGGAAATATTGATCACTATTTGTGTTTGCTACTACATTATCAAGTGTAATTACTTTTTCAGAGATAATAGATTCTGTATCAAGTGTGTAACCATAACCGCCATCAATAAAGATGAAGTCAACGATACCAGTTGCTTCACTGACAGACTCAACACGAGCAAGTCCACCTTGTCCGTTCGTGGTACCAGCAAATGTAACAATATCACCTACACGGAATTCACGGCTGCGATCTTGTAGTAGTACACGCTTAACAGAACCAATCAACTTAGCTCTTTTTGTTCTGTCATAAACTGGACTATTGTTGATATTTAAACCAATAACCTCGCCATTGTTAAACTCACCTTGACGACCAGAGATGTAAAGTAGATCTACATATCCAACAGATGTACGACGACGAATGAACTTTTCGACAAATGCCTTGGCACCAGAAAGTGCACCAACAATTTGTTTACCAACATACTCGACATTAAAACGGCTGTGTGTAACTTCTAGATATTCTGGTCTTTCCCAGATACCATCTGAAACGCGAAGAATGTTATCTGCAGGATAACGTACTTCGGCAGCTGTACCATACACCAATTTGAAGAACAAGTCAATAGAACGCTCGGTACCCTTTGAACGATACAGATCAAGCGAGTTCTTGATTAGTAATTGCTTGTTTGTAGCAGTATCGAATTGAATGTTTTTCAGATATTTTTCTTTGAACTGGAGAATAAATTCATCAACAGTCGTATCAATGTCACGATAGTCTGGAAGTTTACGTGCTTGATAAAGAACGTTATTAGCAGATTCCATCCACTCAAAGTATGCTTTGGCAAAAGCAATGAACTGTGGTCCCTCTTCCTGATAGAAAGAAGGAAACTGGTTCTCAATAAATGGAGAAATGATTGCTTCTATTTTTTTCATTATTCTCTGATCTGTTCGATTGTGATGTTCACGTCTGGTTCAATGATATTTAATATCACATTCTGGATGGCAGTAATATCACGTGATCTTGGCTCAGCATAGATCTTTAAAGATGTACCAATATAATTTTGAACAGTAAAGTTTGTCAGCCTTACAACACCAGTATCATAATCAACTGTACCAACATCGACAATCTTCTTGTGATTTGCACCAACCGGAGTTACAATACGAACAACACCATCACCGTTGTCTTCTAGAATGCAGTTCTGAATTCCGGTATATGTGAATGGTGTTGATGTAATACCATGTACGTCGATGATTGGATGCTCATCACCAAGCAAAGGAATTTCCTGAGTAAGTGGAGACTTGAAATCGATTGTTAGATTCAAAGGAACACCAAGATCTGGAGTTAGATACTTCACAAGATTCACTTCTGTTTCGTTACTAATAACGCTAGCATCTGTAGCATCGATAGCTTGAACCATTTTTGAGTATCTGAATGTTTTTGCAAAGCTATTTAGATTTGTTGATGCATAGTTTAGAATAGCATCAATTGCATATGCACGAAGATCTTCTGGATTTAGACCAGTTCTGTTAATGTTATATCGAACAGTACTATCAATCTTAAGATATGTATAATCAGGAGTTACAAAGAGTGGTTCCATTGCTACAGAAGAACGCGAACGAAGGAATCTTCTGTATTCGTCTTCTTTAATCTTTGGTAGACCATCAACATCTGTCAGATCAACTGAAACAAAGATACGACCAAACTGTGGAGGTGTTGCATCCTCGCCACCGTATGCAGTCACCGCATTAATCTCTGGATAGTTGGCCTTCAATAGATTTTCATAATCTTCAGCAGTCACAGCACGTTCTTGAGTCGTGAAAGCTCTTGGTGCATTAAACTTGATTGAGTTCAGATCTTCTGCAACGGTTCCATCTGCGGCTGCTGATAATGTTGTAATAGCTACATTGGCTTCATTATCAATACGAGCAGCATTAATAAATCTAAATGCGCCATTTGGAAGTTCACCATTTGATGTTCTGTATTCGATTACTACAATCGAGTTATTCTTTGGTTTGCGACCAACAACACCGTCACCAAATACTACTTCATATATATCACCAACTGCTGGTTGTAAAAAGAATACTTTGGCATTTTCATCATGACCAAATAGCGAAGTAGCACGTGAATATTCTAGTGTTGTAGATCCATTGTCTTCAAGTATAGTAACAGTAACGCTGGAAATGTCAACGGTTTTGTTGTTAATCTTATAAATTAATGGATTGCCATAATCTACGGCATATGTGTCTGTAAGATAAACACCTTCATAGATATCAATAGATTCACTTACAAAAGAACTATTTGTTTTTGTAGTAAGTACTACGTTTTCATTTGTAGTAAACGTATAAGAAAAATCATTCACTCTTGAAATAAAGGTCGTGCCTTTAGGAACTACAACTGAGTTCTTTGTAGTATCCGTTGGAGTAATTCTTAGTTGAACTTTTGCTTTGGATGATGTAAAAGAACGAGGAAGATAGTTCAATTCTTTTGCGTGTGAAACTACGCTATCACGAAGTCTTGCACTATCAAGAAACATCTCATTGCCAACCATGTTCATATAAAAAGCATTTTGGTATGTGTTATAAGAAAGCAGGTCTATAAGCACTGACATGTTACTAGAATCAAAATCATAATCCTTGAACTCAGTCTGTTCTTGGAGATATGCTTTTAATGATGTCTTGTAAGACGCAAAGTCTAACTGTGTTAGTATGATACTTGAATTAGCCATTATCTCGCTCTGTACAGTGTGAGGTTAAGAGTTACCGGATTAACATTATTTATTACTTCAAAAACGATGAATACATCATATGCTTGGCGAGCTTCAAATGGATAAATCTCAACGCTAAGAACTCGTGCTCTTTTTTCAAATTTAGAAATAGTATCTTCAATCATGTCTTTCATGCGAATGGAAGTTGTTTCCACCATTGGCTCGAAAAGCAATGATCGAATATTGCATCCAACTTCAGGCTGAAAAAAGCGTTCGCCTTTATCAGTTTGAATAAGATTTCGAATTGATCTCTTGACAGACTCTTCGTTTACGTATTTTACTAAACGCTTGTTCTGAGGATGCGCGTTGAAGTTATTATAGAAGTCACTATAATAAGGTTCGCCGGTCTTCTCGGTCCTAGTAATCCTATCAATTCTAGAAATGTCTGCCATCTAATTCTCTTTATTTTTATTTATTCTACGTAAATGACTTCTACACAATCTGGAAGTAAGTTCTCAATTAAACTGCCAAAACTAAAGATTGGTGGTAAGAGTATGCTCAGTACTTCACATTCAGTTAGTGGATTCTTACCAGAAAGAATATCTGCTACTCTTTTAATAATCTTGAAGATCTTACCAACAATAGGAAACTGCTCTAAGATATAACCAGGAGCTTTGGTAATAATCTCATTAATCTTGACAATCAATCCACCCTTAAAGAATCTACGAGCTTTAGCAATCAGTTCTTTTACCTTATCTTCGATCTCATGGAAGTCGCCTACCTTAATAATGATATCTTTTTTATTTGGATCAATATCAATCAAATCTCCTACAGTGCCAATAAGAGGAATTTGAATTGATAAAATTTGATCGATAGCTTCGTCTAAGATTTTTTGACCAAGGTCTTCAACTGCTTTACCTGATAAGACGTCTTCTTTCGCTTTCTTAATCTTGGCTTTGTACTCGGCCACCAGTTTATCAAAAGCTTGTTCAACAGTAATGGTAGGATCTACTGCAGCAGAAACAAGATCGTAAATTGGCTTACCAATAATTGGAATAGCTTTCACAGCCTTTCCAATAGCATCTGCTACAGATCCAATGAAGTCATTAATAAGATTGTTGAACCAATTCTTTATTTTGTGCCAAGTTTCTTCGGCCTCAAGGTCTGGTGATTTGACTCCTAGATCGCCATTGTATGTCGATTCAATACCGAGAAAGTCTTTAACGGCTTCAATGTCTTCCTTGATAGCCAGCTTTACTTTTCTTTGGCCTTCTTTTGTAAACAGATCTGCAATTACTGGATCATATTCATAAGGATTTCCTTGTTCATCAATAAGAGTTGCTACTCCAATAAAAGGAATCGGCACTTCAAATGGATTCGGTATTCCTAATAATTCAATTAGATCAAGTAATATTTCAGAAACTTTCTTTTGAAAGTATTCTTCAATGTCTTTACCAAGTTCACGAGCTCGATATCTAAGTTCAAGTTCTTTTGACTTTAGTTTATCAAGTGGTTTTGTTGTAATAGAATCAAGTGGTTTAATTACTTCTTCAATTGCAATTGCTGCAGCAAGAATTGCAAGAGTACATTCATCATCTAAATCTACACTCGTAACAGATAAATTGAGTCTGCCAATAGTTCTACCAACATTCTTGAAATAAGCATCTAAGTCTTTCTTACTCACCTTACCATCAGGAGAGCATTCTAACTTTGGAATCTTTGGTAGTTCAATAACAACAGACATTAACCATTCAGTCCAATAACCGCACCACGAATATTCACAACACCGGATTTTGAAACTAAATCAATATCTTTATCCGATGTGATTTGAATCTTACCTTCATTGGCAAGAATTTGTAAATCACCCTTCACAACACTGATTGCATGATCGTTCATAGTTACACTCACAGAGTCTTTCACAGACTTAGTAATAATCGATCCATCTGGAAAGATCTCTACATAAGATCCAGACTTATGGTAAATGTGAATACGTTCTGCTTTTGGTGTATCATCGAGTTCTAATACGTGACCAGAGGTTGTAGTAATCGTTTTATTGTGTGGATACTTTGCAGCATACTCAGTTTTCTTCTCACCGAGTTCTTCAATATATTCCTTATCAACCGGACCTTTTTCTCTAGCATACCTGGAAATCGAATGGTTGTTATCATCCTGTGCATATGCAATGGTACCAACTACATATGACAGAGCATCATTGATTTTGAATCCCAACACCTTTGAATCTACTGTAAGTCCATGTGGACTCATTCCCACGCCTTTTGCATTTGCACTGGCTGGAGACATAAGAACATGAGACCAGAATAGGTTGTCTGGGTTTTCACGATATTTACCTACAGAGTGGCCAAGCACTTCTTCAACCTGAACTCTACCAAGCTTTTCAGGATCGTCGATGCTATGAATCTTTCCTTCAAACCACTTTTGGATATCCATTATATCTTCCTTATATTAACTTAACTGTTGGCAATTCGCCATAGATACCATCTTTTACAATTTCAAGTGCTTGTAAATACTGAGCGTTTTCATTGAAGTTTAGAATGTGGCGACATGACGTTACTAGATAATTACCAGCCAGAGTCTTACTTGATTCTCTGTAAGCGTTGTTTTCACCTGTAGTCAAACCATCATGAATTGGAATGTCTGCAGTAATTACATCACCAACAGTAATTGTTGAATCTCCGTAGATTGTAATATGAGCAATAGTATTTAAAAGATGCGCCATATAATATAGTCTAACAGCTTCAGCATTTCCACTGTCAGATTCTTCTACGGTAGGATCGTAGTATGTTAACTTACATGTGGTTTCATTTTCAGATAAATCATTCTGTGTTTTGGCAGAAAGATTAATCGAACCTTCGTTTAAGTTTACAAAGTCCAGCTTTGTAGAATCAACTTCGATGTCTTCAACTTCACCTGTAATGATATTCTTTCTTTTAATAAGAACTTTACCAGCACCAATTGCACGGGCAGCCGCTTGACCACCGGTTTGAACTACTTTACAAGCAAGAATGTTTCTCCACTTTGAAGCAGTGATATCTGCTTCTCCAACTGGCATCTGAACAAAGTACTTATCACCAATCTTGTCTTTGCCTTCTTTAATCAAAGCTTCAAAAGACTTGAAGTGATATCCCTTACTGTTTTCAAAGAAAGTAAAGCAATGGCCCTTATAAGTACTCGACATTGCTTTCAAACGAATCTTATCAATTGCCACAAATGGATTCAGTCCGGTAAAATTAAAAGCTTGAAGTCCTTGGGTTTTCTCGAAGAATAGTGGTTTACTACTATCTAAGATACTTAGATGTTCTCGAATTGCTGTTTCACATTCGATTTTGGATTTCACATAAGGAGCATTCTTAATCTGTGTTGATTTAATAGCTTCTTTTGAAACACAAACCAAGGTGAACACAACACCTTTATCATCTGGTAAAACAGTGCTCGGGTTTTGTTCTACGGGATAGAATTCATACTTGACAGAAGCTTCTGCATTGTCTTCATATGTAGTATAATTGATACTAATCTTTTGATCTAAAAAGTTAAAGTGACCGAACAATCCTATACGATCAACAATAATAAATTCAGCAATAGTTGTAGACTCTAGAACATTTTCATAGATGTCGGCTCGAGAACAATATGGTCCCAAGTGAATAATTCTACCAGTAGAAGTGGTGAGCTCAAACGTGTTTAGTTTGAACTGGCCTTCCCGCATAGAAACAGTCGTCATCTCTTAATTAACTCAACAAATTGCTTTTCAATGTCTGGCAAATAACTTGCTTTAATAATATTCACATATCTCTTTAGTTCGTTTTGCTCTTCTTCATAATCATATGCTGTTACAGGCGACCAGAAAGAAGCTTCTAAATCCGAAATATTTTTACTAAGAATTGTAGCAGAAGTAATACCATCTGCAGTGTTAGCAACAAACGCTCCAGTAATATGCTGAAGTGTGATTGAATTATCATCAGCATTCTTTAGAATGACAGTTCCTTCAGCATCGTCTTGCTCGATAACGTCTCCAACGTTGAAGTTATCAAGATTGCTGGTAATCACTAACTTTACAATCTGGTTTGTTGAAACTGTCCAATCTTCTTTTACTCTTTCGTAACCGACAATCTGGCTGGTATTGTTTAGTTTAGGCTTCCAGTATTTTTTAATTACTGGTTGAAGATTATCATATACTGATTCGTTAATTAAACTCTCGTCTGACGACCAATCGTTTCTATAGAAAAGTATATTTCTTCTGGCAATAGTAGTTGATCCGTATTTTGCAGTAATGTAACTTTGAAAGTCTTCTGCCGATCTGTAATAATCGTGATACGGATCTATTACTCCATTCGACAAATAAATCAACCAGTCATAATATGGCGAGTTATAGTAGTTGTTTGAAATAATATCCGGTCTAGAAGAACCTTCTTCTAGAACATAGTCAAAATTAGAGTAAATGTCTCTCTTTGAAGAATCAATAAAATCAACTCGTGCTAAAATATTCTTAGCAACCTTACCATCATATTCTACAACTGGAAATCTGTTAAAGTATTTCATCGATTATTTGCTCCTGCAGCACCTTCGGCAAATGCACTCATTACTCCACTTACACCAGTTTCAACCAGACGTTTTGCTTCTGCTACACCAGGAAGACGATCAGATCCACTGTCAACCATTTCAACAATCTTAGTAGCACCATCTTCTCTTTCAGGAGTTCCAGCTCCAACACCATATTTGTTGGCTGTCTGGATTTCAGTTTCAATGAGCTCAATAGATAGTTGAATCATTGTTGGTTGCTTCGTGCCATGGAAAAATGATGGCAAACCTTGTGGAGCATAATTGATACTCACATCCTTTACCATACACGTATTAAATTTAATAAGGTCGCTGATCTCTGATGGAACAAATTTAATGTCAACCAGTGGAGGATATTGAAGAACAGGTGTACCAAGTTTACTAAATGCAGGTAAGCAATTTTGCTTGAAAAGATCAATCATAGCTCTTAATGATCTACTTTCATCTGCATTTCTTGGTGTGAATGTCCATTGGAAACTATGGTTTCTTAATTCAACACCTTCAAAGATTGCTTGCATGTGAGGGTTAGGAATAGCACCGGCCAGTTGTCCAAGAATTTCTCCACCTTGAGCAGAGAGTTCGCCAATTTTAGTAACAGCAGCATTGTACAATAGAGCATCTAACTGTGAGTTTGCTCTTGCACCATTTCCACCAGCAGCTGTAAATCCAACATCAGCCAAACCACCAGCAAATCCTTGTGCACTTGACTTTACATTAATTCCAAACTGCTCTTTAATTTCTCTTGGAATAGGAACCGCAAAGGTATCATATGGTACCAGTTCTGCGTTATAATGAGGATTTGGTCTTTTATATTGCTTAAATCGCATAAGCATATAGTACTCGCCAAGTCTCTCTGGGAACTGATAAAACTTTTCTCTGTTTGCTGCACCACCAGTGGAAATGTTTTTAGTAGCGTCTGATGCGCTTTCACCTCCGGTTTTAGCGGTCATGTTCTCGACAATATATCGAGGAGCCAAACGATTCTGTTCCGCTTTTGAATCTCTAAAGAAATCGTCTTCAGCACCATTGGCCTTGGCATCACCAAAGCGAGATACGAAGTTAGATACGCCAGAAGAAGACAAACCTATTTTGCTTAGGCCTTTACCAATTAGATCTTCTACAGTGTTTTCTAGTTTTTGTTCAAGCTTATTCACGGCTTTATCAAGCAGGCGATTAGCAATTCCGCCACCATTCTTTTTAAAGCTTTTGATATTAAGATTGATAAGTGCCATTGGCTTCTCTTCTTTGAAAGTTCTCCTCTTATTTATAAATAGCTCTATGGCGTACAAAGGCTTTTTCAAACCACTTAACCCTTCGAAATACAGAGGTGATCCCACGAACATTGTTTATCGTTCGCGTTGGGAACTTGTTTACATGTCTCGATTAGACAAAGATCCGAGTATTGTTGAATGGTCTAGTGAAGAACATGTGATTCCGTATCGTTCTCCAATTGATAATAGGATGCATCGATACTTTGTAGACTTCTATATTAAGAAGAAGATGCCAGATGGCAAGACAAGAGTTGCACTCATCGAGATTAAACCAAAAGCCCAGACACGCCCGCCAGCTGTAATAAATAAACCAAATAAGCGTTACATTAATGAAGTGATGACGTGGGGCGTAAATGAAGCCAAGTGGAAAGCAGCTACGGCGTTTTGTAAAGATCGTGGTTGGAATTTCGAGATATTAACAGAAGATCACCTTAATCTAAAGTTTTAGATGGATATATCCAAGTCCATGAACCATCCGGCCTTGTATATTTTTTTCTACCACAACACGTATTAGATATTTTTAGTTTAGATTCTTCGCTTCTTTTCCAGTTTTTACCTAAAGCGCCGCTCGGTCTATTTGCTCGATGCGCACTCATTTTTTCTCTGGATTCTTTTGTGTGGTTTTTACCATACATGTTATTTAGTTTGCCGGACTGATCATTATACTTTCCTAGTGGTTTTATTTGTTTGCAAAACTCTTCATATGATAAATCAAAAACATAGTCTGGTGTATTAAACGCACGATTTTGCGCCTCAACGTCCGCAGACTTAAGGTACTCGTAAAGTTCTTTATAAATATTCATATGCTGATTCTCCTCACAGAATTAGAATAGTTGGGTTGGCAGACCGCGAACTATACTTTATTTATAAACACAAAGGTTTAAAGTGGCAACTATATTTGATACAATCATTACACAGGGTGTTCGTTCTGGACAGATTCCAGCGCGTACTCAAGGTGCACGTGATTGGTTTCGTGAAACAGCCGGTGCAATGCGTAATGTAAATGAACGTACACTGATGAAGGGTGACAATGCTCGCCTAACAACTTCGCCAATTGTTGGCTCAATGTACATGTTCAACTACGATCCAAAGTGGAAGGATGAACTTCCTTACTACGATAGATTTCCTCTGGTCTTTCCATTTCGTAAAGTACCTGGTGGATTCTATGGTCTCAACCTTCACTATCTTCCACCACAACTCAGAGCCAAGTTAATGGATGGTCTATATGACTATGCCAATAATACTCGATACGACGAGTCAACAAAGATTAAACTTAACTATCAGCTTCTTACAAGTATTGCAAAAATGAGATTCTTCTCTCCTTGTGTGAAGCATTATCTTAACGAGCATGTACGTTCTCGCTTTATGTATGTGTACCCTTCCGAATGGGACATTGCTCTCTTTTTACCAACCGAACGTTTCACTAAGCAGTCAAAGACTCAGGTATGGAATGATTCGAAGAGAATGCTAGGGATTAGAAAGTAATGTCAAACGGTAATCCAAACGGTACAATATGGGGGAATTCTCCTGGCGTTGAAAACCCAAAAAATCCTGGCGGGCTGCAAATTAGATATACTTCAACTCGAGGATATGAACTTCTTGGGACTGGAGCACCAGTACAAATAACTCCACAACAAGCTAGACAATATCAAACTGCATGGAATATTACTCCAGAAGTGCAAGCCAGATCTATGAATGAAGAATCTGGTAACCGGTTACGAAGAGCAGTAGCTGGAGCTCCAGCTACTTCCACACCACCAGCAACTGGTGGAGGAAGTTCCTCGGCACCGGCAGCTCCTCCAGCTCCTACACGGTTTGCTAACACTTCTACTCCTACACAAGAGCTAGGACCAATTTCAAACAAAGCAGTTACATTTGCAGATTCTCCTTCGAATGTAAATGTATCCACTCC
>Ga0315902_10006273_pt1 | contig 16515 bp, 7 predicted proteins | sample LakEriMetagenome_9_FD_203523 | JGI IMG/M metagenome (GOLD analysis project Ga0315902, IMG submission 203523) | Freshwater fungal communities from buoy surface, Lake Erie, Ohio, United States - Buoy 12 MA117 | ecosystem: Environmental > Aquatic > Freshwater > Lake > Lake biofilm | place: USA...
ACTACCGCATCCTTTCTAACCTTGAACCCCCGTGCCTTCTGCCTTAACGAGCAGGGTACTGGCAAAACAGGTTCGGTTATATGGGCGGCTGATTACCTGATGAAAATTGGGCGAATCAAGCGGGTGTTGGTTATCTGCCCCTTATCCATTATGGATTCAGCTTGGAGAGCAGACCTATTTAAGTTCGCTATGCACCGCCATGTGGACATAGCTTACGGTAGCCGTGAGAAGCGGGTACGAATTATTAACTCCGATGCCGAGTTCGTCATCATTAACTACGACGGTGTGGAGATTGTGCAGGAAGACATAGCCAACGGGGGCTTTGACCTGATTGTTATTGACGAAGCGAACGCATACAAGAACGCACAGACAACCCGCTGGAAGACATTAAACCGAATCCTCAAACCTGATACATGGCTGTGGATGTTGACGGGTACACCTGCCGCCCAGTCCCCCGTGGATGCCTACGGCTTGGCTAAACTAGTTAGCCCCAAGAATGTGCCTAAGTTCTACTCGGCTTTCAAAGACATGGTGATGTACAAGGTATCGCAGTTCCGTTGGGTAAACAGACCCAATGCCGAGAAGATTGTTCACGAAGCCCTGCAACCTGCCATACGGTTCACCAAGGAAGAATGTTTAGACCTGCCCGAACTGATTTACGTAACCCGTGAAGTCGAACTCACCCCACAGCAAAAGAAATACTACGAGTTACTACGCAAGCAGTTGGTGGTATCAGCAGTAGGCGAGCAGATCACGGCGGTCAATGCGGCAGTAGGTATGAGCAAACTTCTGCAAATATCCTGTGGAGCAGTGTATTCGGATTCGGGTGAGACCCTTGAGTTTGACATCAAGAACCGTTATAAGGTCATGCGGGAAGTGCTGGATGAAACCAAGCAGAAAGCCCTGATATTCGTACCGTTTAAGAACACCATCAAGATTCTTTCTGAGAAGCTACAAGCCGATGGGTTTACCACCGAGATCATTAACGGCGACGTGCCAGCACACAGGCGAGCCGAGATTTTTAAGAACTTCCAAGAAACACCCAACCCCCGTATCCTGATTATCCAACCGCAAGCGGCGGCTCATGGAGTCACTTTAACGGCGGCTGACACGGTTATTTGGTGGGGTCCGACCCCAAGCCTAGAAACATACGCTCAAGCTAATGCAAGGGCGCATAGGGCGGGACAGAGGCATCCCGTCACGGTAGTACGATTACAGGGTTCAAATGCGGAGAAACACCTATACAAAATGCTTGACAACCGTATTGAAGATCACGTAAAGTTAGTTGAACTTTACAAGAATTTACTTGATTAAGTTAACGTTTGATAGTACAGTAGTAACACCGATAGCGAGAATAATACCAAGCCGTTATCGTCTTTAACAGGAGAGTACCATGAGTGACGAAGTAGAATCACAGGCCGCAGTGCCTTTAGAAAAACTTACCCGTATCTACATCAAGATGCGTGATAAGAAGGCAGAACTAGAAGCAGAACTCGAAAACCAAGTAGGTAAATTAGAGAATGACATGGGGACTGTGAAAACAGCCATCCTCAACCACATGAAGTCATTGGGGGTCGAGAGTTTAAGAACCGATGCAGGAACCGTGTACCGCACCGTAAGGACTAAGTACACCACATCGGATTGGGAATCTATGGGCAAGTTCATTCTTGAACATGGTGTGCCTGAACTATTGGAAAAGCGAATTCAGCAGACCAATATGAGGGTATTTTTAGAGGAGAATCCAGACTTACTGCCGCCTGGACTTAACTCAAACATGGAGTATTCAGTAACAGTAAAAAGGAGCAAAAATGGTGGATGAAGCGTTTGTCCCGATAGAAGATGTGGCTAAGCATTTTGCCGTGTCTGTATCGACAGTCCGTTCGTGGATTCGCCAAGACTTAATCCCTGCGTTAAAACTGGGCGGTGTATATCGTTTCAAGATTAACGAAGTGGAGCAAGCCTTGCGGAAACTCAATGGCGGAGAACTAGTACGAGAAGAAGCCGACGGTAGCCTAACGGTGCAAGCACCTGCAGGATCAACCCAAATGGCTCTTAACTTTAACCCTGACGAAGATATTTAAGGAGAATTAGCATGAGTGAAATGACTCTATTTAAAGGTGGTTTACCATCGTATTTAAAAACTGCATCTGATGATGCAACCAATGCACTTGCTGGTGGTGAAAGCCTAGGCTCACGTCGTCTTAGCATCAAAGGTAGCGTGTTCCGTGAGTTTATCGGCGGCAAAGAGTACCGTGTATCGGAAGAACGTTCTATGAACGTGGTGATTATCAAAGCCGCACCAAAGGTCTCCCGTGTGTTTTATTCGGGTTCCTACGTTGAAGGCGAGACCGTATCACCTGTGTGCTGGTCGTCTGATAGCCAACGCCCTGATGAGAAGTCCAAGGAAAAGCAGTCAGCTACTTGCTTAACTTGCCCACAAAACATCAAGGGTTCGGGTCAAGGCGATAGCCGTGCATGCCGCTATCAGCAACGCTTGGCAGTTGTGATTGACGGTGAGATTGATAAAGGCGAAGTGTATCAGCTAGTATTGCCACCAACATCTGTATTCGGTGATGGCGAAAAAGGTAAGTTACCTTTGCAAGCATATGCTCGTCATCTCAAGAACCACGGCACACCGATTACTGGTGTTGTTACCGAGATGCGTTTTGATACAGCAAGCCCAACACCTAAGCTGATATTCAAGCCAGTGCGCCCTGTGACGGAAGAAGAATTCAACGAGATTCAGAACCTCAAGGATTCACAAGAAGCGATCAATGCGATCACAATGACCGTTGCACAAACTGATGGTGTGAAGGATAAGCCAGCCGTTAAGAACGCATTAGCCGCACCGAAAGCTGAGAAAGTTGAAGCTGAAGAAATTGAAGAACCGAAGAAAGCTCCCCCTAAGAAAGCCGCAGTTGCGGCAGAGCCTAAACTAGAAGACCTAGTTGGCGAATGGGATGATGCTTAAATAACGGTTTTGGGGTGTTGAATACTTAAAGGGTGGAATAAACAACCACCTGCCCCACCTTCAAAGGTGGCTATGAACAATTTAGAATTTTTACAGCAAGTCCTCGGAGACGATGGATACTACTGCATAGTTGGGTTAAAGAAAGACTCGGACAAGCCTGTCCAAAAGTTTTTTCAGCGACTCGAAGATGCGGTCAAAGTTGCTGAAAACTTGAAGAACGAGGGTTATGATGCGTACTACGCATTGGCTACGTTCGAAGATGGAAAGTCACGTAAAACTGCAAACGTTAAACAACTTAGGTCGTTGTTCATTGATCTTGATTGCGGGCCAGGTAAGCCATATCCAACACAGGTAGAAGCTGTTGCTGGGTTAAAAGCGTTCTGTAAAGAAACCAAGATGCCAAAACCAGCACTAGTTAACTCTGGTGGGGGTATACACGCCTATTGGCCTTTAGCCGAGCCCGTATCACGGGGGGAATGGTTGCCCCTAGCTGAGAAGCTAAAAAAGATGTGTGACGATAATGACCTGTTTGCTGACCCCGTAGTTACAGCAGACTCGGTACGAATCCTACGAGTTCCAGGAACCTCGAACTTTAAACTTGACGAAGCCCGAGACGTTGCGTTAATCGGTAGCTCATGTAGCTCATACGAGATAGACACACTAAAAGATGTTATAGGGGAACCTATATTAGTCAGACCATCCTATATCCCACGAGGAGAAATGGATGAAGTTACCAAGGCGATCCTAGGTAATTACACGAATCGGTTTAGAACTATCATGATGCGCACCAAAGACGGTGACGGATGCCAGCAGTTAAAGTATATTTATGAGAACCAAGCAACCATGTCGGAACCGATGTGGAGAGCAGGACTATCTATTGCCAAATTTTGTATTGATGCAGAAAAAGCGATTGAAAAGTTATCCTCGGGACACCCCGAATACAGCCCTGAATTTGCTGATCGCAAGGTACGCAACATCAAAGGCGGACCATATACCTGCGTAAAGTTTGAAGAATTTAACCCAGGCGGGTGCGACGGATGCCCTAATAAAGGGGTGCTGAAGTCACCTATCGTGCTGGGTCGTGAAGTACAGGAAGCATCTGACGAAGACAATATAGTAGAAGATAGCCCAGCGGACGTAGACCAAGGGCACACACAGACATACGTTATACCGAAATACCCTGAGCCGTACTTCCGCGGTAAGAATGGGGGCATATTCAAGCGCATTATCAAGGAAGAAGACAACGTAGAAGTAATGATTTACCACAACGACTTGTATGTAACACGTCGTTTATTGGACTCCGATGTCGGAGAAGCCGTAGTCGTTCGATTACACCTACCAAAAGACGGTGTTAAAGAATTCACAATACCGCTATCTGCGGTTACATCTAAAGACGAAATACGCAAATACATGTCATCGCATGGCGTAGCGGTAGTAAAGACAGACGAGATTATGTCGTACGTAACAACTTGGGTAAACCATATGCAATATAGTTCTAAAGCGGACACTGCTCGTAGACAATTCGGCTGGACTGACGATAAATGCGAAGCCTTCATTCTTGGCGACAAAGAGATTCGTGCAGACCGTGTAGACCACAACCCCCCATCTGCGGCTACCGCCCAGCTATTCTCGGCTTTTGAACACAAAGGCTCGTTGGATAGGTGGAAAGAAGCCATGGCTTTTTACAATAAGCCAGGAATGGAAGTGCATCAGTTCGTGCTGGGATTGGCTTTCGGTTCAATATTTAGTAAGTTCACGTCAGTTAACGGTGCATTACTGCACGTCTTTAGTCCTGATTCGGGTATTGGTAAGACTACTGCGCTGTATGCAGGGGCTAGTGTTTGGGGTAATCCAACCAAGATAGTTCTAAAAGAAGCCGATACTGCGGCATCCAAGATGAACCGTGCCGAGTTATACAACAACATCTTCCTGCCAATGGATGAGGTTACAAACTCTACGGCTAAAGAACTAAGCGACTTTGTGTATCAGTACACGTCAGGCTCGCAAAGAAACCGTATGAGTGGGTCGTCGAATCAAGAACGCACCCGTGGCGAAGAGCCTTGGAAACAGACTGGAGTAAGTACAGGCAACACAAGTGTTATGGAGAAGATTGGTACGTATAAAGCGCTCCCAAAAGGAGAGGCAATGCGTATCCTCGAAGTAAGGGCTAAGCCTGTTCCAGGTCTTGATAAAGTCGAAACCGACGAACTCAGCGAGAAGATTCTGAATAACTACGGGCATGCAGCTCTGCCGTTCCTGCAGTATGTGATGAATGACATTGAGGGTATCAAGGCTCTGTACAAGACAACACAGCAGAAACTTGATAAGGCATGTGGCTTTACACCTGCGGACCGATTCCACTCCGTATTGGTGGCGGACGGCATTATGGGTTTGATGGTGGCTAAGAAGGTCGGCTTAATTAACTACGACATTGGCAACACGGTTAGATGGCTCAAGCACGTAGTCGGTTTACTGCAAGAGCAGGTGAAGTCCATGGACGTTGATGCCGAGACTACCCTGACTAACTACCTTGCCGAGAACTACAACAACGTGCTCCGTATTAAGAGTACCGAGGATGCCCGCACCATAGGTAAGAACGACTTAGACCACTTGGTTATTCCCGATGCGACCCCACGTATCTCGTTAATAGCACGGTACGAGTACGACTTAAAGATGCTGTTCCTGTACATGAAGCCCCTGAAAGAATGGTGCATCAAACAACAAATCAACTACGAGGGATTTATTGACTCTTTGAAACGTGGTAGAACTAAAGCCAAGATTGATAAGAAGCGTATGGGTAAGGGTACTCGCATGAGTCTACCCTCCGCAGACGTACTGTGGGTTAACTGTGAAGGGTTCTTAGATGATGACCGAGAAGAAGAAATCGCCGCAGCAGCGCAACACAAGGCTACCCTTGAGGGTGATGAGGGAGGGGCAAGTCTGTCCTGACGGAGTGGTTATTGATATTAACTGGGGTGCTTTTGAGATAGGCACTTCAGTTTTTATTCCTGCGGTTAACTTAACAAGGTTAAACAAACAGATGCAAAAAGTTGCAAACAATAAGCAAATGCGAATCAAAGGCTTTGATCGGATCGAATCTGGAAAATTAGGGATGCGCTTTTGGCGGATTCTGTAATATACTTTCTAGGCAACTCTCCTGTTGCTAGTTCTCCAGACGTGAGGAACCCCTTGAATCCCCACCTAACCGTGGGGATTTTTTTATCTTCCTTCATACTCTCGTAAGTGTTCTTCAATCTCTTTGAGCATCTTAGGACTATAAGCAACACCATTAATCATACGTTTTGTAGTACGCTCTTGGGCTTTCATAGACCTATCCAGCACGTCGTTAATCGTAGCGGCATTGATCTCTAAACCAGGGTGCTTCTTACCTAATTCAATCAACTCATCCCGAATGTCGTTCATTTCTTCTTGATCGCCTAAACGACTAGCAACAAAATACTGGCGCTTGAGTTTAGACTGCTGGGTATTAACCTGCTTATCAATACCTTTTAGGCGGGAGTTAATTTCTAGCTGGCGAGCATAATCGGCTGGTGCAAAACCAAACGCTTGCGCTGCAACATTCCAACCATTAACTTCTCCTGTGATTGGATCACCACGGAGAGTGCGGGTCCCTTCGGTTGCGTAGCGTACACCCTTCATAATGTTGCCAAGTGAAGTAGGTAGGATGTTCTCAATACCACGCTGTACGTTACCCTCACGGATCATATTTAAGCCCCGTTCAACCTTAGATGCCACACCATAAACAGGACCACCCAGCATCTCCATCATGGTTAAAGCAACTGTCTGAGAGTCTTGTTTACCCGAGTCACGAATAATCAGGTCACTTAAACCTGTACGACTAGCGATTTCAACGTTGGTTACGTAGTTGAATAAGCCCTTATACATGAACTCACCTAAAGACTTACGGGTTGCGGTTTCAAAGTCATCCTCGTCATCGTCTGCAAACAGGTTGTATACCATCGCAGCAATACCAAATAAAGGCAGACCTTGCGCACCAGCAAACAATGCTGCAGTGCCATAAATACCAGCAATCTGGCGCATAGCTGCTTTGCGTACTTCTGGGTCCTCGTTCTTCAAGGCTTCTCGTGCTGTCTTAAACAGCATGTAATACATCGAAACGCCGTAGCGCTTAAACATAAACAATACTTTACCTAAAGAACCTTGTGCAATGCGAGGTGCAGAAGCAGCGGCAATACCACCGTTGGTCATCTCAGTTGTATAAATAGCGTTATTAGCAGCAAGTTCTTCCTTCTCTAACTGACTTAGTGCCTTCTCAGCTTTAGTAGCCTTGTCGCTATTTAGACGATCCAGTTCTAAGTTGTACGCCGCAATTAAAGATACCTGACGGTTAAGGCGCTCGCCATGGTGAAATACAAAACCTGATGCGGCATTAACTTTAGATAAAGGATTCTTGCGGTCGTCTACTTCCAAGATGTCGTATAGCTGGGAACGGTTTAACTGCCCTTGCTCTGATGCTATACGGGCTAAAGTTTTAAGACGGCGTACGCTTGCGGGTAATTTAGGGTCATCAAAGTTGTAGTTGTCCAAGGCTGGCATGGCTTTCTGTTTTACCATTTCGCCGTTAGAGCCAAACACTTCTACTTCCTGCTTAAATCCACTGTTTAAATGTACCTTATAAGCGTCGCCAATAGCCTTCATCGTAGCTGGCATACCGTATTTACCTGCCAAATAGGGGGTAAGAATTAACGGAACTTGGGTCAAGTTAATTACGGCAGACGACACGTTAAAGCCGAGAGTCATGTTAAAGCCAATAGACGTAGCTACCTGTGCCCACTTATCAACTGTTGGGTTGTTAATATAAGCAATACGTTTCTCAAACTCTTTGACATACTCGTTAATTACACGATTATCCCGCTGGGCTTCCTCGCCCGTACCCTTACCAACTGACCGTGCGTAGTCTCGCATTTGGTCGAGAACAGCGTTTAGCTTAGCGGCATAGCGCATGCTGGCAATCTGATGGGAGGTGCGGTACATCTTCTCACGTAAAGCACGAACGGCATCTTTCTTAAAGCCAAGGGTTTCCTTACGCTTTTGGAAGGATTGGGCAAACGAAGTCTCAGGTAAGGTGCTGAGGAACAAACGCATTACTTCTTCGGTAGCCTCTGGTGGAACCTTGTTGAGCTCCATAATCTGCAGAACGCTGTTTACAAACGAGCCCGTTGGCACGCGGCGGTAGTTTAATTCCGACAAGTTAGAGAACTTCTCAATACCTGTTGCGCCATCTTTAGTTAGCTGGGCAATGTTACGCTCACGCTCACGCTCAGTTTCAAATGCTTCTACGTAGTACTCAGTCTGTCCGTTAGCATCTTTAGCTGTATAAGACACCCAATATTTACCGTAACGTGCTAATGGAAAATAAGGGTCAATGTTGCCTTTTGCAATCAAGCGGTCAAAGATGTCTTTCTTAATTAGTTTGGCCCGATCTGGATCAGTAACAGACGCATCAATACGTTCACCAATAGACTTTAATACTTCTTCGTACATGGCTTTGTATGCGTCTCGCATGCCTGTATAGAGTGCCTGACCACGACCCCCTAGCTTAATGTACATCCCCTTTACCCTGTCGTACTCTTTTTGTAACTCGGGGGTTTTGTAATCGGTGCGGTCTTTAGTCGGATCAACTTTATTAATAGTACTCTCGTAAACCACTTCGTTTAACAGATCAACTTGTGCTGGGCTTTCAGTCTTGGCAAATGACTCGGCACGTTCAACTAAAGGCTCAATAGAGCGGTTCATCTTGTACTCAAAGCCATGGCGCTCATTGACGAGGCGATCCATTGTGGGGGCTTCTTTCAATCCTTTTTGTGAAGCTATATCTGCCAAAGCATTTAACGGTAGGAGGGATAACATGAAGTTACGGAAGTTACCACCGACCGTGTTTTTTAAGAATTCATGCACATTATCTGCACGCTCAGGGGTCATTCCAGGGATTGCTTCAATAGCAGCGCCAAGACGGTCTAATGTCGCACCCGCCGTACCTGCGTTAGCCGAAGCAAACAACACACCAGCATCACGGAACTCAGGGGCAGGAGATAAAATAGCAGCAATTATGCGGTCTGCTTGGTCGTAAGCAGAGTCAAGCGGCTTAGAATCTAAACCAATAAGGCGGCGCATGAAGTTAGAAACCGCACGAACAAACTTATCCCATGCCGTGTATTTACCACCGTTAGGGTTGATAGACTTTAAAACACCGACAAATTCAGGGTTTGACTGTGCTTCAGCAACAAATTCATCAAGACTAGTAGAACCGTATGCAGTACCTAAAGATTCTTTAATCGAATCAAATAACTGCTGCAGCTGACGTGTTAACGGGTTATTTACATCATCAAGTACGTGGGACGTAGCGGCGTGACCTGTTTCATGTAGCAACACATGGCTGTTCATGCCCGTATTAGCATCAATATAGATGGTGTCAGTCTTTGGATCGTAGTAACCAGGAACAGCAACTCCTGCTTCATCTACTAAGTTCTCACGGATAACTACGTTGGTGTCAACGTTGGCCCCAGCCAATCGAGTAGCTATACGAGAAACAAACCGATCCGAACTAGCAGCCAATAAAGCTAGTGCCGATTGCAGATCGCCCTGACGGATTGCGCTAATAATAGCTGGGTGCAGTGGCTGACCTATTTGGAATACAGCGGACTCAGTAATCTTCTTTAAACCTGCGTTCTTGATTTCTTCATCAAGCGCCATACCACTTTCACCCCGAGTTACGCCCTTAGCAGCACGACGTTCTGCACGGTTTCTAGCCCTAGCCAAATCTTCCATCTGAGCATCGATGTAATCCTGAATAGTCTCGTCCATGGCTTTATCTTTAGTGCCAGTCAAGCCATTCATAATAAGAGCCATTAACTGCTTGTCGCTATACGCATCACGAGCACGCTCAAAGCCTCGTACAAAATCACGAAACTTTTTATCTGTTTCTTTAGACAGGTTTTTTTCTACCCAGTCTGCAGCAAGGCGGGCATTTTTACCATTCATGCCGTTAAAGAATTGTGCCTCAGAAGTAGACTCGCCTTCGGTGCGGAACTGCTTGGTGTTGAATGCCAAGTCATATGCAATATTTAAAAGGTTATCTACAATACGAGGCATCTTGCTAAAGTACACCTTAGCGGCTGTGGTGCTTGCGTTAAGCATCCCACGATTGTTTAATAGGTTTGTAACCTTAATATTGTCGTCAATATCGGTAACATCATCTTTAGCAAAGCCCATATAGCCACGGCTAATGAAACTGTTGAAGTCGGTTTTGCTTGGGCGACCCAGCTCTTGGAACTCTGCAGTTCCCTCGGGAGCTTTCTCTTTTACAGGCTTAGCAGCTTTAGGAGCAGCCTTTGCTTTAGGTTTTTTGGTAACGGCGACTTCAGTAAAAGGCTCAGTAAGCGCAGTAGGTACTGCTTCAGTAGCTCCTTTGCCAGCTCCTTTAATAAGTTTAAGAGCAGGTTTAGTCTTTCCTTTTTCCACCACTGGCGCAGATTCACTGCCCATTTCGGTTTTGAGTTCAGCTTGAAGCGCAGCTTGTTCCGCAGCTTCCAAAGCATCGTCTTCATCATCAAGGCGATTTTCTTCTTCTTCAATTTTAGCCTTTCTTTCGTCAGCCAAATCAACAACTTTATTTTTTCTACGTTCTTCCCGTTCTTTACGCTGCGTAGCTTTTTCTTTCAATGCTTTTACTAACTCTACACGGCGATTTTCATCCATCGCTGGTATAGGATCTGTAGTCTCTCTTGCTATTACGGTTGCTGCAGCTTCTTCTAAAGTAGCGCCTAAATCCTCACCATTAGGACCAATCCATTCATTAGGGCTATATTGCGTAATTTCTACAGTCTTACCGTTATCTAAAGTAAACAGAGCCCCTTTAGATCCGCTATCTCCAAATCTAACTTCTTGCGCAGTATTAACAACGGTAGCTGGTTTTAATGTACTTGGCTGAACTGCTTCTCCGTCTCTAAGCTCACTAGGAGGCACTCCAGTTGGTACCACTCCTTCTTGTCCAGGTTCTCCAACTCCTGCGGTAGGTTCCTCTCGTACGGATTCGTCAGGTACTTGAACGCTCTCTCGATCTGCTTCACTGACAGATGGTCTAGGTTGATTTCTTCCATAACTTACCTCTCTTAAAATACCACCACGGGGACCAACCATTTCGGTCTGCGTAGCTAAAGCGTTAAACGCTTGCATAGCTACACGTTCGGTAGCTTCTTTGGTCGAATCCGATAAATTAGGATTAGTGCGAATTTCTGCCAATACCCGTGCAACTTCTTGTTGCTGGGCTGGGTCAGCCATATCTTTACCAAGAAGTTTTTTGTAAAAACCAGACTGCGGCTTGAGACCAGTTCTTTTTAATACATTAGCATCTAAGACGGTGCTGAACTCGGCTGGTGCTACGGGAGGACCAGCTAGTGCTTGGTCAACTGTGGGGGGTAATCCTTGTACCGATTCTTGTGCTTGAGCACGCTGAAGCTCGTCTGGGAACAGATCAGGCTGATAACCTTCTACTGGCTGGGTACCCGCACGTTCTTCAAAAGCCGCCTGTTCTTGCTGTGCCCGAAGTATTTCCGCTTGCTCTGGGGTCATGGCTTGACCCTCTGGCGTTACCTGCATAGCTTGTGGTGTGTAACCTAAACGAGGTGTAGCAGCTTGCGCTTCAGCGGCAGCTTGTGCTTCTTGCTGTTGTTGGAGTAAGGCATCTCGAACGGCTATTTGACGACCACGCTCGTCTTTCATGCGTTTAGCTTCTAATGCACCACCAGGGGCACCGATCGTACCACCACCGATAAAGCCCTTAAGGGATGCGGTAATGATGTTGTCAATGTTCTCTTGGGAAAAGAAGGGGTCTTTATCACCAGCAATTTGCGAACCAACTAAAGTCAAGGCTTCTTGAGCGGCTTCAGTCAGTGCTTCACCACCCGCAGTACCAAGTACCTGCCCAACAAAAGCGCGTTTAAAGTTAACTGGAACAAGCTCAGACTTGTTTAACATCTCAGCAGCAATACGTTCTTTGCCTTTAGGGCCAAGCTGCTTTAGGATCTTACTAGGTAAATAGGTATCTAAAGCACCGACCAGCGAACCAATTGTTAGTGCTATTCCTGGGGCTAATTCGCCTGTGTTTTCATATACGCTATTAAATACATCAGGAATGTTTGTACCTAATGATGTACCCCATAAACCTGTTTGTAAACCAACGTTAGCACCAATCTCAGTAGCTTTTTGACCTACAGCACCTTGAACAGCACGGGCAGATAGCCTATCTTTTAATTCACCCGCTGCTTCTTTGGTTAATCCTTGTTTAGCTGCAGTCTCGGCAGCTTGAGCGGTAACGGCTTTCTCTAGGCTTTTCTTAGCAATCGCCTTACCTGCGACAGTACCAGCTCCAGCACCTAATAAAAATGAAATAATATCTGGACCAATTTCACCCAGTGTTTCTGCACCAAAACTAAAGGCATCGCCTACACCGCCAATATCTTTATACGACTTAAACGCTGTAGGAGTAAGTTCTTCCTGTGCCGCCATGCGGTCTTTGTATTCTTTAAGCTGCTCTTTAGCGTAAGCGTCTTTACCAATAATAGATGCGCCCAATGCTGGGATAAGGTCGAAGGCTGTACCTTTTAAACCTTCTATACCACGGCTAAAACCACCACTAACAAGCTGCCCAATACCTAGTTCACGAGGATCAAGCAAAGGCTGTTTAGCTTGGTTCTGCATAGCTTCCGCCCGAGCCATAATTTGATCTTGCGGCATATTGTCAGGAAACTGGACAATACCTACTCCAGGAATTTCTACCCGTGGCATAACTACTCCTTATTATGGAAGGTCGTCTGCTGTTGCAGCGGCTGATTTTCTATTCAGTGACCCGTAGAAATTTAGTTCGTTCATCATTTCTTTATTAGAAAATTGTCTAAATATTTCCATAGAACGATTGTACGACTCTGTGCCAGGCTTGTACTTAGTTAATCCCGTCTGAACATCTTTTGGTAAAGACGAGAAGAATGGTGCCTGAGTTGGATTAGCTGCATAGCCTCTGTATTCCTGCACGACTTTACGGGAAACTTCAGGCGTAACCGCCCCACCAAGACCAGCCGTACCCATCGGAGCCCTAGCACGAGCCCTGTAGTAATCAGCCTGTGCGTTATATAACTTCTCGGAGATACCCAACTTCTTGAGCTCTTGTTTAAGCTCAGCACCTTTAAGGTTAAGTGCAGCGATTTGAGCAATCTGTTTAGCCTCGTCACCACGAATGCCACGCATTTCTTCTTGGTATCCTTGGATAGCAGGCATAGCGCCTTTGAAGTTAGCCGCAGCATACGGTGATGTGCCACCCATAATACCAAGACCCGCTTGGAGCATAGCCATGAGCTTAGCTTCTTTACGTGCATCTTTAGATGCTTCGCCACTTGTTCTTATATCGCCAATAGATTGACGAATCAGGTCGTCAATACCACTCATACCAGTATCTTTAGCAGGCGCTGGCTCATTCATTATTGATGGCTTAGCTTTAGGCTCATTGGGAAGAATCTTAATACCTGTATCGGGTTTAGCGGGCGCTGCGGCTGGAATAGCGGGAGCACCTTGTTCAATAAGAGGAACCTTGCGGTCTACGTTAGCGTCAGCAGAACCAAACAACGGGATGCCCATGAAAGTTGGCATATCGGGAATCGTTGTAGTGCTTTCTCTAGCCCTACCAAATCTTTCTCTCATTCTTTCAAAGTAACCTTTAGGTTCTTTTACTTCGCTACCTTCCTCACCACTAAACGCAACAATACCGCCACCAGCGTATTCAGTGGGCAAATTACTTTGTGCGGTATCAATACCTTGGAGCTGCTGGGCTTCGGCTATGATCTGATCCTTAACCGTAGGGGGTGTACCCTGTGCCATCGCCATCTGAGCTTGACGTTCTTTAGCTTCTTGGTTCTTCTGTTGCAATGCAGCAAGACCTACGATGTCATTGATGACTCCGTTCTTAGTACTACGGTCGATAGTTTTTGCAGAATACTTATCAGGATTTAACAGCACATCACGAGAAATACCACCGCTTGAAAAGTTTTCTGTACCCTCAACCGAACCGCCCTCGGCGTAAGACTTAATGATGCCGCCTTCTTTTTTCGTCAGACCATATGCTGCAGCGCCAGTTAAACCAAGACCACTAATTTGTGAAATCGCTGAAGGGGCAGCTTGATAAGACTGTGTAGTAACCGATTGCAACGGTAAACCACGGAGTAAACCCGACATAGCAGCCAGTTGCTGCATTGGGTATTGTTGCTGTACAGCATAATTCTGAACAGCCTGATTAATTTTTTGCTGTTCAAGGGCTTGTTGCTGCCCACCTATTTGAGACTGCAAATCAATAATACCTCTCTGTGCTGCAAGCTGCTGTCCGCCCATCTGACCTAGTGCAGTACCTGCACCAACGGCTTGTCCATAACCCTGTAAACCTAAGTTAGCACCAAACTGTTGGGCTTGTTGTGCGGCTTCAAAGGCTTTTTGTGTGCCAGTAGCTTGAATCTGACCTAATTGAGTCTGTAACCCGCGGTTTCTTTCTTGTTCTGACAATAACTGACGAGCACCCCCGTATGTACCTTGCCGAGCCGAACCCAGATTGGCACCTAAATTACGAATCTGTGCATCACGAAACGCTTCATTCTTTTGCACATCTACTGCGTTTTGCATATAAGGCGACATAAACGCTTGTTGTGCGTAAGGGTTAGTAGCCATACCCATGTAATTTTGACCAGCATTTAAAGCACCTGCACCGCCAAAGGCTTGATACCCAGTACCTAAATTAAACTGCCCAGGCATACCAACACTACCCGCATTAATTTGGGCTTGACGTTGTAGTGGGCTAAATGGGGCTACTGCCGCATTAGCTTGTTCTTGCGCTGTATTAGTAATGTTGCCAGCGGCATCTACTGTGGCGCCATATGGGGTATAGGGTTTAAACCCAGTTGGAGTACCTGATGGGTCATAGTCATATATTTGTTGCTGGGCAGAACCGAGCATTGTCTCAACATAGGGGCGAGCATACTCAGGCACATTAGAGTTTTGGACGTTTGTTTGAGTAGGAGCTGGGGGACCACCACCGCCGCCGCCACCCATAAAAGGAGTACGTGTACCGTCGGATAACCAACCGCTGTGTTTAGATTTTAAAAAGCTCATAGCTTCGTTTCCATAATAATGTGGCGCTCAATCATACCAACTTGTTTATACAGTCTGGCTGCAGATTCTCTAGCAGCGCACTGAACTCTTGTAGCCCCATTCGCCTTTATAAAGCTACAAACCTGCCCATAAACATCTTCAGTCACAATTGCTTTACCAGCCATTGCAGTAATAAATCCAACCCGATAATTAGGCATATTATAAAAACTAACGGATGCTGCCCCATGGATAGTATTTTCTTCGTCCGTTGCTACTAATAATACCCACGAACCAGCAGCCAGTAAACCTTTAATCTGATCTAGGGTGTAGTCCCCAGTGTCGTACTTATTTGCTTTTTCAAACAGTTCTTCTACTAAAGGCCATATCTTATGGACATACTGCACCCCTACTGGTTGAACCGTTAATTTCATTAAGCAACCATGTATTTAGCTGGTTTAATTTGCTTGCCTTGCTTTGAATTACCAGTGCGAGCCTTACGCACTCGGTTCATCATTGCGTATAGTTGTTTAGCGCCAGCATCGGTAGAACCGTTACCTAAATGTGAGACCACATCAGCAGGAACCACGAATTCCCCGTCAGCCAATCTGGCAGGCTGTTTGTTACCAATAACGCCAGGAATATCATCAGACATACCGTCACCAGGACCTTTAAGCATTCTGCCACCATCTGAGTATCCCCCCAACTGACCACCTTTAGCTAAACCTTGAGCAGCCATTTGCCCATAAACATCTTGCATAGCCTCTTTAGACATACCCTGCAAAGCAACAGCATCCATCTGTTCCTTAGTTAACATGCGTTTCTTGTTACCCATAAGGCTATCAATACCTTGTGACCCCATGCTTTGTTGGCTAGATTGTTGCTGTGCTGCCATACCTATAGACGGATCAACCATGCCGCCAGGAGCATAACCCCGACCAAACAATCCTTTTTGCAAGTTACCCTGCGTTATTCCACGGGCTTCGTCCATTCCAGATTCATCATCAACAGATCCATCTGCTTGAAAGGCTTGCATAATTCCCCCCTCAGCAGCATAAGTCGGGCGGTATACACTACCAGGGGCATAGGTAGGTTCAGAAGCCGTAAATTTATCTGGGTCGTATTTAAATTTGCTTAAAGGACCGCTGTACTCTTCCTCTGGCGGAGTGCCAAATTGATTTTGTTCCGCCCCCATAGCACCTGCTAAAGCGCTACCACCAGCAGTTATACCCAATGCTTTATTAGATAGTTGAGGTGCGTACCCCGTAAAGTTGCCAGGACCAGCAGTAGTAGTAGGTATAGTACCTGTAGCACTAAAACCCCCAGCAGGTAAAGCCGAACCTTGCGCAATGCCTAAACCAGAAGCCCCACCAGTCGTG
>Ga0315902_10006276_pt1 | contig 16512 bp, 15 predicted proteins | sample LakEriMetagenome_9_FD_203523 | JGI IMG/M metagenome (GOLD analysis project Ga0315902, IMG submission 203523) | Freshwater fungal communities from buoy surface, Lake Erie, Ohio, United States - Buoy 12 MA117 | ecosystem: Environmental > Aquatic > Freshwater > Lake > Lake biofilm | place: USA...
TGTTCGTGCCCAGTACGTTGAAGATCCTTCTTTCGACAATCCGGGCTACGCTATCCGTCGTGGCGGGATCGGTACCGATGGGCATCTTGATGAAGGTGTAAATGAAATTCGGATCGCTGCTTGGAAAAAACACCACATCCGGTGCCCGGAGGATCATCCCGAATAAAGAAACGACGAAAAGAGTGATGGCGCCGGCAACCATTGATTTAGGCCGTTGAAGCGCCCATACGAGCCTGCGACCGTACCATTCCCGGAACCGAGGCCATAGCTTGGACTGGAAAGTGAGAATCCATTTTTGGACGACGAAGTGGTTCAGGAATGCAAAGCCGATCAACAACAACATCAGGTTGCCCATGGCATGTTGTCCCCAGACATGGAAGAGTACGGATAAGGCGGCGAAGATGACTGAAGTGATCTTCAATCCACGCGTTATCACGGGATGGCGTACCGTTTCTTCGTCATGCGGTTTCATGAAGGCGACGGCAAATACCGGATTGATGATATAAGCTACGACCAAAGAAGCGAGCAGAGTGACGATCAGAGTGATGGGAAGGAAGAACATGAACTCGCCGATAGTGCCGGTCCAGAATGCAAGAGGTACGAACGGGGCGAGCGTCGTCATGGTTCCGCTCAATACGGGTAGGAAAACTTCCCCGGCGGCCATTTTCGCCGCTTGTTTGATGGGTATCTTGCCGTTGTCGAAGATGCGGTGTGTGTTTTCGATCACCACAATGGCATCATCTACGACTATCCCCAAAGCAAGAAGGAAAGAGAAAAGGACGATCATGTTCATCGTAAACCCGATGGTGGGCATGAACATGAATGCGAGAAACATCGACAGGGGCACGCTCATGGCTACGAAGAACGCATTGGTCGTCCCCATGAAGAACATCAGGATGAGCAATACCAAGATGAATCCGATGATGATCGTATTGATCAGGTCGTGAAGGGTGGTTCGGGTCTGGTCGCTCTGGTCACCGGTGATGGTCACTTTCACATTCTTCGGGAGATCCGTACGCTGAATGTCATCCACGATGGCCTTGATCTTGTCCGTGGCTTCAATCAGGTTGTAACCGGTGCGCTTGACGACATTCAGGGTGATCACATTTTTGTTGTCAAGACGGGCATAGCTCTCCTGTTCCTTGAACGTATCTGTCACATCTGCGATTTCTTTCAGATACACTGTACTACCAGCTGACCCGTAGATGATGATATTTCCGATCTCTTCTACGTTTTTGAATTCCCCACGGACAGAAATGGCACGTTTGATCCCGTCGCTGCTGATGGTACCGCCGGAAATCGACAGGTTCTCGAAGCGGACAGCCATCTCGACATCCGCCATGGTGATCCTGGCGGCCTGCATGCGGTACATGTCCACGTTGATCTGGATCTCCCGGTCAAGCGCACCGACCATCTGGACGCGGCTGATCTCTTTCATGCTTTCGATCTTGTCCTTGATGTCATCGGCATATTTTTTCAGCTTGTTCAGCTCGATGTCGCCGCTCAGGTTGACGAAAAGAATAGGCAGTTCCGAAAAGTTGATATCGGTGATGGAAGGGTCTTCCTTCAGATTGGTCGGCAGATCGGATTTGGCCTTGTCCACGGCGTCTTTCACACGCTGCTTGGCATCGGCCACAGATACGTCGGAATTGAATTCAACGATGATGCTGGAAAAATCCTGGATGGAATTGCTCGTAATTTTCTTTACTCCGGATACTCCTTTCACCTGCTTTTCGATCGGTTTGGTGACCAGGTTCTCCATGTCACTAGGGGAGTTTCCCGGATGAATCACGCTGACGAAAATCTGTGGTAGGGAGATGTCAGGAAAGTTCTCTTTCGGCAGGTTTTGATAGGAAAGTATGCCGGCCAGTGTGATGATCACTGTCAGGATGTAGATGGTCGTCTTGTTATCGATCGACCAACTGCTGGCCTTGAATTCCTTGAAGTAGTCCTTCATGCTGGAAATGAGTTTCGTTGGGTGTGGGTATACTGCATCATGGATTTACATCCTGTCCTTCGCTCAGGTCCTGGTAACCGCTGGTGACAACGGCATCGCCCGGGTTCAGTCCTTCGGTGATTTCAATTTTGCCGTTATACGATTTTCCTGTACTGACCATGGCCTTCTTCGCTTTGCCATCTACATTAGTGTACACATAACTGCCTTCAGGTGAGTTTTGGACCACATCAATCGGCAAAACGATTGCATCGTTTTTTTTGTAATCGATGATGCGGAGTACGGCGACCTGGTTCGGGTGTAGCTTGCTTTTTCCTGCGGTCACGGCTACCTCAACTTTGAATGTTCGATTGAGGTTGTCAATCACTTTTCCGGAATGTACGATACGTGTGCGTATGCTCTCTTTTGTATCCGGGAAATATACCTCGACCGAATCTCCATCCTGGATGGTACCGATGTAGGCCTCGGCGACGTCCGCCACGACTTTCAAATCCATGAAATTTACCACGCGCAATCCAGGCATTCCCGGAGAGAACATCTGGCCCATCCGTACATCCACTGCATCCACTGTGCCGTCAATCGGCGATTTCACTCGGCTCAGTTCCAACTGTTGGTTTACCGTGGCTATTTTTTTGTCGATTGAAGAGAGCGCGTTCTTTGCCTGAAGGAATTGCACTTCGGTGCCGATGCGTTGGTCCCAAAGTGACTTTTGCTTTTCAAACATGACCGCAGCGAATTCCCTTTGTGTCTGCAGTTCACTCAGTGATTGTTTTACCACTGAATTCTCCAGCTCCAGTAGCAATTGACCTCTTCTGACCTGATCTCCCGTCTGGATCAGGATCTTACTTATCGTGCCCGGCATGTCAGGACTGATGGTGACGTTCTGTTCGCCTTCCACTTTCGCCTGAACCTCGATCTTGTGAATGAACTGGTCCGTGGCCATGATGGTGGTTGCCACTGACCCGGCGCCTTCCGGAGAATACCCTTCGGAAGCGGCAAGCTCTTTTTCAAGAAGTGCGATCTGTTTACGGATCTCCGCCTGTTGTTTCTTCAGGGATTCGAGTTCCGCCCTTTTGTCTTTTTCTCCGCAGGAGATGAATCCTACAATAAGTGCAATGAGTAGGGTATGGATGATGTTCTTCATGGTTCGGATGTAATGGGTGTGATTCAGTATGCGATTGATCCGCTGATGCGTTCCAGTTCGATTTGAGAGATGAGGGTGTCGTACAGGACATTGAAGAAATTGGCGTCAGCTTCGCGCACATCACTTTCTGCGTTCACCATTTCCAGGCTCGATCCCAATCCGTTGTCGTACTTTGTTTTCGATACTCTCGAAATCTCTTTTGCGAGCTCTCGGTTTTTTCGGACGAAGTCGAGGCTGAGCAGGTTGTTCCTGTAATTTGTCCGGGCCTGGTCGAGCTCCAGCTGGAAGCTGTTGCGCATCAGATCAAGCGCGTTGTCGATCTTTTCGAGCGAAAGTCGTGACTGAGCCAGCTTGGATTTATTCTGCAGGCCCGTCCAGATCGGTACGGATAGTCTGGCACCTATCAGGGTCGTGGGGAACCATTTCAGTCCTCCACTGAAAAAATCAAATTGGTTTCGTGCGTTGTTGTAACTGAATGTACCGAAGGCGACGAGGTTCGGCATGTAGCCCGCCTTGCTCAACTTCACATCCAGCTCCTGCATTTTGCGCGAAACGGAGAGTACTTCGTATTCCGGACGGTTTTCGAGATTCACCTTGTCAGGCACGGTCGTTTTTTTCTTCGCGATCTCTTCGAGGCGTTCGGCAAGAATTATCTGTTCCTGGTAGGGATAATTCATGTTGTATTTTAATAAAAGATAGCTCAAGGCTTTGAAATTCATCACTTTTTCCTTCTCCACAAGGAGGTTGTTGTAAGTGAGTTCCATCCTGTCTACATCCACTTTTTCGACGAATCCCGCTTTGTTCAGCGCCTTGGTCTCATTCATGAGTTTCTCCACACGCTGGAGGTTCGCTTCGATGATGTCGAGGCGGGCATCGGACACCAGCGCTCCAAAGTAGGCCTTGGTGACATTCACGGCAACATCGGTGCGGCTTTGTTTGGTCTTCTTCTGGCTTAACTCACGGTAAGTCCGGGCGGCCTGTAGTCCGACAAGGTAGGATCCGTCAAATACAAGTTGTGAAAAAGAGAATCCTCCCGACATGCTGTATTGCTGTCCGAACTGAACGGGGATGTACTGACCGGCTTCCGCACCGAAGAATTCGCCGGGGACGAAGCTGACCGGCACATCGATGAAGTTGTTCAACTCTCCGTTGAATCGGATCTGCGGTGTTCCCGCACCGGTGAGTTCATCGACTTTGCGGTCAGCGATCCGTTCATCCAGCACAGCGTTCTTGACGCTGGCATGCTTGTCCAGTGCGTATTGAATCGCGTCGTCCAAGGTGAAAGATGACTGCTGGGCGTTTATCGTCCCGGCCGCAGCCAGCATCAGTACGATGACCAGGAGTTTTCTTATTTGCGGTTGCATGGTTTGCAAAGGGCTTGTGTTTCGTTGTTTGTGGTTTTTTCAATGCACATCCTTGAAAAGGGTTTGCTTGTATTTCAAAATGAGTTTATGTCCTTTCAATGTGCAAATACCGAAAAGGAAGTGTTCCAGTAGCTGAAGATTCACATCTTTCAGGTTGAATTTGTCAGGCGGGAAATGCATCGGGTTCAGAGCCGACTCGACTTGCTCGAGCCTCAACTGTGCAATGATGCGTATGTTGAAGTCACTCCGGTAAAGATCTTGTTGCCGTCCCTTCTCGAGGTTCCTGGTGATCTGATTCAGGATGAATTCATCCTTGAACCGTCTGAATGTCTGCCAGGCTTCATGGTGATGGCGTTGCATGTCGTAGAAAACATTCGGGTTTACGGATCCGAAAATCTCATTCGTGTAACGCATCATCAGCATGATCTCTTCAACTGAATCTCGGGCTTTGTCCGCCATGGCTTCCATTTGATGGAAATGCTCGCGGACACTGGAAGCGACAAGTTGCACCACGATCGTGTTCTTGTCCGGGAACTCGCTGTAAATGGTTTTTTTGGACATGCCCAGGTGACGGGCCAGGTCATCCATGGTGACGCTCTTGATCCCATAGCGGATAAAAAGCTCCTCGGCTCCTGCCAGGATGCGGTGGTCGGATTTGAAAAGACTCATGGATAAAGGGGATGCAAAACTAAGGAAACGAAAAATTTATTTATCGTTTCCAGCAAAAAATATCAAATTGATAATCAATGTTTAATGCTTTTTAAGCGCGTGTTTTAATCGGAATATCCAAATCGAAGGTAACTGCGGTTGGAGATCGGTCTTTCCCGCTATACCTGCCCGAACACTTACCTTTGCACCATGCTTACGCTTACGGTGCTCTTTCTGGAAAGTCTTGGGGGAGGTGAACTTCTTTTGATCCTGGTCTTTGTTTTAATCTTTTTCGGCTCGAAAAACATCCCTTCCCTTGCTCGTGGTTTGGGTAAGGGTATCCGGGAGATGAAGGATGCCATGAACGGTGTGCAAAACGAGATCCGGAAGGGCATGGATGATGTTGAGCGGGAGGGTGGAAAAATCCTAGCGGATGAGGAAATAACAGATGTGAAACCTCAACCCGCTCCACTGCCGGTAGCTCTCCCGGAAGAGCGATCCGCAAGCCGTAGCGCTAATGTTGGTGGTGCTTCAGGTTCACCGGAGCAGTGAACCGATGACCTTGCCCGTACAGCCGTTGGGCTGGGGGATGTCAAGCATGAATGAAATGGTAGGAGCGATGTCGGTGATGTCGGTGGCTTGGTGGTCACTGCCTGGTTTGATCTTCCATCCATACCACAACAACGGAACGTGCGTATCGTAGGGAAAAGGGCTGTGGTGCGTGGTTCCGCACTGCCTGTCTTTGCCGTATAAGCTATCTGTCCAGCCCGGGGAATACACCAGCCAAAGATGCCCCGAACGCGTAGGATGATGTCCGCGCTGGATCTTGTCCTTGAAGAGTTGATGATAAGCTTCTCTTTCCAGATCGCATCCTGTCAACACATCGTGCAAACCGGGAAATACTGAACGGAGGTAAGAAGCCATTTCGGTCTCCATTTTGCAAAGGTCTCTGCCTTCAATGCGCAGCGTTTCTTCATTCAGAAGAACCTGGTCGTTGAAAATGCCCTTAAAATACCTGCTGTTACCGGCTTGTCGGGTCAGCCAGGCCTTGATCGTATCTTCTACGGTCAGGTTGTCCAGAAAGCCACCGTTTAGCTTAAGGTCTTTGAGGTATTTCGGGTTTTCCATGCAACCATGATCCGCAGTGAGGAAAACCAGGTACTGGTTCTTTCCGACGCGTTCATCGAGGAAACGGAACAGGTCGGCCAGGTCGCGGTCGAGTCTGAGGTAAGTGTCTTCAGTTTCAACAGCGCGCGCGCCGAACTGGTGGCCGATGTAATCCGTGGCGGAAAAACTGATGCATAGGAAATCAGTAATGGAATCGGCTCCGAGTTTTTCACCGGCGATGGATGCGATGGCAAAATCCTTGGTGAGGGTGTTTCCGGCAGGGATTTTCCGGACAAGATCGTAGCTGCTGCCCCGCAATGCGGGTAGGTTGTGCGGGAAAACCGGGCTTGTTTCGCCGGTGAATGTGGCTTCATAGGGCGTGTCGTCATCGTCACTGTTGACATAGGTTTCCACCGGGTAAAGCGTATTCCAGGCTGTGGTCAGCAATTGATCGGACAAGCGTCGCTCGTTGAAAGTCTTCGCCCACTCCGGCATTGTTTTCATGTACCAGGTGCTGCTGATCCAGTTGCCGCTTTTGATGTCGAACCAATAGGCTGCATCGGCACTCCGTCCCGCAGGGAGAATGGCACCGCGGTCTTTCAGCGAGACACCGATCACTTTGGACCTGGATCGTGTGGCCAGTTTTAGCTGGTCTGTAACCGTAGTGGTGAGCAACCGTGCAGGCGACATTTGCCCCTCACGTCCTGTACCGCCCACTCCTTGTACCGTAGAGTCGAAAGTACAATACACGCTGCGTCCTTCATGTCGGTCGAACCAGTCGTTACCGGCAATGCCATGAATCGCCGGTGTCGTGCCCGTGTAGATGCTGGCGTGACCGGGAGCCGTAGTGGTAGGAGCGTAGTTGTAGTTGACGTTTTTGCACTGATGTCCCTCCTGCATCAGGCGACTGAATCCGTCGTTTCCGAACCGCGATCCGTAACGGGTGAGGTAATCCGGTCGCATTTGGTCAACAACGATTCCGACAACCAATCGCGGACCTGCGTTACCCTGAGGTTGTGCATAGAGGGGGTGAGCAAGGAGAAGAAGAATGGGGAGGAGCCTGTTGACCATGATGCAAAGGTAGGTCAGGACCGCGAAGACAAGACTTCACCTTGATTCCCGGATTACTTAAGATCAATGGGGCGTGTTGATGCTCAGAGTGTCATGGGTACTTCCATCAACAAGAGTTCTGATTCCTCCGAAACCTGTACCTCCAGTCGGTCGATGTTCCAGATTCCGAAACCATCACGCTTTTGCATTTCCTGTCCGTTGATGTTCACTTTCCCTTTGATCAGGAATGCGTACACACCGTTTCCTTTTTTCTTGATGGTGTATGTCGCGGTTCGCCCTTGGTCGAATTTTCCCAAATGAAACCAGGCATCCTGGTGGATCCATACTCCGTCGTCATCCTTACTGGGGGAAAGGATCTGTTGAAAACGGTTGTGCCGGTCGTGGGCTTTAAGGCTGAGCTGGTCGTAACGGGGTTCTACGTTTTTCTTGTTGGGGAAGAGCCAGATCTGAAGGAACTTGACCTGCTTGTCGGGATTCTTGTTGTACTCACTGTGGCGGATACCCGTTCCTGCGCTCATCACCTGGATGTCGCCATTACGGATGACTGTGACATTGCCCATGCTGTCACGGTGCTCGAGGTCGCCTTCCAACGGGATGGAGATGATCTCCATGTTGTCGTGGGGGTGGGTTCCGAATCCCATGCCCGGAGCGACGATGTCGTCGTTCAGTACACGTAATACGCCGAAGTGCATGCGTTCAGGGTTGTAATATTGGGCAAAGCTGAAGCTGTGCTTTGTATCGAGCCATCCGTGGTTGGCCATGCCTCTGCTTTCGGCGGAATGAAAGATCGCGTTCTCCATGATGGTGGTTTTTTCGGTCGGCAGGTGGTTGAAGCCGACTGGCTCGAGTGGTTTTAATTCGTCGATTTCGTTTTGGCTCAACTGGCCTCTTACGGTGCTGCCGGCAAGGATGGCAGTCCCGAGGAGTCCGTTCCGTAGAAATGTCTTGCGGTCCATTGGTTTACTTCTCTTGAATTTCCATCAAAAAACGAATAAACAACCGAATTTGTTTCACCATTATTCCGGTCGGGTCAACGGCTTCCATACCGGTCCTATCGGTCATCGTTGCACCGACCAGGCCGCCCAGCAGGCCAACAGGCAAGCCAGTGTTGTCACCACCAGGTAGGCAACGGCCAGAGGGATTTGTCCGTTACGAATGAGTTCGAATCCTTCCAGGCTGAAGGTGGAGAAGGTGCTGAGACCGCCGCAAAAGCCGACGCCCAGCAGCAGACGTTCCCGCTCGAATTGTCCGGGCCTCATAAGGATCAACCCCGCGAGAAAACCCAGGATGGCGGAGGCTACCACGTTCGCCAGGAATGTCGACCAGGGCCAGCTGTCATTGCCTGTACGGGGCAGTAGGGTGCCGATCCAATAACGTAACACGCTGCCGAATCCTCCACCCAAAAAAACAAGGATCAGCTTATCCATGACTGTTTTTATTTCTCGAAAGGAGGTTCGGGGGAAGGAATGCGTATAGTCGCACAGCACCAAGTGCAAGAACTGCGCCCAGCAGCCATCCCCCGATCACATCGATGGGGTAGTGGGCCCCAAGATAGACCCGGCTATACCCGTTGAATGCCACATACAAAAGAAAAATGATACCGAGACTCTTTCTTCGTTCTGCAAGCAGGGATCCGAGGAAAATGGCAAGGGCCATCGTGTTCGCCGCGTGTGAACTGACAAATCCATATTGTCCTCCGCATTTTCCGTCAACAAGGTGTACTTGTCCTTTCAGCGCAGGTTCATGGCATGGGCGAGGGCGTTGAGTCCATTCTTTCAGTCCGGTTGAGATCTGGTCGCTGGTCGTGATCAGCACGACCGTTGCTATAACGGTCAGGATTGTACGCAAATGCTGCTGCCTGATCAAAACGTACAGAAGCCAGGCATAAAGCGGTATCCAGCTGTATTTGAACGTTAACCATTTGAACAGGAAATCACCGGTTGGCCCGTGAAAGCCGTTTACTTTCAGAAAAGCGGCGGTGTCGAAAACATTCAGCCAATCCGGTAACGGACCGTTCATCGGTTGAGAAATGAGCGTTCGTTCAACATTCGCCACAACACGTCCTTCAGTGCTATAATGCCTTGTCCGGTGACAGCGGAGATGAAGGTGATCGGAACGGGTGCTCCGTCTATGTGCTTGTCTCTTGGGCACTCGGCTTCAATGGCCGTTTTCAACTCCTCGTCGATCATGTCGCATTTGGTGATGGCGATCACTCGTCTCTTGTCGAGCAGGTCGGGGTTGTGAAGGCGCAATTCACTCATCAGGATGCCATACTCTTTCCGGATATCCTGTGTATCGACCGGTATCATGAACAGGAGAACCGCGTTTCGTTCAATGTGCCGCAGGAATCGTGATCCCAGTCCCTTTCCGGCATGTGCACCTTCGATGATTCCCGGAATATCGGCCATCACGAAACTTTGGTTGTCGCGGTAACGCACCATGCCGAGATTTGGAACGAGTGTCGTGAAGGGGTAATCCGCTATTTCGGGTTTGGCTGCAGAGACCACGGAGAGCAGGGTGCTTTTTCCGGCATTCGGGAAGCCCACCAGGCCCACGTCGGCCAGGATTTTCAGCTCGAGTATTTTCCACTCCTCCAGGCCGGGCTCTCCCGGTTGTGCGAATCGGGGATTCTGTTGTGTGGACGATTTGAAAAACGCGTTGCCTTTACCGCCTCGTCCTCCGGGCAAAAGCACCACTTCCTGTCCGTCGGCTTCGATCTCGAATTCCTGTTCACCGGTCTCCGCATCACGGGCGATGGTGCCCAATGGAACTTCCAGGATCACATCTGAACCGTCTGCTCCGGTTTTTAACGCGCTGCTTCCTCCTACACCCGGATCGGCGATGACGTGCTTGCGGTATTTGAGGTGCAAAAGCGTCCACAACTGGGCGTTTCCACGAAGTATGATATTTCCTCCCCGTCCTCCGTCCCCTCCGTCGGGTCCGCCTTTGGCCGTGAGCTTATCGCGGTGGAAATGCACCGAACCCGCACCACCCGCTCCACTGCGGCAGCAGATCTTCACATAGTCGACAAAGTTGGATCCGGCCATTGCTTTTCAATTGTATGGAAATCCGGTTTTAGTACCGGTTTCTGGTGTGGGCTTAGAGGCGGGAATCGATGGCCTGACTTAGGCGATCAAAAATCTCATCGATACTTCCGATGCCGTCTATGCCGGTGTATTTGCCCTGGTGCTGGTAGTAGTCCCGCACCGGTTCTGTTTCATTGCGGTAAACGTCGATCCGTTTCTGTACAACAGCCGGATCCTGGTCATCCGCCCTGCCCGAATCCTTTCCGCGAAGCAACAATCGCTTCTTGAGTTCCTCTTCTTCCACTTCCAGTGCAAGCATCATGGTGATGCCGGTCTGTTTGGAAGAGAGGAAACGGTCAAGCGCTTCGGCCTGGGCAGGGGTGCGTGGGAATCCGTCGAAGATGTAGCCGGCCGCCCCCGGCGTCTTATCCGCTTCCGATTCGAGCAGACGGATAGTGACCTCGTCGGGTACCAAACGACCCTGATCCATATAGCTTTTGGCGAGCTGACCCAGCTCGGTGCCGTTCTTCAGGTTGGCGCGGAAGATGTCGCCCGTAGAAAGATGGACCAGGTTGTATTTATCAACAAGTCTGGTGCTTTGGGTTCCTTTGCCGGCTCCGGGAGGACCGAACAGGACGATGTTGAGCATGGGGTGCTTTTGAATGTGTTTAGGATTTCAATTGGTATATGTCCGCCAGGTTACGGCCCAGTCCGTCGTAATCGAGTCCGTAGCCGACGACGAACGCAGGAGGGATTTCAAAACCGACGTAGTCAGGAGTGATGTTCTGCCTTAGTGATGCAGGTTTGAACAGCATGGTGGCGAAACGAAGGCTGGCGGGATTTTTTTTCCTGATTTCATCGATCAGGTAGACGGCGGTATCGCCGGTATCGATGATGTCCTCGACGAGGATGACATGCCGTCCTTCCAGGTTCTCGCTCAAGCCGATGAGGTTTCTGACCTTGCCCGTAGTTTCGGTTCCTTGGTACGAGCTGACCCGGATGAAACCGATTTCGCACGATGTATGGATGTTTCTCAGCAAGTCGGCCATGAAGATGACTGACCCGTTGAGTACACCGATGAGCATCGGCTTAAGCCCCTCGTACTCGCGGTCGATGAGAGCGCCGAGTTCGGAGACACGTGCTTGTATCTGTTCGGCTGTGATGAATGGGACGAAAGTCTTATCGTGAACCTGTACGGTTTCCATGGAGTCGGCAAAGGTAGTGGGAATGGCCATTCAGCGAAGCATGGAATCGCACCTGAACCGTTTGCTGTTGACCCACCGCAAGCGTTTGTATCCGCTTGCACGATGATTCCCTTGTTTTTCCCCCTATTTTTGCCGGCGATGAGTACCGCTTTTGCAAGTGAACATTTCCGCCTGGGGATACTTGGTGGGGGCCAGCTCGGCCGAATGCTGATTCAGGAATGTATCAACCTGAACGTCAGTACCCATGTGATGGATCCCGATTCCAATGCCCCCTGCCGGCACCTTTGCGACCGATTTACCCACGCTGACCTGATGTCCGACGAGGATGTATATCGGTTCGGAAAGGAGTGCAGCCTGTTGACCGTAGAGATCGAGCATGTCAATACCCACGCCCTGGAGCGTCTGGAGTCTGAGGGGGTGCCCGTGTTCCCGCAGCCCCAATTGTTGCGGTTGGTGCAGGACAAAGGGTTGCAAAAGCAGTTTTTTGTGAACCATGGCATTCCGACCGCTCCTTTCGTACTGATCAATAGCCGCGAGGAGCTCGCCCGAATGACGGCTCACCTTCCCGCGATGCTGAAGCTGCGGAAAGGTGGCTACGATGGGAAGGGGGTCATGAAAGTGCGCAACAGCGATGAGGTCGCCCATGCGTTTGACGGACCCTGTGTAGTGGAGCAACTGGTTGATTTTCGATGCGAAATATCGGTCATTGTAGCCCGAAACATACACGGTGAAATCAGTCATTTCCCTCCCGTGGATATGGAATTCAATCCGGAGGTTAACCTGGTCGAATTCCTTTGTAGTCCTGCTCGTATCCCCCATGAAATCGCAGAGCGTGCCATCGCCATTGCCCGTGAGGTGATCGGGAAGATGGGCATGGTCGGACTGTTGGCCGTGGAGATGTTCGTGACCACTCACGGAGAAGTGCTGGTGAACGAGATCGCTCCCCGTCCACACAACAGCGGTCATCAGACGATCGAGGGGAATGTCACCTCACAGTATGCGCAACATCTGAGGTCCATCCTGGGGCTGCCCCTGGGCGATACTTCCTGTGTGCGACCTGCAGTGATGATCAATCTACTCGGTGAACCGGGTCATACGGGTGAGGCGCATTACCTGGGGATAGACCGTGTATTGAACATGCCCGGTGTGTATGTCCATCTTTATGGTAAGAAAACAACCAAGCCTTTCCGGAAGATGGGTCATGTCACCGTTACGGCAGAAAACCTTGAGGAGGCCATCGCGCTCGCGCGGCAGGTGCAGGGTGTATTGAAAGTGGTAACACAGTAATGAGATTCAACGGAAACAACCGAATTGCCCTGGTCTTCAGGTTAAGGAATCAGAAAGCCGGCAATGGTTCTTTCCCAATAACGATACAATGACAATGAAAAAAGCACTGGTAGGAATCATCATGGGCAGCGACAGCGATCTTCCTGTGATGCAGGAGGCTTCCGATGTCTTGAATGAACTCGGGGTTGCGCATGAACTCACCATCGTCTCTGCACACCGCACACCCGACAGGATGTTCACCTATGCCCGGGAAGCAGCCGGTCGCGGAATCCGGGTGATCATCGCCGGTGCGGGTGGGGCCGCGCATTTACCGGGTATGACCGCCTCCCTTACGCCCTTGCCGGTGATCGGTGTTCCGGTTCGTTCCTCCAACAGCATCGACGGTTGGGATTCCATCCTTTCCATCCTCCAGATGCCAAACGGTGTGCCCGTCGCGACCGTCGCATTGAATGCTGCACGCAATGCCGGAATTCTTGCAGCACAAATGTTGGCCACCTCCGACGATGCACTTCTGAAACGGATCGCCGTTTACAAGAATACCCTTCGCGACAAAGTCCTGGAAGCAGCGAGACGTGTAGAGTCAAAACCCGGCCGGATCACCAAAACCAAGTCTGCGAAATCAGTTCGTAAGAAAAAGTGAGACGACGACAGGCTTAACCCCGTCGTTCAATGAATTTATAACACAACATCCTTTCCTTTTTTTTCGGGGGATGCCTTCATTTTTAAACCCATGTTTTCAACTGCCCGGATCTCAACGATCCTCATCGCCCTTGGCGTTTCCTTTCCGTCGGCGCTCAATGCGCAATTTCCGGCTACTCCCGATAGGATAGCAGGAGCCGGATCAATGCTGTTCCAGTCAAACATTTCCTCCGGGGCCTTCGGCAATCCGGCGATACCTGACTCGGTCACCGGTCCAGCTTTTTTTCTCTATTCCGGCCAATCCTTCATGACTCCGGAGTTGACCGAGACCGGATTGGCGTTTTCGATCCGTCTTCCCGGATCTACCCAACTTTCGCTCGGATATGCTGTCAGAGGTTTTGACCTGTACAGAAAACAGCATGCCGTGCTGTGCTTGTCGAGGCATTTCGGCGGAGTCACGGCGGGAATCCGTACAACCTATAGCGATACGCAATTCGGCAAGGAAATTCAGGGTGATCGCCTTTGGAGTGTTACACCGGGTACGCGTATCCGATTCGGTAAGCAGGTTGAAATGCTGGCCGGCATGCGCATACCGCTACGGAAAACGAAAGACCTTCACGAGGAGGAAGCCAGGTTGGGTTGCATCTACCATTTCTCTTCAAGGTTCGCAGTAGGAGTGGAGGCTGTTCAAACCGACCGGCAACTTCTTCTGTCAGGAGTCCTGAGGTACAGGCCCGGCGAACGAATTGAATTCCAGGGTGGATTGAGCGGTCAGGAGCCGGTCTGGGGTTTCGGTTGTAGCGTGGAGGTGAAGGGATTCCGGATCATGCTTGCGGCCTGCCACCGTTCATGGCTGGGATTCAGCCCAGGGTTGTCCGTCGAATCGCCACTCGTACGTCGATGAGTATTAGGATTTCAACGTTGTTGCTTGTCCTGTTCATCTGCCTTCAGGCTAACGGGCAGGATGTACCGACAAATGGTGTGCTTCCCGTAATCGATCCGGAAAGTATTCGGATGTCTACTGAAGGCGCAACAGCCGACGACCGTGATGCGGAGCGTATTCCTGCTTTGGATGTAAATGCGGCGGATATCGGGGAGCTTTCCCGCTATCCGGGCTGGTCCGTGCAAAGGGCGCAAGCCCTTGTCGCTCACCGGAATCGATTCGGAAAGTTGCACGGTATTGAGGAGTTGGTAGTCGTGGAGGGATTCGATACAGCCTTCATCCGGTCCCAAAAACTGCAACTCGAATTCGGAAAGGAATTCATCGACGACCGTTTCCGCCTACCGTCTCTGTTATCCGCTGCACGTCATGAGCTTCTTTTTCGGACCAGGATATCTCCGCAGGACAGTGTGGGATTTTCATCGGACGGTGAATACCCTTTTTACCTCGGTGATCCGTTCCATGCCACGCTCCGGTACAGGGTACAAGCCGATCGGCACTTCAGTGCTGGATTCCTGTTGGAGAAAGATCCCGGTGAGCTTTGGCTGTATCAAGGTCGGTTTGATTTTTTCTCCTGGCATATCTATGGACGCCCGCAGGGCAAATTGCAGGCCTTTTGTATCGGTGATTTTCAATTGCAGTTCGGGCAGGGACTGGTATTGTGGAGAGGACTTTCCATCGGTAAGGGGAATGATGTCGCCGCTGCATTCAGACGAGGAACAGGAATCCGCCCCTATGCCTCTGCCGGTGAGAGCGGTTTTTTTCGGGGTGCTGCCTTTTCGCTGAAGTTGCGTGATTGGACTACCGATACATGGGTGTCTTACCGGAAGGTTGATGCAGGGATTGTGCCCTCGGACAGTTCCTTCGACAACCTGTTGGTTTCAAGCCTGTACGAATCCGGATTGCACCGCACATTTCGTGAGATTGAAAACCGTGGTAATGTCGGACACTTTTCGACCGGGTTGCATGCCGAACGTGAACTGGGTCCATGGCGCATCGAGTTCACTGCGCATCATCAGCGCTTCAGTATGCCGCTTTGGGCAGGCGACGATCCGTATGAACGGTTCGATCCCGAAGGAAGGTCCTTTTTTCATTCGGGGTTTGCCGGTCGTTATGCATTCAACAATGGAAATGCATACGGTGAATTCGCAACGGATCAGGATGGTGATCTCGCATTCGCCGGCGGAATGGTGCTTGTGCCCGATCATCGTTTCAGCCTTTCGTGGCATTACCGGAATTTCAGTCGGGGGTACATGCCCGTCGGACCGGATGCCTTCCGTGAATCTTCCAGGACGCAGAACGAAAAAGGACTGTATGCAGGAGTTTCCTGGGATTGCCACCGAAAATTGAAGTGGCAGGGGTTCGTCGATCGGTTTGCATTCCCCTGGTTGAAATACACCCAGTCGAGTCCGGTGGAGGGAACCGAATGGGGCACTCAGATCCAGTACATCCCTTCGCGCACCCGGTCGATCAGCCTTCGTTACCGGGAGGAGCATAAGCCGGTGGACCATGCGGTTGGTGTTGTCAAGGAGGCATTGCCCGCAGTACGAAAGGGGTGGCGATGGGAGTATTCGTCCAGTGTAGACAAAACATGGATGCTTCTTGCGCGGATCGAGCAGGTTCAAAGCCGAAGTGTCGATGCACAGGAGTCTGGGACCTTGTTTTTCGCAGACCTTCGCTATAAACCCCTGGGAAAGCCTTACAGTATTTCCGTCCGACGAACTGTGTATCGTACAGCGGGTTATGGCTCACGGATCTACAGTTTTGAGCAGGACCTGGCAGGAGGGATGAACATCCCCGCGTTCCATGGTGAGGGAAGTAAATGGTACGCGCTTTTGCGTTTGAAACTCGCCAGGGGTATCGACTTGTGGTTCAGGTACAGTAGGGAAACACGTTTTGAGGAAGGGACGCGTATAGTCCGGGATGAGATCAAGAGCCAGATCCGTTGGGAGTTTTAAGAAGAATCGGATTCAGGGATCAAGGTTCTGTCGCCCGATACGGGTAGGGCACAATGGGCCGCAAAAATCTACATCCGGCTTACAGATGCGTATATTTGAATGGTATAACTTCGCTTACCTCACTTATATTACATGAAATCAATTCTCTCAACGGTAGTGTTCGCACTCC
>Ga0315902_10006277_pt1 | contig 16512 bp, 10 predicted proteins | sample LakEriMetagenome_9_FD_203523 | JGI IMG/M metagenome (GOLD analysis project Ga0315902, IMG submission 203523) | Freshwater fungal communities from buoy surface, Lake Erie, Ohio, United States - Buoy 12 MA117 | ecosystem: Environmental > Aquatic > Freshwater > Lake > Lake biofilm | place: USA...
CGTGGCACCCGTAGTTGAATACGTAATGTTCGTAAGGGCGGTATTGATGCAACGCGTCTGGTTGTTTGTCCCTGAAGCGGACGTAAGCGTGATCGTGTTTGAATTTACGGTTACAACTATTGCGGAAGAAGTTGCTGAACATCCATTACTATTCGTAACAACTACTGTATAATTTCCTGTACTTACGGCATCGTAAGTTTGTGCTGTTGCACCTGAAATATTGACTCCATTATTTCGCCATTGATAACTGTAATCGCTTCCAAAATTTGCGGTTAACGTAACTAGATTCCCGACGCAAAAAGTTGTTGGTCCAGATGCGGTAATTGAGACCGACGGTAAAGTGTTAACAGTAATGTTTACAATTTGATTTGTCCCTGTACAAGTTACTCCTCCTGAAGTAAAACTAGGCGTAATTGTGTAGGTTACAGCCTGAGCTCCGGTAGTATTATTGATCAACACATCTGTTATCGAAGAGGACACAACACTACTCAAGGATTCGCCTATGATTTGTGCGTTATCCAGCGCTATCCATGATAAAGTTGAACCTGTCACGTTGGTTGTTAGTGAATAATTTACAGCTATACCGGAGCACGATGTACCAGCACTAGCACTAGTCATTGCAGGAATAGGGTTCACTGTTATTGTAACAACAGATGAATTTACGGGAGCACAAACCCCACTGGTAACAACGGCTCTGTAATAACGTGTTGCAGTTAACACTCCCATTTGTGCCGAGGTCAATGGTGATGTTGTTGCTCCAACTATATTGTTGAACGTTATATTATCTGCAGATACCTGCCACTGTATCGTCCCCGTATTGCCTGCCAGGGTAATATTAGCAGGTGTTGTTCCCGAACATATGGTTTGATTCGCACTTACCGTACCAGCCACTGATGCAGGATTAACTGTTACAGTTACTGAATTTGAATTTGCAGAGATACAGGGACCGCTGGTAACAACAGCTCTGTAGTAACGTGTTGCAGTTAACACTCCCATTTGTGCCGAGGTCAATGGTGATGTTGTTGCTCCAACTATATTGTTGAACGTTATATTATCTGTAGATACCTGCCACTGTATCGTCCCCGTATTGCCTGTCAGGGTAATATTAGCAGGTGTTGTTCCCGAACATATAGTTTGATTGGAACTCGCGGTTCCTCCAACTGATACAGGGCTAACTGTTACTGTGACAACTGATGAAGTTACGGGAGCACAAACCCCACTGGTAACAACAGCTCTGTAGTAACGTGTTGCAGTTAACACTCCCATTTGAATTGAGGTCAATGGTGATGTTGTCGCTCCAACTATATTATTGAAAGTTACATTATCTGTAGATACCTGCCACTGTATCGTCCCCGTATTGCCTGTCAGGGTAATATTAGCAGGTGTTGTTCCCGAACATATGGTTTGATTCGCACTTACCGTACCGGCCACTGATGTAGGATTAACCGTAACGGAAATCGCATTTGAAGTAGTGGAGCATGGAGTAGAATTTGTTACCACCAAAGTATAATTTCCGGTGCTTGTTGCAACATAGTTTGGAGAAGTCGCACCCGAAATAATAGATCCATTACTTCTCCACTGATAGGTTACCCCTGGTTCAGGAATAGTGCTTAACAAAACAGAATTCCCTTGACAAAATGTGATTGGGCCATTTGCTGAAATATCGGCAACAGGAACAGGATTTGCCTGATATTGTACCTGATTCGACATTGAAGAACTTCCGCTGTAAGAGCAACTAGAAATCATCTGGTAATACAATGAAGTAGTTGGACTTCCATTATAATTTGGTGAATTGACTCCGATATTAGTCCATGTTAATGCATCTGAAGAACTTTGCCATTGATAGGATATTCCGGATCCTGAAGAGGCTCCTGAGGAAGTAATAGTAATCGGACTGCCAGCGCAACCTACAGCAGGATTAATTGCTATTGTGGCATTATTTGGATTAGACCAACATCCAACAGTCAGTTGGATGTATGGATGAGGATTAACCACCGAACCCGTCGGGGGGCTATTTGGACTAATATCTGTTGTTAATGATGCCCATCTCGACCTCTCGGTTGTAGAGGTTGTAACACGAAACATATTAGCAATCGAAGTGAAACCTGATGAATTTTCATCAACTGCAATAACCAAATTATTTCCGTTCCAAACAAAGGGAGTTGAAAGTGGTATAGAAATCCATCCAACTGTGTTGGTTGAAATCACGGCATTTGTTGCAACCTGGGTTAGGCCAGTGATGGGTATCCAACTGCCAAAAGTGCCCTGTGAAGTATTTCCTATGTAAACAGACCAGGTATTATTATTTGTAGCCACAGAGGCTGTATTCAGGTACCATGAAATATGGGTAATTGCCATTCCAGGTTGGAGACCAGCCCCAGTTAACATAGATGCCGGATATATACTCTGTGAGTAGCTGAACGCTGACGCTGAATTTATCGGTAAGTTACTGCTGGTTGAATTACCAGAACCAATAGTATATACTGTCTGACCCAAAATGGCCGTACAACTAATGATCATAAGGATGCAAAGAAGAAGTGATCTCATTATCTCATATTTGGTTCAAATTATTCTAAGATTTTATTAAATAAAGGTGTTCAACTCATTCAATTCTGACCCTTAACTTGTTAAGCAAAAATATTAAATTAAGATATGAAAAGTATTGACGCACAGCACAAAATGCAATAAAACCATTTGTTAAGAGGGGATACGCCAACCTCAAAAAATTCGAAACGTCATATCGGATGAATCGGATAAGGATCACTTCTTCCTGACAGCATCATTTACAAGCTAGCCATAGTACTGAGTGAAAAAATGTTACAGAGCGCGTGATTCAAAAATTAGATTCTGCATGGTCAAGTCAGAATTGATTTTTGAGCAGATTGATTATTTTTGAGCAGATTGATTATTTTTACTACTATCAATTGAAAAAATAAAATTGAACAAACAAGGATTTTTGGAACATAGAAAACATCTGATTGTCTGCTTGTTTAACTCAAGGCGACTCTTATTTCTTTGTGCAATTTTAGCGCATTTTAATTTTTTTAGTCAGAATTTTTCTATTATCGGGAATGGTACCGGTACGAACACCTCACAAACATACCCTGCGCCTTATGGCCTCTATTATTTCGGCGCAAAACATCAATTTCTGATAACTGCAGCGGAACTAACTGCAGCGGGAGTTCCGGTCGGAGCTAATATGTCTTCAGTTGGTTTCAATGTGATATCAGACAATGGAACAGGTGTACACAATGGTTTTCAAGTTATTGTATACTCCACGACGAATGCTGATCCGCTTCAATCAGGTTATAATACAACAGGGCAGGTTTCCAGCAGCACTTCAACCAACTATAATCCTTCAACAGGATGGAATCAACATGCCCTATCTTCCTTCACCTGGAATGGCACAACTAACCTAGTTATCCAAACTTGTTTTAATAATGCTGCCTACACAACGAATGCTACAACACAATGGACAAATACACTCGCGGGATCCAGCATAAAATCGAGGTACTTTTATCAAGATGCCTCCACAGTTTGCACCAGCGCCTCCACCACTGCCACCTCTTCCACTACCCGACCAAATATTCGTATCGGATGGACTGCACCTGCATCTGCATCAAACGATTTAGTTTGCAATGCGACACCAATTTCTTGTGGCCAAACATTATCCGGAAGCACGATTAATTCGACACTTTCTGGAACAGGTGAAGGATTAAATTGCGGGACCTCTCAAACTATGCCTGGAGTTTGGTATACCATACCAGGTAATGGTCAAATTATGACTGCATCTCTTTGTGCTACCTCCTGGGATAGTAAAATTTCTGTATTTTCGGGAAGTTCCTGCTCATCCATTACTTGCATTGGAGGAATTGATGACAATGGGCCATCATGCAATAGTTTCTCTGCTTCCTATTCTTGGAATTCGGTATCAGGAGTAAACTACTACATTCTGATTCATGGTTATAGTTCGAACAGTACATTTTCATTAAGTTTTAACTGCACAGGAAACGCTCCTGCCAACCCAACGGGAATATCCATTTCTGAAACTTCTGGAAATAACCCAAATGATGGAATGATCTGTTCAGGCGGGACTGCACAACTTTCAGTAAGTGGCTCCTCCGGAACAACTTATTGGTTTTCCGGATCTTGCGGAAGCTCTACTTCATTATCGGTAGGTAATGGAGTTACCCTTAATGTATCACCCACTGTAACCACTACCTATTACGCACGAAATTACAGCGGGGGTGTTTGGAGTACTTCATGTGCCAGTTTTACAATAACAGTTAACCCTTCACCTTCCACTCCATCCAATCCTACAAGCAATTCTCCTCAGTGCAATTCTGTAACCATCACACGCTCAGGCACACCTCCAACTGGCACAACATGGTATTGGCAGGGAACCACCGCCAATGGAACATCTACAACTTTGGGTTCAGGTACAACATACACAGCGACAACCACAGGCACATATTATATTAGAGCAAGAAATACAAATGGATGTTGGAGCACTTCCAGTGGATTTAACTCTGTGACGGTTTCTGGATCAGGTTCGACCCCCCCTAACCCCACCAGTAATTCACCTCAGTGCAATTCTGTTACTATTACCCGAAGTGGTACACCTCCTGCAAATGAAACTTGGTATTGGCAAGGAACTAATGCAAATGGAACTTCAACAACATTGGGTTCAGGTACAACATACACCGCAACAACTTCCGGGACGTACTATATTCGATCGAGAAATACATCTGGTTGCTGGAGTAATTCTAGCGGATCTACCACAGTATCTATTGGTGGGACACCCATAACTCCATCCAATCCTACTAGTAATTCACCTCAGTGCAATTCTGTGACCATTACCCGAAGTGGTACACCTCCGGCAGGTGTTACGTGGTATTGGCAAGGGATGAATGCAAATGGCACTTCAACCTCGCTAGGATCAGGTGCTACCTACACAGCCACAACTTCGGGCACCTATTACATCCGAGCCAGAAATTCATCGGGATGCTGGAGTTCATCGAGTGGTTCTGTGAGTATCAGTATATCGGCAGAACCCCTTAGTCCTGCAAATCCGACAAGTAATTCCCCTCAGTGTAGTTCAGTAACACTCTCAAGGTCCGGGACCCCACCCTCGGGTGTCACATGGTACTGGCAGGGAACCAATCCAAATGGAACTTCTACAACTTTGGGATCGGGATCAACCTATACAGCAACGACCTCCGGTACCTATTACATAAGAGCAATGAATTCAAGTGGCTGTTGGAGCTCTTCCAGCGGATCGATTAATGTAACTATTACCGGTCTCCCAAATAATCCTCAAAATCCTACTAGTGACTCACCCCAGTGCACCTCTGTAACACTTACACGCAGTGGAACGCCACCGGCTGGTGTGACGTGGTACTGGCAGGGCGCCAATCCAAATGGGACTTCCACAACATTGGGTTCCGGAGCAAATTATACTGTTTCCAGCTCCGGCACTTATTACATCAGAGCAATGAATTCAATCGGTTGCTGGAGTGCTTCGAGCGGAAGTGTTGTCGCAACCGTATCAGGGTTACCGCAAGCCCCAGCCACTCCGGTTAGCAATTCTCCGAATTGTAGTTCAGTAAATATTTCCTGGAACGGCACTCCTCCGTCCGGCACTGTATGGTACTGGCAAGGGACGAATGCAAATGGGACATCAACGACACTCGGTTCAGGAGCAAATTATACTGCAACCAGCACTGGTACCTACTATATCAGAGCACTTACCAGTAATAATTGCTGGAGTACTTTAAGCACAGGATTACCGGTTGTCGTACTTTCAAGTTCAAGTGCAACTCAAAATCAGGTTGTTTGTAATTCATATATTGCCCCGAATGGTATTAATTACACCAATTCCGGACAATATCAGGCAATAATCTCAAATTCTGCCGGTTGTGACAGTATAATTACAATTAACCTTACGGTCAATAACAGCTATTCTGTTCAAAATACTGTTTTGGCCTGTCAATCCTACACCTGGATCGATGGAAACACCTACACTGAAGACAACAATACAGCCACATACCTGCTAACATCCAGTGCAGGATGTGATAGTTTAATCACGCTGGATCTTGATATTTCTTTGCCCTCAAATGATACTACCTACATTCAGTCTACGGCATTAGGCTCTTTTGAGTTAAATGGGGTCATTTATTCTGAAGATGGGATCTATTACCAGACATTGCCAGATCAGTATGGTTGTGATAGTACAATAGCTCTGCAATTATCATTTGATCAGACCCATTTGGAGGAATTCAATGATATATCCTTGTTGGTTTATCCGAATCCATCGAGGGATGGGATATTTATTTTGTCAAAAGACAGAACTTTAATAATCAAGGGCTTATTTGATTGTTCGGGAAAAAGAATGATATACACGATTGATGGAAATCTACTGGATATTTCTATTTTACGGGATGGTATTTATTTTTTGGAAATTGAAAGCAACACAACCAAGAGACTTATTAGGCTGATTAAAACCAGTTAGTTCCTTTTGTAGTACTAATTTGCAGCATGCAACAGATTATCTTGAATTAATTTCATAACCACTTGGAAAATTTTCATTTAAGTAAAGATTAAATTCATCAGCGATCTTACGCTTCTTATGTATGTCTATAGAATTTCTTATGATGTTAGATAATGTTCCAATTGTATAGACCCCGCCAAAAATCAGAAAGCCCTTTTGGAAAGAATTTGCCAACCTATATGTTTTAATATTATTTAAAGTGGATACGTCAACGAGGTATCGACCGTAATATATTTGTTTACCCAATAAACACCCCCCCGATAAAGTGAGCATTGCAATTGAAATAATCGGACCGGCGTTTTTTGAAATCTTTTTAAGATCGAAAAAATCTCTATTCCCTAAACCGAATAACGAATAAGCTAGTTGAGAATAACTTGGCTTTTTTAAACTTGAAATCCTGAGTATTTTTTTAGAAAAATCATCAGTCAATTTATTCCCTGGAAAAAAATTACTTTTTAGTGTAATTTCAACCTTATTATAATTTAATTTGTAAGCCGTAATATCTATATCTTCTCCTTTTTTAAGAACAAACCCATTCGCAATTGATTTAAATCTTAAAAAGTCATTATTACTGGATGTTATGTTTATGAAATTCTCAAAATCGTCAACTTTTTTCGATAAATCAGTTCGCATCAACATGTTCGCTTGAAGATTAATATCGATTTCTGATTTGAGATACTTACCCTTGTATCTCGGCGCAATAAATTCTTCATAAAGATATGACTGAAGAGAGCGATTAAAATCTAAATTATTGCTCACAACATCAAAATGATACTTACCATCGATAGAATAATCCCCACTGACTCGAATAGTCTGAACTTGGTCAATATTCTTAGTCACCTGTTTGGATAAAATGTAAACTATTTTTTCATAAAGAGATATTTGAAAATTGTCACTCATTAGCTCAAAATAGTCAGAGGACTTATTGAATAATGCATTCATATTCTCTTTAACCAAAATCGGATACCCATTCAAACATTTACCTACTCCGCTTTCTAATTCAAAAGTATTCGAACTATTGTTCACAGAAATAAGATCAGTGCTATAAATATCTAATCCATCAATACACAATTCACTATTTGTTTTTGGAATTCGAAAGGATAATTCGTTCGGTACTATTTTGTCGTAAATTTCTAGGTGCCCCGCACTTGGCGGAATATCAATTAGGTTGTGGGAGGTTCCTGACCCAGAACAATTAAAAGATTTTCCATGCAACTGGAAACATTCATCAAAATTGGATTCTTTCAAAACAACGTACCCGGATTTTTCTAGACGATTGATATTTTGGCTAAAAAGTGTCATAGCAAGGCTATTGTAATAATACACTTTTGTCGAAGAAATCAGCAATGTTGGATAATTAGCAATTGCATCTTCAGTATATTGTTGGATGGCTGCGTAATTATCTCCATAAACTATTTTCAGTCTATCTCCAAGAGTTGTTGTATCTTGCAACATGCAAAATTTAAGATTACTCTTGACTTTTTCCTCATCTATAGTGGTTTCATTCTGCGTAAAAGAGTAGACACATATGAAAGCATTCAAAAGCAATAGCCAATAGTTTTTTAAACTAGTCATTCGTCAAATTAAATTAAATACGCCTAAAAGCTTCTTATTACTCTTACTCTACAATTCGTTAGTTTATTTTTCGTGTAAATATTGGCATCAACTGCCATTTTAACAATCCAAGCATTTTGCGAATAATTTACATCCTGAGAACTGCTCCAGTATTCCGAATTTGTAACCAGCCCATAACCTGAATTAAGATAAAGGTTCTGATACATTAAATTTAATTCATCTCTTGAGGGAAGAAACCAATCAGTATATCCGCCATATGTATATTGTTGTGCCTTCAATGCCGCATAGTTACCTGTAAGCCCCTGATCTAATACTATCAGCTCAGTATTTGACAAACCGCTGCCAATGCTAGTGCTCAGTCCAGAGCATGAAGTAATGTCATTTGACCATGAAAAGGATGATGACAAATCAGTTGGTGCGGCTTCCAAAAAATGCCATGATGTTGTTCCATCCAGAGAGCTGTAAAACACTTTACCTCCTGCCGGACCAATTTCGCCTAAATTATAGAAGTTCTCTGTCTGGAAACTAAGAATTTCCGGACTTAGGGCAGTCTGGTAAGTATTGGTTACAAATGCGCGAACGTAATAGGTCGTATTTTCATTAAGCCCAGAGTTTCTATTCGTAAAGCTCAAAGCTGTAGACGAATTAATATGAACAATTGAATTGGTTGTAAGTGGATTAGAATTCGTTGAAACTAAAAATCCCCGCTGTACAATTGGGAGGCCTCCATCTGAAGTGATCACTGCCTGACAATCTGCAAAATAAAACGAAACGGAATCCAAAGAGATTAGACTGATCTGTGGAATATTCGCTGAAGTCGCCGGCCAAGTTACTTTAAGAATATTTTCTGAATAGGATACGCCCAAATCGTTTTTGGCATAGGCTCGAATGTAACGATCTTGAGTACCAGACCATAACAGACTTCCACTAAGTGCCTTATTATGGGGCTTAGCAATTATTCTTTGATCATCTATTGTCGGCAAGGGTTGATTGGAATAGCAAAATCCAAATTCTGTGTTTTTGGCATTTGAACCTTCAAGAATTTTAACACTTACAATGCTATTAGTTTGATTATTATCAACTAGAATAGCGTTGCCTAATATTGGCAAAACAGGAAGATTCCATCTTAATTTATTACATCCAGAAAGAACTATCACTGATAAAAGAATAGGAATATACTTAACCACCTCTCTCAAGTTAAATGTTGTCTATAATTCTTTTAGTTTTTTTTCTTTTTGAGTGAATTACTTGGAGTAGGTAATTCACGATCTTTTAAAGCACTTTTTCCGAGTTCATCAACTTTTTTCTGTAATTCTGATGTCAGTTTTTTTAACTCATCAATTTCCTTTTTTAATAGAAGATTATTATTCCATAGTTGTTCGATTTTCTCATCTTTGGAATAATTCGGGCAAAATACCTCTTCTAGAAAAGGTTTCCAAGTCAAAAAATCGGAATCTAAACTTGGTTTATTGATGCATGCAGCATTGCTTTGGTAAGTAATCTGGGAAATATTTTTACTCTTAGAAATTGTATTTAGACTAAAGCCTAAAACCTTCTTAATTGCTCTGCGAGCCAGAATGGTATCATGGCCACTAATAAAACAAGTGGGAAAATAAATAGGAACTATTGAATCTTCATCATTTTTAATTTTTAAACCACAGTTTCCACAATCCCCAGGATCAAAAAATACTTTAACAAAGCTTAATGAAGTTAATTCCTTAAGCGCTGATTCATCTAAAAAATTATTGAGCGTAACACTCCAACTCAGTGAATCGTATGTATCCGTTGGAAGAAAGAAAAAAACAGATGGGTTTTTATTGGTAGATTCAGGAAAAACAAAATCACGCGTATCTTTGGTAGTGTTAATCGTCTGAACAGTGATTACCTGAGCTCTAAGGCTCAAAAAAAACATGAGATAAAAAAGAAATGTAAGTTTAATCATGAATTGCTTCTTTGTCAATGGAACAATCTGATAGAGCAATTGGACCTGTTTTGATCGTGCCACATTCAAGCTTCTCTTGATTATAGAAAGTTATTTCCATTTTGTATATGTAGTCTTTATCTTTATCTCCCTGAGTTTTACAGAATTCTTTTAATGCAATTGGGAATTCACCAGATGCAACTTTATTTGATAAATTCAACCGAATGGTGTAAAACCCATAATTAACATATTTGTTGCCTGAATTCTCATCAATCGCTTCGATATCCATTTCCTTCTCGTAAAATTTGTTCGGGTCTTCATCCCGATAAATTCTCACATTACAGGACCTTACACAAGGATTTATTTCACCCTTAAATGGAATATCATAAACAAATACTGTCTCTGATTGGGTATTTCTTAAGAGTGCTAACCTAGCTTGTGGATTACAAACAGATGCTTTTTTATATTGCAAATAAACATTGTTAAACCCAGCATCGTTTTTTAATTTTTTTAACTCATCCACTGATATCAGGTGCAAATCAACACAATCATCACAATTCTCAAAATTACTGTCATTCCCGTCCTGTTTTCCATTATTCACTTGAACTTCTATTTCGGAGGGAAGTGATTCACAACCATTGATATCGGTAACCCGTACTGTATAAACAGTAGTTTTCGACGGTGCCGCTTCGGGATTCGGACATGCGTTGCAGCTCAGCCCATTTGCAGGAGACCAATTGTAGGTTAAGTTAATACCCGAAACGATAGGATTAAGTAAAACCTGCTTTTGTTGGCCTAATTGAATCGTTTGACTTGAGAATTTGACACTAGGCATTACCGATGGATCCCCAGGGATAACTATAATAACATTTAATTTCTCTTTCTTGTTCAGTTTGATTTCATCTGAAATTTTTTTTGATATGGTAACAGAATTTGCATCGGGAAGGAATGATGTTTCAATAAAAAAATTGGAACACGCCATTTTTCCGCAAATAATCAACTTGTTGACACTACCTTTAGAATAACGTAAAATATCCTCTTCCGCAATATTACAGAGATCTACCGAGCAACTTGAAACCAACTCTTTGTATGTGATTTCACATTTTTTTTCCGCTAAATTGTCATTTTGAGGCTGTAAAGTTTTATTAAACAAGTAATTAATAACATTAATTTCTTTAATTTTCTTCTTGTTATCTGTTGAGAGACTTTTTGATATATCTAATAGTCTTCCTTTCTCAAATCCGGATTTATAACATAAAATGGTAACAGTACTCTGAGCCCATAATTGCGGGAATATCCCAATTATAAAACACGCTATTAAGTAGAGCCTAAACATAGTATAAAAAGCTTTTAAGTTATTCATCACTAGAACATGAAAAATACTGTCCGGTCAATTTTGCTGAGCCACTCATTTTATACCCTTTTTTCAATTTAATGTTCAGCGTCACTGTGGTTTCAACACCGCCTGCCCTGCCATCTCTGGGGTTGTAGGTAAATAAGTTTCTGCCCGATACATCTTTATTCTTGACCCAATCTATGTCATTGTCTTCATCATGAAATGTTATCCTTATTTCTTCTGCAGCTTGCGTCAATTCAGAGCTCCATTCGATTGTGTTACCGCTTCCTCTGCGGAGTTTTACATCCACTTCGATCGGTCCTGGCGGTTTTGGTGGTTCTTCCGGACAACCGTAATTCGCTCTTGTTCCACGCTGAGTTGGGCAATTGTCTTCACTATCAGGAATTCCGTCATTGTCTTTATCTTTTGGCGGCAATGGGGGTTGGCTTTTGGGACATCCATTATTTGATTGCAAACCTTTTTCATCTGGACAATTATCCTGAGCGTCGTTGACTCCATCTCCATCTCTATCTGAAGGTCCTGGTGGTTGAGGATTACCGCCTCCTCCAGGGCATCCTTGGGATGATTTTTCGCCATATACATCGGGACAATTGTCCTGACTGTCCGGAACACCATCGTTATCACTATCTTTTGGTTTTGGGCAGCCATTGTTAGACCTCACACCTCGTTTATCAGGACAATTGTCCTCGGCATCGGGGACTCCATCATTGTCGCGATCCGGTTTCCCCATCACACACTGCGCTTTTTGAGCTAGTGCCTGCAGTCTGCCGCTGTTCGGATAGTTTCTTAGTCCTTCTTTAATGTAAATACACACTGAATCTGTATTCTTTACATAGGCACGAGATGCCCTAATAAAGTAATAATTAGCATCTTTAGTTTGCCCGAAACCAAAGATGCTCAACAGTAAAAACGAAAGACATAATAAAGTGCGCATTATTCCGGGTATTTATTAATAATTCGATTCACATCATCCAGTCTTTGTTCTTCACCTTCGCCTAAAAAGCTAGTGTCTGCCCCGCTATTTTTTGCCTCCTCTATTGTCAGAGATGCCCCTGAAAAATCTCCGTTGTTAAGCTGTTCATTGTATGTTATAACAAATTCACTTGAGGTCGTATTACTAGGCCAAAACCAATATATCAAAACGATAAGCACAACAAGGATGCTCAGGGCCGTTAGCTTTTCGGATAAATAGTTAATAGCCGGAGCTCTTCCGGTAGTGTTTTTGATTACTGTTTTTTTGGTTACAAACTTTTGTGCCATACAAATATTTTACTGCTTTCCAGTGTACTATTTCAATGTGTCTCTGTTTATTTTTTTTTAATTCTTACCTTTATTTGTCGTTACTTTCAGTACTCTGGTTTATTTCACTAGGTCCTAAAGATAAATAAAAAAAATTAGCGCATGATAAGACGAAACCATGATAAACTATTTCTTTATTTTTAAAAAGAAGCTCTATTCATTTTTTATACATCTAACGTACAATCCTGTTCCAAAATTCATATTTTCCCATGATACAGATACTTCAATTCCAGAATCATGTTGCAGTATGTGAAATTGTACAGGGCCTTCATCATCTGTTGAGCTACACCACCAATAACCAGCATTATAAATCCAATCAAATCCACCTTGCAAAATTCCTCCCGGCAGAGCGGAGAAACCACTTTCATTGGTCTCATCCCTATTTTGGTCGTTCCAAAACTTACTATCCATTAATTTAGCTCCAGCGTTTGATTCACCGCCTACTTCATGAATTAGTGTGTTCCAATCGTTTTCGTCAGGAATAACCCATCCTTCAGGTGCAAGTCCGCGCGGATCATTTACAGCAAACCAATTATAAATTTTCCCAAAGGATTTGCCATTTTGTTCACTAAAATCATAATAACACCAAGCCGGCTTCTGGTTTTCAATCGCACGATCCCAATCTTCTATTGTTCCTGCCTCAGGAATCGCATCACCGTTTAAAAAGTAGGCTACATTCAGATTTTTATTCATCCAAACTTGTGAACCAATCTTTATTTCATTGGATATTGATGAATCTAAGGATTTCGAATCAGTTATGTTTTGGATGTCTATATTCTCATTTTTCAAGTCTGAATAATTTCTGGCTTCAGATGAGGGGTTTGATCCCCCGGGCCAGAACCCGTATATTAGCAGGATAACCACAATAAGGATGCCCACGGCCGTAAGCTTTTCAGATAAATGGTTAATGAACGGAGCTCTTCTTGTAGTGTTTTTGATTGCTGTTTTTTTGGTTACAAACTTTTGAGCCATAGCACTTTTTATCCACTACTTGAGACGTAATTTTTTGTTTAGTTCTATGTTCGAAGAATCTTTCCAAAGTGTGTCAGGTTCTTTATCTGTTTTAATAAGACTATTGTACTTGGAAAGAAAATTAGCTAATGCCCCTATGGAGATTGTGTCTTTTTTAACCAATATGTCTTTCAATGGGTTTACCTCAATCTGCTCGGTTATAATCTTTTCATTTGATACTACTTCGTCCTCCTCGCTAAAAAAGTATATATAAGACCAAGATCCAAAAAAAAACAGCAAACATGCAACGATTGAATACCTTAACGTTTTAATGGAGCCGTTTAATTTTTGAATATGCTTATTTGCCTTGCCTATCCTCTCTTCCAGAATTCTAATTTCATGTTCAAGATCCCTTGACCCATTACCTGGTATGGGTTTAGGAATTCCGGTACCTGGAACTCCTCCCCCCTTCGGCGGCTCAGGCTGTGGTTTTGGTGGTTTAATGGCATCTAAATAGCCTTTGTGCGTTAAAAACTCGTTTTTGTGATCGACAAAAAGCAAGAACGTCTTGGCTTGCAAAGAACGCTCCGCATGCGCGAGATCAGAACATAGATAAAACCTTGAATATCGATTAGATAGCTCATTGATCTTTCTGAGTTTTGTTTCATCGATCTCTCTGGTAACAAAAACAGCGTTGCCCGAAAGGTTACTCAACGAAATTGGCTGTGGGTCAAAGTGAATTTTGTTTAAGTTATTTTTATACCTATCGAAAAGAACTTGTGATTCCGATGTGAAACGTTTTTCCTTAAACTTACGGGCTTTAAAGTCTCCATTACTGCCAGATTCATTCAACGCTTCTTCCGTAAAGGCTTTAAGAAGTTCTTTGATCAAATTGATATTCTCAGGGATAAATGCTAAATCCCTTTCTGAGACCAATGCGACTCCAATATTCGATCCTTCGACACGTGAACTGACATTCGATTGTGCGCACTGATATGCCTTTATTACGGACAAAGGTACTCCATTAAAAGAAACGCGGTATTTACCAAAAACAGTCGGATTATTGTAATTATCTGATATAATAAACTTTGGGTCTAATTGGTCAAAGTTCTTGAATCGGGTCTTAAAACTATCTCTATCTCCCGATGCAATATCAAATGCTTCGAATTCAAATCCGTCTGAACTTCCAAAAAACACCAAATACGTTTTCATAGTTTAGCTAAAAAGACGTTGCCACCAAGTTTTGTAGATCAAGCTTTTTCCGGTATAATTCTGATAGAGTTTATCCCAAAAACGCCACGGATACTCATCGTTTCTTTCTACCAGATTGCCTTTTACAATATCTCCTTCTTTAGTTTCTAAAACTTTACCTATCGAGTAAGCTCCGTAAACAGCGTTCGTTCCACTAATGGCGGCATACAAAGATGGACGCTTTTCTTTGATAAATCTTTCAACTGTGTACTTTGGATCCGTATTCTGATCCCATTTGGTGACAGTTACAAATAAACGACTCGTGTTGTACAAGCCAGGATAATCTGTCTTTAAGAAATTAATGAAGTCTGTTTGCAGAGTATCCTCATCTAAATCACCATTTACCTCATTCGTATTAAATGGAGTAATCAACAGGAAAACACATGGTGATGAATCCAATGCAAGAGCGTTGAATATGGCCCCCAATTTACGAGTCAACTGGGCGTCTTGAGAAACTTTAATCTTCGCAATATCCTCCCCTGAAACATCTATAAAATTGAGCTTGATTTTATCCAGTTTTGAATGTTTTGGCTGCAACTCCATTCCGAACAATTCCAATGTTCCCTCAGGGTTTCTACCCATCAGCACACCTGTGTCAAAATTGGTAACCATTAAATTTCGTTGTTTTAAGCCCCCGTTAAATGGATAATGTCGGTGTGGGGTGACTATAAAGGGCTTGGTTGCATGTCGGTCTGCAAACCTAAATATGGAAGACATCAGCATAGTTTTTCCCGCGGCTCTGAACCCGATCGGGAAAACTGTAAAATAATCCTCCTGACATACCCTTTTAATTAAATCCTGTGAAATATCATGTATATCCGCGTCACCGAATACTCTTATTTCTTCACTTTCTTCCATAACAAAAAATAATTACTTTAAACACTAAAACTGTTGAGGTTGTTTTTTGCCAAAAAGTTTACTGAAAAACCCTTCGGACTGCCCACCCATACCTCCTTGATCTTCTTCATCATTCGGGCGTTTACGAATGAGAAAATAAATGGCAAAAGGAACAAGGAAATCTATAAAGAAGACCAGAATGATCACGCCCCAGGTATCGATTTTATCAATACGCTTGACCATTGAATCGATGGTGTGATTGAATTCCCCAAGGTGCTCACTTTTAGGGTATTTCAATTCTGCGGCATCATTTGGATTCAAAACATGAAATTTAATTGGTTCAACTCGCCCATTTGATTGATGTGAAATTTTATAATCATTGATTGTTTTACTTACCTCATCATTAACCTTAACTATTTTTTTAAGAGCGGTAATAGATTCATCCCATTCAGAAATATTTTCATCTTTTTTACTTCTGCTAACGTCTATTTTCTCAAAAATAGAATCAGCGAAGGATTTGATTAATTTCAACTCTTGAAATTTTTGATACGCTGCCACTTTGGATGAGTCTTGAGCCATACCCTTTTTAGATTCCTCCATAATAATGGTCATTTCATTCTTTAAAAACTCGGCAAGTGTTGGATTATTAACATCATAACTACCTTCAGCGATAGTAGGTAGATTGTTCTCAGCTGCCAATTTATTAAACTGTTTTAATTGATCTTTAGCTTTTTCTCCAAATCCTTTAGAATTTTTAATTTCGTTAAGACA
>Ga0315902_10006281_pt1 | contig 16505 bp, 26 predicted proteins | sample LakEriMetagenome_9_FD_203523 | JGI IMG/M metagenome (GOLD analysis project Ga0315902, IMG submission 203523) | Freshwater fungal communities from buoy surface, Lake Erie, Ohio, United States - Buoy 12 MA117 | ecosystem: Environmental > Aquatic > Freshwater > Lake > Lake biofilm | place: USA...
TGGCAAACGTACCTCCCCGATGCAGAATCAGTTCAAACCGGTGCAAAACGGACAGACTTTTAGCAAGATTTTGGTAGATTCGCCCTTTATGTCCGATTCCAGTCCAGACCAATTGGGGGGTATTTCTAGTGGCCAAAATTAGGGGTAAGACCACCCCGAGGCTGGAAACGCCTAAGCGCAAAGGCACATCCAAGGGCAAAGCGTTTGCCGAGTGGGTAGCCAAGTACTCAGATCCGCTGCTACCGTGGCAGAAGTACGTCAGCGAGCGCATGATGGTCACCAATCGCAAGGGTGAATACACAATCACCACGCAGGGCCTCCTAATTGCGAGACAACAGGGAAAGACTCACCTAGCGCGTATGCGCATCCTCTATGAACTGTTTGCCGAGCCACGCAAGAGCCGGGTGATCGGTCTCTCGTCCAATCGGAACATGGCTATCGACACCTTCCGTCAGGTTGTCTCAGTCATCGAAGCCAACGATGAACTGATGGCCATGGTGAAGCAGATCCGCTATGCGAACGGTCAAGAGTCGGTCACCTTGCTCGATGGCAGCATGTATGAGATTGCAGCCGCAACCCGAGACGGTGTTCGAGGCAAGACCGCGCATCTGGTCTTCGTGGACGAGTTGCGCGAGATAACCCGGGAAGCATGGGCCGCCATCCGGCCGACCACGACAGCCACCAACGGTGTCTTGCTGACGTGCTCTAACGCCGGTGATGCTTTCAGCGATGTATTGAACACGCTACGCGAGACCGCCTTGAGTTATCCGCCTAAGTCCTTGGGCTGGTGGGAGTACTCGGCAGAGCCATTTTGCAAACTTGATGACGTAACCCAGATCCTCCAAGCCAACCCGGCTATCGGCTACACGACCAAACTGGAAACGATTCAGGAGTACATCAAGACCGCCAAGGCCGAGGATGCCCGGACGGAGCATCTATGCCTCTGGGTCGATGCCATTTCTAGCCCATGGCCTTATATGGCCTTCGAAAATCTCACGGTGCAGGATCTCCAACTCAACCCCGGGGCTTTGACCATCTTTGGCATAGATACGGCCGTCACCAAGAAGAAGGCTAGCCTTGTAGCAGCCCAGTTGATGCCAGACGGCAAGATTGGCGTAGGCATTATGCAGCAATGGGAATCTGACGTGGCGATTGATGAACTTAAGGTCGCTGCCGATATAAAGGCTTGGTGGGATAGATACCGACCCCGGATGCTGTGCTACGATAAGTACGCAACCGCCAGTATCGCCTCTCGGCTAGAACAATCTGGTTGTAAGGTTGTCGATATGTCGGGCCAGATCTTCTACACAGCGTGTAGCGATCTGCTCGATGCTATCGTGAACAATCGAATAGTCCACTCTGGCCAGACTGAGTTGGTCTCGTCAATGAATAATTGCGGAGCAAAGATCAACGATGCAGGCTGGCGCATTGTGCGCCGTAGATCCGCGGGGGATGTATCTGCTGCGATAGGTCTGGCCATGGTGGTTCATCAACTACTGAAACCGGTGTCGAAACCTGCCATATTTGCGTAGAATGTCCGTTTTGTGTGGTATCCTTTAGGTCATGGCATTCTGGGATCGCTTCCTCATTCAAGCACCTAAGGTACAAAGCGAGGTCAAGGCTCAGTATGCCCCTGCCGTCATGGGCGATGATTTCGGATATTTCAATACCCAACTCATAACCAAGGTCAGCCGAGACGTTGCAATTTCTTTGCCAGCAATCGTCAGATCGCGCAACCTTATTGCAGGCACAATTGCAAGCATTCCGTTGCATCTCTATCGGAAATCCAATGATGAGCGACTCGGATCTCCCAAGTGGTTAGAGCAACCGAGCATTCACCAGCCTCGATCAGTAACTCTTGCATATACAGTCGATAGCCTTCTTTTTTACGGAGTCGCATATTGGCAAGTTACCGAGTTATATGCTGATGATGGCCGTCCGGCCCGATTTCTCTGGATTGCACCAACTCGCGTAACTCAGCAAGTCTCACCAGATAATCAATTCGTCACGCAGTATTACGTTGATGGCAAGCCAGTACCCATGGAGGGCCTTGGCTCGCTCATTACGTTCCAAGGACTTAGCGAAGGCATTCTCAACACCGGTGCAACTATCATCCGGCAAGCATACGAATTGCAGAACGCAGCGCATCGCGCAGCAGTCGCACCAATTCCATCCGGAGTTATCAAAAACACCGGGGCTGACCTAAGTGAGAATGAAGTCGCTGCATTGCTATCGCAATGGAAAGCAGCACGTCAAAAAGGATCGACCGCGTATCTCACCAGCACTCTTGACTATATGCCCACGTCATTCTCACCAAAAGATATGGGTTATGCAGATCTCATCACTCAAGTCACCACACAGATTGCCCGGCTTTGCAACATCCCGGCTTACTATCTCTCGGCTGATGAGAATAACTCGATGACCTACGCCAATGTCCAAGACGAGCGCAAGCAACTCATCAGCCTTGCTTTGCAGCCATTCATCACGGCAGTTGAGTCGCGACTTAGCATGGACGATATTACGAACACGCAGAACTATGTCCGCTTTGCCGTTGATGATACTTTCCTAAGGGCAGACACAATCACACGCCTGACGGCAATTGAGAAAATGATCTCGCTCGGTCTCATCACGGTCGAGCAAGCACAACAGATGGAAGATCTATCACCCAACGGAGCAGCATGAAACTAACCTTCACAGCAACCGATATACAGGCCGATGAAGGCCGCCGCCTTATCTCTGGCAAGATTTTGCCGTTCAACAACGAGATTGGTTACACCAATGTTGGCCGGGTCAAGTTTCGCTCTGGCTCTGTCCAATGGGATGATGCGAAGAAGGTCAAGTTCCTGCTTGAGCATGACTCCAAGAAGCCACTCGGCCGCGCTCAGTCGATCATGGCGCAGGATGATGCTCTTTATGCGACCTTCAAGGTCTCTGCCACTAGCCGTGGCAACGATGCGTTGATTGAGGCATCCGAGGATCTTCGCTCTGGTCTTTCGGTAGGTGTCGAAGTACTTGACTCAAAGCAAGTCGGTAACACGTTAGAAATTATCAGCGCACGACTTGAAGAAGTTTCTCTGGTATCTAATCCGGCTTTCAAGTCGGCAGAAGTGCTAGAGGTTGCTGCATCCGAAGGCGATGCAGTTGAAGAAAACAACAATGAAAGCGAGGCATCTCAAGTGGAGAACACCACCCCTGAGACCGTTGCGCCTGAGGCAGTCGAAACTCCAGTAGAGGCCTCTCGTCCAACAATTACCGCTGCCGTTGCATACGCGAAGCCACGCATTGACGTCACTCCGGGTGCATACCTTGAGAACACCGTCCGTGCATCGATGGGCGATGATTCTGCTCGTCAATGGCTCGCAGCAGCAGCAGACACAACCGACAACGCTGGCTTGATCCCAACACGTCAATTGTCGGAAGTCATCAACCCACTCAGCAACGCTGACCGTCCGTTCATCGATGCGATCAGCCGTGGCACATTGCCTGATGCTGGTATGACCTTCGAGATTCCAAAACTCACCCAAGCACCAACTGTGGCCGAGACCGCAGAAGGCGCAGCACCATCCGACACCGATCAGAACGTTTCATTCCTCAGCGTTACCGTCAAGAAGTACGCAGGCCAGCAGTCGTTCAGCGTAGAGTTGCTTGACCGCAGTTCTCCAGCCTTCTTTGCTGAACTTGCACGCCAGATGCAATTCGCATATGCCAAGGCAACAAACGCAGCAGTTGGTACTGCTGTCGTTGCCGGTGCTACCGATGGTGGAAACCGCACCATGTCGGCAGCCAACCTTCTCGACTTCATCAGCGATGCAGCAGTCTCGGTGTACACCAACACCCTTGGCTTCGCTACAAACGTTGTCGTTTCGCCAGAGCAATGGGGCGCAATCATGGGTCTCATTGATGGCTCAAACCGTCCTGTTTACGTTCAGACAATCAATCCGCAGAATGCTTCCGGTAACCTGACTCCGTCCGGTGTCCGTGGAAACGTTCATGGCTTGAATCTGTACGTCTCACGCTCACTTTCCGGAACTGGAGACGGCACAATCGTTGTCGTGAACCCAGAGTCGTACACATGGTACGAGTCCGGCACTTTCCGTCTTGAGTCCAACGTGATCTCAACCGGATCAGTCAATGTCGCACTCTATGGCTATGGCGCAATTGCGACCAAGGTAGCCGCTGGTGCGTACAAGTGGATGGTTGCATAACCCATTCAGTAATCGTGACCCCGGTTCGAGGCTCGGCCGGGGTCACCCCTAACAGAGAGGATCAAAATGCCAGCAACATACGTCACAGTTGCCGAGTTGCGCACCAACCTTGGCATTGGCACTCTCTACACCGATGCAATAGTTGAAGAAGTCTGCCAGTCAGCCGAGAACCTAATCAAAGAGAAGTTGTGGTTCAACGAGCAGACCGTTGTGGCTATCTCAGCCCAAGACACAACTGGCCGCATCTACATTGCCGAGAATGTTCAGCAATTCGTGGTCGGCGATGTGGTCACCATCGAAAACGTGCGCCAGCACTACAACGGCAGCAAGACCATTACAGCCGTCAAGAACAACGGCGAGCATTACCTAGAATTCGTCAATGCCCAGATTACGACTCGCGAAAAGCACAGCATTGCGCCTTATGGCCGAGTCTATGGATCTACCAGCATTGATTACGCTACCCTGCCACAAGTCCGTGAAGCAGCCATGATGATTGCAGTCGATATATGGCAAGCCCGGCAAATGTCGGCTACCGGTGGCATCTCACCAGATTTCCAGCCCTCGCCTTATCGCATGGGCAATACCCTTATGGCCAGAGTCCGTGGACTCATCGCTGATTATCTTCACCCCGGCGGGCTTGTAGGATGAGCGCGATCACAACCCTACGAGGAACGCTAGCAACCGCACTAGCGAGCGCAAGCACCTGGCAAGTGTTTTCCTTTCCTCCTGCTACGGTGCTTGCGAACTCTTGCATCATCAGCCCAGATGATCCGTATATCGTGCCAAGCAATGACGGCTACATCACCGTTGCGCCTTTGGTCAATTTCAAGATTACGCTCACCAAGCCTTTATTCGACAATCAAGGCAACCTGAACGGCATGGAAGATTACATTCTGGAACTGTTCAGCAAGTTGGCAGCCTCCACGATCAAGTACACCGTGGGAGACGTTTCCGCACCAGCCGTTATGACCGCACAATCCGGCGAGATTCTAGCCGTGGACGTGAGAATCTCGATTCTATCGAGTTGGAGTTAGACATGGACAAGCGCACTAGATTTCTGGTCAAGATTGGCCAGATCGAAAAACCCAAAGCAGTAGCAAAACCCAAGAAGAAGGAAGAACCCAATGGCGATCACGCTGAATAACAAGGTAGGGGTCAAGATCGATACTGTGGATTTCAGCGATCTCGTCACCGCCGCAACCCTCAACATGGCATTCGAGGAACTCGAAGTTACAGCCATGGGAGACACCGCACGTCAATACGTCAAAGGTCTTGAGACCGCAACCCTCACTCTCTCATTCCTCAATGACCCAGCCACGAATGAAATCCTTGATGAACTTCTCAGCAACTACGGCACAACCGTAGGCGTGAAGTTGATCCAAGACGCTGCCTCAGCAGTTGCAGACGGCAATAAGTTGTACACCTTCGATATTTTGGTCAATAACCTGACCCCGATCAACGGTGCTACCGGCGATCTGTCCTCACAGGATGTAACATTCACCGTCAATAGCGCAGTCACCGTGGCTGATAGCGGCACATTCTAAGGAGCAAGACATGGCGAGCCTCAAAATCATCCAAACGGATGGCACTACAACTGAATGCAAAATCACACCGGCCATAGAGTTCGCGTTTGAGAAATACCACAAGATTGGATTCCTCAAGGCTTTCCGCGAGCGAGAGCAACAAGGCGATCTCTATTGGCTGGCGTGGGAAGCCCTACGCCGCAACGGTGTGACGGTCAAGCCCTTTGGCGAGGACTTCGTTGCCACGCTTGAGAGCGTTGAGGTTATCGAGGACAAAGACCCAAAATAGACCGGGATTCCATGACCTACCTAATAGCCCGGCTATCGGTAGAGACCGGAATCCAACCGAGCGAATGGCTTGAGATGGACGAGAGACTATTTCGAGCCATCCTTGCGTACTTGAAGGAGAAAGCGAGCGCGACTCAAAATGCCAGTAGAAATAAAAGGCATCGTTGAGATTACTCGCGCTATGCGCAAACTAGCCCCGGACATCTTGAAAGAAATGCAGTCCGAGTTACGCCCATTGGTGCGCGAGACGGTCAATGTGGCTAGGGCGAAACTGCCATCTCAGATGGGCTACGAGTTGCGCAACTTCAACGATCCGGGTTATCAGCGCAAGTCTCGCACTAGCAAAACCCGAGCCTTTCCATCCTACGATGCAGGCGAAGTCCGGCGTGGATTGACCTATTCAATGGGCGCATCTAAGGCCAACCGATCGGGGTACGTTTCCGTGCTTCGGTTGCTCAACAAGTCAGCAGCCGGTGGCATTATCGAAACAGCCGGTCGCAAGAATCTCAATGGCCGTGGCAAGACCCACCAGATTACAGTCAATCGTAGATTCAACCCGACCAAGGTCACAGTCAGCAGCACCAAAGATTCACAAAGCAACAATCCCGGTGCTGGTGGTCAATTTATTCGCGCTTTGTCCAACTCCGAGGTTGGGCCACTCAAGCAATATGGGCGCACAGCCGACACCAAAGGTCGCTTGCTGTTTGCCGCATGGGCTGAATCACAGAATCGTCTGATGCCGTTGATCGTTGCTGCTTACGACAAGGCTGGCCGTAGATTCAAGCAGAGATTGGATCTGGCTGCCTAATGGCTATCGACACATCACTATTTATCAACATCGTCTCGCAACTCAAAGACAAGGGCATCAAGGACACCCAAAAGGGCCTCAAGGGTCTCAATGGTCAAACCCTAACCCTGAACCGTAACCTAAGCAGGCTAGCCCGGCGCGTTGCTGTCTTCGAGACGTTGCGTAGATCCTTCCGCGCTTTCGTAGAGGACGATGCGGCTGCAAGGCGATTGAATACCACGCTCAACAACCTTGGGCTTTCATTCTCGGCTCTTGGTGCTGAATCACTTATCGGCAACCTTGAAAAGCAGACCGGCATCTTGGACGATCAACTTCGTCCAGCCTTTGAAACCTTGGCTCGCGTTACCGGTGATTTCAATCAAACCCAAGATATTCTGAACACAGCCCTTGATGTGGCGGCTGGTACTGGTCAGGATGTGGTGACCGTATCGCGGGCCTTGGCTCGCGCTTACGCAGGTAACACAACGTCATTAGCACGTCTCAATACCGGACTGACCAAAGCCGACCTAGCCACCGGCAACTTTGCCTTCGCGCAAGACAAACTCAACAGGCTGTTTGGTGGTCAGGCATCAGCACAAGTCCAGACTTACCAAGGCCAAGTCAATCAGTTGAAGGTCGCGTGGGAGAACGCCAAAGAAGTTATTGGCCTTCAAGTGGTCAATGCTTTGCTAGCCCTGAGTGGTGGCGATGTACGGAACTCGATCAACTTCCTCACGTCAGCCGGTGAGAAGGTTGCCAATGCCTTTGGAGGCGTGTATCGCTTCCTTGAGGCTACCAAGAATATCCTGACCGGGAACTTCGATTTATCCATTGAAGGCCAACTGGCTAACTTCAACAAACTGAACCGAATCAACGACCCGGCAGCAATCCGGGCTTCTGCTCGCGCTCGGCGTAGAGCCATTGAGGACGAGAACAAGGCCGCAACTAAGTTGGCTAGAACTCGCTCAAAGGATGCAGCAGCCCAAAAGAAGGCCCAAGCAGATCTCAAAAAGGCCGAGCAAGACAAACTCAAACTTGCCGAGGCTGGCAAGGTCTTTGACGATGAGCGCATCAGCATTGCCGCTGCTTTGCAGAATGAGACCTTGGATCGCAATGAGATCCTTAGGCTGGAAGTCAAGAAGGCACTTATCAACGAGAATGCCGACCGAGCCGAGAAGTTGGCAGAGCAACTCAAAACATCCCAACGTGAACTCTCAGCCTTAGCCGCCTACAAGTTAGCCAACCCATTCCAAGAGTGGGAAGATTCGCTGGCTCGCATCCGTGCAGGCATGGCATCTATTGGCGTACCAGTTGCCCCTATTAGCCCTCAGGGAACGATTACAGGCCAGATGCCGGAAGTGCCATCCATAGTGCCACCGGGCCAGTCTGGCTTTATTCCCCCAAGCATCACGCAGGAAACCCTCGATGATGTATTCGGCCGTGGCGCAGTCCAAGCCCCGACTATCAACATCAACGTTACTGGAACTGGTGATCTGTCTGACGATACGAAGAAAAAGATCGTGGACACCATCATTGACTACTCGGCCATCGGATATTCCACATCTGGCTGGTATAGGACAACAGGCAACGTAGCAATATGACCTATCCCATCCAACTGACGGTCTCATTTGACTTCACGAATGGGCCATCCTTTGACCCTCCATTCCTCATCGGGATCAGCCAATTAGGTCTTGGGGTTATGGGTGCTGGTGGTACGTCCTCCCAAGTAGTCGATCTAACCAGCCAGACCATCAGCATCAACATCAGGCGTGGCCGAGACCTTACGCAGGACAAGTTCAACCCCGGCACAGCCACGGTGCGAGTCATTGATCCTAATGGTGACTGGAATCCTCAGAACCCGGCATCGCCTTACTTTGGGCTATTGCAGCCGCTACGCAAGTTAGTTGTGGCTGGTACTTACAACGCAGTTACTTATCCGCTATTCGCTGGCTACACGCTAGCCTACAACTACACCTACCCGACCAATGAGGAGTTTGGGTATGTAGACATTCAATGCACCGATGCCTTCACGCTGTTCAACAAGTCAGCCATTACCACCGTCACCGGTGCTACGGCTGGCCAGACCACAGGCACACGCATCACCAAAATCCTTGACGAAATTGGCTTTCCCACGAATCAGCGAGTTATAGACACCGGAGACATAACTGTCCAAGCAGACCCCGGAACACTTCGCACCGTCCTTCAAGCCTTGCAAGACGTGGAGTTCACCGAGTATGGGGCTGTGTATATGGATGCGCGAGGTGACGTGGTATTCCGTGAGCGCACCGACTTGGTGGACAGTCTTGCAGTCACGCCGACCGTCTTCAATCAGACTACGGGCATACCCTACCGAGATCTCAAATTTGCCTTTGATGATAAGTTGATCTTCAACGTGGCTAACTTCACTCGAGTCGGTGGTACTACCCAGACTCATACGGATCAAAACAGCATAGACACTTACTTCCCTCATGCCATCAGTAAGCAGGATCTATTACATGAGACCGATGCGGCAACCCTTGACCTAGCCAAGGCCTATGTTGCCAACCGGTCTGTGACGGATATACGCATCGATGCTATGACCCTTGATCTCACCACGCCTAACTATCAGGCTGGCATCGAGGCGGCTTTGGGGCTGGACTTCCTTTCACCGGTAGAGATCAGCAATGACCAACCCGGTGGCTCGACCATCACCAAGACCTTGCAGATCTTTGGAGTTCAGCACCAGATCACGCCCCGCTCTTGGCTCACCACATTCACGACCAGCGAACCTATCCTCGCTGGATTCATCATCGGCAACAGCACTTACGGTATAATCGGCGTTAGCAAACTCTAGGAGACACAGATGGCCACAGGCTTTCCAGCATCAACCGGTGACGTACTTAGCGCACCCATGTTCAATGAGTTGGTGCAGTACACCATCAACACTCAGTCAGGCACGACATACACCTTTGCATCGACGGATCAGTACCAAGTCCTTGTCTTGACGTCAAATGCCTCAGCCAAGACCGTAAGCATTCCTACCGATGCCACCACCAATTTTGCTATTGGAACCGTTATTACTGTATTGAATACAGGCACAGCAGATACGACAATCCAAGCAGCCTCAGCAGGAACAACGACCGTCACTTCGTCAGGTGCATCAAGCGCAGCACCCAAAGTCGGACAACATAAGGCTGCCGCTTGTATCAAAACGGCTGCTAATACTTGGCGAGTCATTGGGGCTGTCTCTTGATTGGTAATATCGTTGCGGCTTGCTCGTTCAAAGAGCCACCTTTGCCAGAGACGGGTTTCGTTATAGTAGCGGGCGGTGGTGCCGGTGGAGATAACATCGGCGGCGGCGGAGGTGCCGGTGGATTACGAGCATTGCCTTTTACTTTTGCTTTGAGTACAAATTACACCGTGACGGTTGGTGCAGGAGGTACCAAAGTTGCTTACCCGACCGGTGGTAATAGTGGCACTCCTTCAACATTCAGCACTTATAACGTTTCCGGAGGCGGCGGCGGTGGTACCTTCGGAACTACTTACGGCCCTTTCAATGGCGGTTCCGGCGGCGGATCGAGAAATAATTATCAAGTAGGGTTAGGTAACGCTGGCGGTTATTCACCTGTTGAAGGTTATAACGGCGGTCAAGGCGGAGAAAATTTGACCTCCGGCGGTGGTGGTGGTGCGAGCGCAGTAGGCGGCACAGGTGGCAGCGGAAGTGGAAGTTCGTCTGGCACAGGCGGCGCAGGTGCAAGTTCTTATGGTGACGTTGATTTCTCTGGATGGCTTACAATCGTCACAGCCGGTTCCAGCGGGAAATTAGCAGGAGGCGGTGGTGGTGGCGGTTACAGTTCAAACGGCAGATCTGGCGGCGCAGGCGGTGCAGGCGGCGGTGGCGCAGGATCCGGTTCCGGAAATGCAACTGCTGGAACGGCTAATTGTGGCGGTGGTGGCGGTGGTGGAAATCCCGACACATCAAACAGCGCGGCAAACGGCGGTTCTGGAATTGTGATATTGAAGTATCCGTCAACTTTTACCCTTGGCGGCGGCGCAGGACTTACTTCTTCGACCGTCACCAGCGGAAATTTCAAATATACAAAATTTACTGCCGGAACCGGAACAATTTCTTTTAGTTAGGAAATCATGGCTCACTATGCATTGATTGATGAAAACAACATCGTAGTCGGTATAATTACTGGCGTTGATGAAGACGTGATTCAGCAAGACCTTGATGGCACTCATGTCGGAGGGTCAAGCGAAGCATGGGAAGCGTTTTATGCTTCAAGGCCGTGGTTTGAAGGATTGACCTGCAAACGCACTTCATACAACGGCAAGGTAAGAAAACAATACGCCGGTATTGGTTTCACCTATGATGCGGTTGCAGACGTATTTATTGCACCGCAGCCATATCCGTCATGGACACTCGATAAGGCTTTCGATTGGCAGCCACCGAAGCCACGACCACAAGGTTCAGAATGGATATGGGATGAAGCCAACTTGGAATGGATCAATGTCCAAGTCGAGTCCTAGGCTCTGCAAAGCCGGAATCCAACTGAGAGAGCAACTCGATGACTCGTTTCCGGACCGTAGAAGGCCAGATGGTTGGGTTGCCGATGCCCGGCACTATCGCGACAATCCTCGCTCTGACCACATCCCGGATGCAGAGGGATGGGTTCGTGCCTTGGATGTATCAGTTCACTTGGGCCTCGGAGAGCAAATGCATGACTTGGCAGATCAGTTACGAATACATGCCAAACGAGGCGATAAGAGGATCAGTTACATCATCTTCGATGGTCGAATATGTTCATCACTACAACGCTGGCGATGGCGAAAGTACCGTGGGGCTAACCCTCATCGACAACACATGCACATAAGTTTTACCAAGCGTGGCGATCTCGATGGTCGCTTCTTCAATGTACCGATGCTAGGAGGAGACCTTGCCTGATTCACTCAAACACCCCATTGTGCTGGCCGTGGGAGCATTCCTTTCCGCATGGGCAGCGACCAACTTTGAACTGGACTACCGGGCGATCTTGTGGGCTGTTCTCTCCGGTCTCTTTGGATACGCCAAGCCCTATAAGAAGTGAGTCCGGAGGAATGGGTCGGACTGATTGCTGGTCTGATCGCGATCGCTGGTGCGTTTGTAGCCGCGTTGAGATGGACGGTTCACCAGTTTGTGCTGGAACTCGGCAATCAGATGTTTGCTCGGATGGACAAACTAGAGATTGAAATAGGCGTGTTGACCGCTAGACAGTCAGAGATCTATGCGACACTTATGACCCAAGGAGGTGCGCACCGTGGCAAAGCGAAAAACCAAGGCGCAAAAACTCGCAAGCCTAAGAGCAAAAGAGCGAGCCGCTAAGCGCACCAAAGAAATCACCAAACTCGATGCATGGGCCATCAGCCTCTATGAGGTTGCCGAGTCCATGAGGCGAGCAGGCTTTGATGATGCGACCATTCAGGGCTGGCTAGTGGATCAGCGATTGCCAGAATGGGTAGCCCCTCGGCCTGACGAGTTGGATGAAGACGAGGAAGAAGAAGACGATTAGGCGCACAGTAGTTATAAGCGATCTACAAGTTCCCTATCATGATTCCAAAGCCGTCAAAAACGTTGCAGCCTTCATCAAGCGATGGAAGCCAGACCGAGTCGCAACTGTTGGCGATGAAATTGATCTGCCTCAACTCTCCAGATGGGAGCGTGGCTTGGCAGGGGAATTCGCTGGCACACTCGATCGAGACCGCAGGATTACTCAGGAAGTACTATTCGATTTACGAGTGACCGACATGGTCAGAAGCAATCACACAGACCGGCTTTATAACTCCATAAAGACCAGACTGCCAGCCTTAGCGGCTTTGCCAGAATTGCAGTTTGAGAACTGGCTCGGACTGCCTGACCTAGGCATCAAGTTCTGGCGCGACCCCATGCCCATAGCAAAGAATTGGATTGTGCTCCATGGTGACGAGGGGGCAGTCTCCCAGAAGGGTGGTCAAACAGCCCTAGGATTGGCTCTACGGCATGGAAAATCGGTTGTATGTGGTCATACCCATAGGGCTGGACTTTCGGGGCTTACAATGGCTTCTGGAGGCGTTTTAGGGGGTATTCTGTGGGGCTTTGAGGTCGGGAATCTGATGAACTTCAAGGATGCCAAGTATCTCAAAGGTGGGGCAGGCAACTGGCAGCAAGGCTTTGGCCTGATTTATGAGTCCAAGGGCAAGGTTACCCCGGTCTTCGTGCCTATCGAGAAGGACGGCAGTTTCATAGTCGAGGGCAAGGTCTATGGTTGAGACCATAGTGCCCATCGTCCGGACTATTGACGATCACATAGACGATTGGGATGCGGCCTCGGATTTCGTTATGAAATCGTTATCAAAGACACGCCGATAGCCGGTTGAAGTCTGGCTAGACAGGCGTAGATTTCCTCATGTCGGAAAGCCCGACACAGAAAGGAAATTATGAGCCTCAACAAGATCACTAATAGTTGGTACGAGACAGAAGACGGCCAGATCCGCATTGTGCATGTTAGGAATGGGTCAGGCCGCAAAATCTGGTCGATTCAGGAAATCAATGCGTTTGGCACATATCAGGTCATCGGTGCAGCCACAACCCTTGAGACAGCCATCAAACATCTGATGAAAGGCAAGGTGGTCGCATGACCGCCATCGGTTTTGATCCATTAGCCATCTATTACATCATTGCACTCATAGCCATCCCGGTTTTGGGATTGCTCTACACAGCCATAACCGAAAACTGGTACTGGAAAGGATTCAAGGATGGAAAGCGACTCGCCCAAAACGATCACAGCGCAAGAAGTACTCGATGAAGCAGGCCGTATCCGGGGTGATCGTGGAGCAATCTATGGTCACCCATACATCAATCACCGGCGTATCGCTGACTTGTGGAGTGCGTATTTGGAGATCCCAATCACGCCAGATCAAGTCGCTATATGTATGGCTTTGGTCAAGGTCTCACGGCTGGCAGAGACACCCGGTCACAGAGGTCGAGACGGATATGTCGATCTGGTGGCTTACGCAAGCCTCGCAGCGCAACTGGCAACTACCGACCCGACTGAGTTCGATGCCTATTAGGAAACTTCAGACCAAGTCAATCTGGTGCGATGTCTGCCGACTCGCATACCCTAAGGGGCACCCACGACAACAGACCCCGGCCGTCTGGCAGGTGGTCTCTGAGACACAGAAGCACAAGGGAAGGACACGCCACTACTGCCAGCCATGCGCCAATGATGCGCAACTCTGGCACGATGGGTCTGTGTGGACATTCCGACAACAGTTGGACTACGCGCTCGGAAAGGAGCAATTAGATGGCATGGAACTTGGACAATTATGAGCCAGTTGAGGATCGTTTGGCTAAGTTTTGGAACGATTATCCGCCGGGGCGGATTGAGACGGAGTTATTGGCACACGAAGGTAATCGTTTTATTGTGGCTGCTCGACTGTATCGAGTGGACACAGATGCGCAGCCCTTTGCCACCGGTTTGGCTGAGGAGACTGTTACTGATCGAGGGGTCAATTCTACTTCGGCTCTTGAGAACGCAGAAACGTCTGCTATCGGTCGCGCCCTTGCCAACGCTGGCTACGCTGCGAAGGGAAAACGAGCATCGCGTGAGGAAATGGCTAAGGTCAGCCGAGGTGATGCAGGTCACAAAGTAGAGCATCCATGGAAGCCGGATGAGAAGCCGGTGGCCAATGAACCGGTGACTGTCGTTTGGGATGACTTTGAGCGCAAGGCGTTTGATGAGAACGACACCTTTATCGCTGACTTGCAAAAGTCGCTCGGGGCAACCGTTGAGGGCTTTACATGCGCCCACGGCCAGATGCTACGCAAGGAAGGCACAGGCAAGACCGGCAAACCCTATATGGGCTACGTTTGTGGTGCTAAGTCAAAATCTGAGCAATGTCCAGCCAAGTGGGGCAACTGGGTCAATGGCACTTGGGTATTCGAGGGCAAAGCCAATGTCTGAGATAGATCGCACGGGCGAGCCAAACAAGCACCCAGTCAAATGCGATTGGTGCGGCATTGACCTAGTCAGTTATGCAGGCTATCGAGTCCAGATGCATGAAGAAGACCCATTGGATTATAACTGGGCATGCCAAGAGCACTACGAGAAAGCGTGGTCATGAGTAGAAGGGAGCGAGGACGTGAAACTGAGAAACTTGTGGCGCAATATCTACTTCGCCATGGCTTTGAGGGAGCGCACGTTACGTCCATGGCTGCTAGTGGCAGCGACATACTGGGCATTGAGGGTCTGGATGTTGAGGTCAAAGCGAGACGAGGATTTGATCCTGCATCTGCTATGGCACAACTTAGAGCCAGAGCCAAAGAGACCGGAATGGGAGTGGCCATTATGAGGCTGAATGGGCAGGGTGAGGCATCCATGGATGACTGGGTTGGCGTGGTTCGATTGGCTGATCTGGTCTATTTACTGAAAGCGAGTGGGTATGGCAGACGATAAAGGAGTAAGTAGGTGCATTATGTGCGGAGTATTCGTATATAAACGCGAGATTTGCGAAAGATGTTATCCAAAGGACGTGGCAGCATGATCCAGCATAAGCACTTATTGATCAATGCATTCATTGACCGGCCCATCTTTCAAGAGGCTGAGGCCGAGCGATTCTTGATTGACGTGGTGGATCAGATTCGCATGAAGCGGATCATTGAGCCAGTAGCCAAGTACGTCAAGGCTGAGGGCAATCGAGGCATGACTGCGGCCATCCTCATTGAGACCAGCCATATTGCATTCCACATCTGGGATGAGAAAAATCCGGCAGAGTTGAGGTTCGATTTATACACATGCGGAGACCTAGACGATGCTTTGGTTAGGGGTCTTATCGATGACCAGTTTGGGGTCATCTACTGCGACTGGCAACTCATAGATCGGGAGGGTGATCTCAGGCTTCTCGACTACGGCCGTTACAGTTTACCGATGTGACCAATATCACTGTCCATATATTGAGATTATGAGGAGGCTTACGCTCATGAAACTTGACTCGCTTGCTATGCTGAGTGCCAGTCCGGGCACTATAGACGGCCCGGCACAAGGCTCACAGCATTGGGCCCGCTCTTTGCTAATTTGCCTGTTAGCCGTATTTATAGGTTTGCTGAGTACAGATATATCTCAGGCACGACCAGCCAAAGACCCAATGAATTACAAGTTACATGCATACAATCAACTGAAAGACTGGGATCAGTTTGAGTGCATAGTCGAACTGTATGAGCGTGAGAGTAACTGGAGACCCAACGCTAGGAATGGGTCACATCATGGAATACCACAAGGTAGAAGCCAATGGTTAGCCAAGGCTAATCCATATCAACAGATAGAATGGGGAGTGCGTTACATCGAGGCTAGGTATGGCAGCCCATGCAAAGCACTCAAGCACTTCAAGCGTAAGGGATGGCATTGATGGCTCACGATGACGAGGCATGTCCTAGCCTGTATGGTGGTAGTTGCCAATGTGAGGATGCTGATGGCTAAGGAAAGCAAGCGCGATGGAAGGTGGAAGAAGTTGCGCATCACCATCCTCAATCGCGATGGCTGGACATGCACCTACTGTGGTGGTGTGGCTAACGAAGTCGATCACATCATTCCACTCAAGCGTGGTGGGTCTGATGATCCGGATAACCTTGCTGCAGCCTGTCGAACGTGCAACGCACGCAAGCATGATGACTCGGTGGGCGTTTTTTTAGGCACATCTTCTACAGTA
>Ga0315902_10006283_pt1 | contig 16502 bp, 18 predicted proteins | sample LakEriMetagenome_9_FD_203523 | JGI IMG/M metagenome (GOLD analysis project Ga0315902, IMG submission 203523) | Freshwater fungal communities from buoy surface, Lake Erie, Ohio, United States - Buoy 12 MA117 | ecosystem: Environmental > Aquatic > Freshwater > Lake > Lake biofilm | place: USA...
AAACAAGTTCGAATATATACAAGCATGGATTAGAAATTCCTTTAATAAATTTTTGAACATGCTTTTCATATTCCTCTCTAAAAGCAGTCGGTCCACCTTCAAACAAACCAACATCGTTAAGTTTAGGTAAGTTAAAATCAGAAATTTCAACATTGGAGATTTCGATGTATTTTACATAGTTTGAATCATTAAAAAATCCTAGAATTGCAAGTCCAGCATTTAAATTATTTTGTATGAAATTATCTTTACTCACTATTAATGATGCATTTGAAATTACTATTAATTCAACGGTTTGTGTGTACCCGAGCGACTAACAAACCGACAATTGTTTTAATAAAATTCCCTTGGCTGGCTGATACGCGCTGTTATGTGATGGTTTAATTAACTTTGATAGATTTATGTAGAGCGAACCGCTAATACATGGCATTCATGGTAGTCTTTATGTTTTTCACTATTCATTAGTACACTACCATACCATAATATTGTTTTAGCCCAATCCCCTTCTACATCATTAGTCCAATATTCACTATTGTTCAAATCTAGTTTAGGAACAGTACCACCTAATTTTTCGTGAATCAACTCAAACTCCCTAGTCGTCGGTAATCGCCAACCCCTTCCAAGACTTTTACAAGAGTTAACAGCGTCTTTCCACTTCATACTTTTTTCAAACTCATTTTTTGCCACAAATAATTTACCACCACTTACGGGATGCACTAATTCGAACATGTTTTTTCAATTTAAAATTAATCTAGTCATTTGGCTTTTCGCTTTCGCCCCGTTTTTTTAGTGGGTTCAGGTCTCCACTTTTATTTCTATATAGTACAATTATAAAAAGAATTTTCAAATTATTCTTTGGCAGTTGTCTTAAATGTTTTAGTCAGTTGTGACGTTCTTTATACTTGCCCATAACTGCATACCAATAATAAGGGAGCATTGCCTTACAGCCCAACAATCTGTCGCAATTCTATTTCCGAGGTCTTTCGTTTTAGTCCTTTGGGATTTACAAAGGTCCGACTCACTAATCGGCCGTGAATTGCAACGCGTTTTCCTTTCTCTGCATAGGATTCAATGAAACGTGCCATGCTTCCCCAAGCAAAGATTTGATGCCACTCTTTTTTGAGTGAAAGTTTTCCATTCGTTGAGCGAAATAACTTGTGGGTTGCCATTTTAAAACGTGCTACCCGGTTCCCATTATCGAAGTGGGTAACTTCGGCAAATGTGGCAATGTCACCAATCAACGTGACGTGGTTTTTAAGTACGAGCATGAATAGGGTTTTGGTGTGAATAATGGTGATTAGAGCAAAACGAGGTCGTTGATTTCAACTTCGGAATAAATCCGTTTTTGACCAGCTTTTCCGTAAAATTTAGATATTAAACGACCTTCAATGGATATGTTCAGGCCTTTTTCGCCAAGTGTCTCAAGCACTGCCACCCAAGAGCCCCAAGCGGTCATTTTATGCCAATTGGTGTTGTGTTTTCTTTCGCCTTGCGCATTTAGGTAAACATCTTTTGTTGTGAGCATGAACTGCGCAACTTTGCGTCCGTCTTGCTGCTCGATAATTCGGGGTTCGGAACCGATTTTTCCGATGAGGTGAACGTGGTTCATGGTGTTATGTTTAAAAAAGGGACGGCCGAAACCGCCCCTGTGGTTAGGTTAAGATAGGGTAGATTCGGAATTGTTAGCTTTGGGAGAAACAATTAAAAAATCGGTGACCTCCACTACAGTGGAATAACGTTTTTCTCCCTGTTTATTTTCATAAGATTGATGCACCAGTTTTCCTTCGAGCAATATTTCCAAGCCTTTGTCCAAGTAGCGCTCCACTCTCTCTGCTTTCTGACCCCAAGCGTTGATTGTGTGCCATTGGGTATCGTCTTGCCACTCGCCCGCTTTGTTTTTGTAGCGTTCGTTTGTTGCAAGTGTAAATCGTGCCAACTTGCGGCCACTGTTCAGGTTGGTTACTTCGGGTTGTACGCCCAATCGTCCAATCAAACTAACTTTGTTTCTTAACGTGTTCATGTGTGTTAATTTTTAAGGTTTGATAAATGTATTTGTGTCACTATCAGTTGTTTTACTGAAACGACTTGGCAAAATTCTCACGACTTTCAAAAGGGATTCGGTTTTTAAACACTTACTTTCGAATGTTATTCGTTTGTTACCGGATGTTGGTTTGTTGCGCAGGATTACCTTCGGTGAAAACGTTTCGCTAAGTATTAAAATCCTGCGCAACAATCCAACAACACTTCTACTCGTCGATTATTAAGTCAACTTACTGCGCATCGTCCAGGCAATAAGAGAGGAGCGCTGTATGGCCAAATCGGCCTTGTCTCCATGGAAATGCGTGCGGATGGTTTCGTGAAAAAGCGCCAACCACCGTTCGAAATCGGCATTTGTTAATTTAAGATGGGCATGGGCATCCATCATATTACCTAAATAGCCTGATTGATCTAGAAGTATGAAAGCCCAAAAGGACGCAACACGTTCGATGTGTTCATGTAGCGGTAGCTTTGTGAAAAAGTGACCTATCTCGGTATCAACAAGCAATTTATCGTAAAAGCACTTGATCAAAAACACGCAGTCTTCCCGTGTGGTAATGTCTTTCATGGGTTATTATTGAAACCAGCTGGCGTATTTCACATAATTGTGAGCGATTCGCTGTACTTCTCCTTCAAAGAGTTCGGGGGAAAGGGTTTTAACCTTTTTCGCGGGAACACCGGCGTAAACAGACCATGCTTCCACATGAGTGTTCTCGAGTAACACAGCCCCTGCCGCAATGATACAGTTTGATTCAATGACGCAATGATCCATAACGATTGCTCCCATGCCTATCAACACATTGTCGGAAATGGTGCATCCATGAACCAAAGCGTTATGTCCTATGGATACATTATCTCCGATGTCGACGGTTGTTTTCTGGTAAGTACAATGAATAACCGCTCCGTCCTGCACATTGACTTTATTTCCTATTCGGATGCTGTTAACATCTGCTCGAATGACCGCGTTAAACCAAACGGAACAATCATTGCCCATTTGAAGGTCGCCAACCAAAGTGGCATTAGGCGCAAACCAACAATTCGTTCCGAACTTAGGTTCTACACCATGACAGGGAATAAAATGTGCCATTTTGGGCTTGAAATCAATGCTTAATAACGGACTTCGGAGAAAATCCATCTACGGAAAGGAAATATACACCCGATTCAAAAGAATGTAAATCTACGTGTTGTTCCTTTTGAACGATGGTTACCTTACGTAGTGTTCGGCCACGACTGTCGGTAATAACAAGTTTTTTTCCAACAAGCCATTCACCTGTTGTCACGGTAAATAATCCGCTTCCTGGATTTGGGAATACGTGAAACAAGTCTGGGTATTGTTCTGAAATACCAACCCCATTTAGAACGACGCAATCACTTGTGTCCGAACATCCTGTTGTATTATTGGTGACCATAACTGCATAACTCCCGTTGGTTGCTGCTGTAAAGGAGGCACTGGTTTCACCATTTATCGGTGAGAAACTATTGCTGCAATCCAGCCATTGATAAGCGGAACCCGTGGCAGCAGAGGTAAGGGTAGCACCAGAAATAGTGACGCCATTATCAACAGAATTGACGGTTAAATTCAAGGTGATGGTACTGTCGCAACCAGCAGTGTTGGGTATGATGGTAGAGTAATTTCCTGATTGGGTGTACGTTTGATTAGACAAAGGCCAAAAATAACTTCCACATTGCGTTATATCAAATGCGCTGGATGAGCTCTTCTTTACCAAAACATTGAGCGTCACGAGGCTATCACATCCTTGTGCCGCTTGCGTAGCGAAATTATATACACCAGATTGAGAAATGGCTATTCCATTCCAAAGAATAAAGTCACACACGGTATCCGCAATGTTGTTGGTAATGGTATCCGTAATGGTTAAATCAATGGTTTCAATTTGCAAACAACCGATGGCGTTAATTACGGTATCAATATACACTCCGGTTTGGGTTAAACTTTGTCCAAACCATGCATAAGAAGTACATGCTTGAACGATGTCTGAATTCGTACCGTTTGGATTGACAGTGATGTTAAAACTTTCTGGTGTACCTAGGCAAGTTGTACCTGCAGAAGTTAGCACAGGAGTAACATTCACAGTAGCAACGATTGGGAAAGAACCTGTATTTGTGGGGATAAAAGAGGAAATGTTACCTGTTCCTGTCGCGGGTAAACCTACAGAAGCATTCGTATTTGCCCACGTGTAGCTTGTACCCGTACCTGAAAAATTAATCGATCCTGATCCCAATTCATTGCACAAGTTCAAGTCATTCACCGGATTCATGGTTGGATTACCCAACACAGTAATAGTATGGCTTTCATTTGCCCCAACACAACCATTCAAGGATGGTGTTACGGTTATGGTCATGACCACATTTTGATTCCCAGAAATGTTAATTAAGGCAGGCAAAATGTCGCCTGTCCCTGTGGAAGCTAAGCCAATTCCTGGTTGATTGTTGGCCCACGTAAAAACCGTATTGGGAACATCCCCATTTAGAAAGAACTCTGGGGAGCTGGTGCTATCACAAAGGGTAACATTGTTTTGCCCATGGGCATTCGGAATCGGTTTAATTGTAACTGTCACCGTTTGTGTGGCTCCGGTACAACCATTAAAGGAGGGGGTAACCTGATACACCACTGTTTCATTACTTAAACCTGATTGGGATAACACATTGTTGATGGTAGTAGAGGAAGTCGGCGCGGTGGTTTCACCTGTAACATTCCCGTTTGCCGCAGCCTGCCATATAAAAGTAGAGCCCGCTTGATCTGCCGTTAAGGATAGACCAACAGAAGCGCCACTGCATATGGAAACAGCACTTGAACTTGTCATCACAGGACATTGAGCCTGAGTGAAGTTAAAAGCCAATAAGCACCCAGTGAAAAATACAAAGCGAAAAGGAATAAAAGAAAATCTAGTCATAGCGCATTATAAAGTCGCATAAAATTACGAAAAAATGAGCTTAAACTTCCAACATTTACACGGATTTAAACTTGACAAGATTATAACGCCAAGTATTTGATATGCTTCAATGCCTCCCTTTTAGCCAGTCCAACAATATTAGCAGTGTTTACAAAATTAAAAACAGTTTCAGCGTCGTATTTCGCATGTTGACGCAGACTCCAACCAATGGCTTTTTGAATAAAGAACTCTTTGTCGTTCATGTTTTCCTTGATTAGAGAAGATAAGAGTTCAAAATCTAAGTCTTCTCGGTATTTCAACTGAAAAATGAGACAGGTTCGCCTCAACCAAAAATTGCTGTTTTTTCGCCATTCATGTATCCATTTGTACCCAACTTCTGGATGGAAACGGATGAATTTCCCTATTATACCGGGGCCCAATCCATCGATGGAATCCCACCACGAATGGGTCGTGAGCAAGTTAGTAAATTGATGGATATCTTGTGGTTCGATTGAAGCAGGGTTCCATTCATTCATCCAATCGATGGCCACATAATGCAATTCCCTATTCGGTTGATTCCAAAGCAGGTGGACCATCCTCCATTTGGTTGTTTGGTCCCACTCTTTTGGAAGGGATTTCAACCAAATTCGTTGTATCTCTTTGCGTTGCGGAGAGGGAATACCAAAAAATGGAAATTTGTTTCGCATGTATTTAGACATCCCGATAGCTCTATCAGGATTACCCTCCAACAGCATAGCTTGTTTCAGATCATCAACATATTTTTCTGCAACAGACATGTTCAAATTTACAAATCCAATTGGTACACCTCTGACAGGTTTTCATTGTTTCTCAAAGTCACCTCCAAATCGTTAATCAAGCCAGAATTGATGTCGTAGACCCAGCCGTGAATATGTAAGGCCTGGTTCTTTTCCCATGCCGTCTGAACAATAGACGTTTTGGCAAGGTCATACACTTGCTCAAAAACATTAAGCTCTACAAAACGGTCAAAGCGTTCTTTTTCATCCGCAATGCTATTTAACTCCTCCTGGTGAAAACGGTATTTGTCCTTGATGTGACGGATCCAATTGTCGATTAGCCCAAAATGTTTATTGGTCATAGCAGCCTGAACACCTCCACATCCGTAATGGCCACACACGATTACGTGGCGCACGCGTAGAACGTTCACCGCATAATCCAATACACTTAACATGTTCATATCAGAATGTACAACCATGTTAGCAATGTTTCGGTGGACAAAAACTTCCCCCGGAGGAGCCCCTATGATTTCATTGGCCGGCACCCTGCTGTCTGAACAGCCGATCCAAAGGACGGGTGGGCTTTGACCCCCAGCCAAGCGCTTAAAAAATTCTGGGTCTTTTTCAAGCTGATCATTCACCCAATTGCGGTTATTTTCTAATAACTCGTGGTAATATTTTTCCATAATTATGTGTTTAATGGGAGGATGCTAATGTCACCTCCGGAACATTGATAGTTGTGAGTTTTATGTTGCGTTCAGGCGCGCCAAACTCCTTAAAATCCTGAATGATTTCCAATACGTCGTAGTCGATGGCGCGGCACCGACTGCCATCTATTGTTACGGACGAATCTTTCGGTATTCCCTCCAAGGATTTTAAAATGCCTCCTTTGTTTAGAAACGTTACCTCCTCCGAAAGAATAATTTCTGTTTCAATAGTGGTTTTACCTGATTTGCGCGAAAGAATATAATTGTTTCGGTAGTTGCGACGAAGAATGTAAAAAATGGCAAAACACATTCCGATACCAATTCCTTTCAATAAATCGGTCATAAGTACACCGATAATGGTTGCGAGAAAAGGTGTAAATTGTTCAAAGCCCAAGCGGTATTGGCTACGGTAAAGTTCCACTTTGGAAAGTTTATAGCCTACCATTATCAAAATCGCCGCTAATGAAGCAAGCGGAATTAAGTTCAGAATGGACGGGATAAAAATGACCGTAACCAATAGCAGGACGCCATGGAATATAGTGGCTGTTTTTGATTTCGCACCTGCATTAACGTTTGCGGAACTTCTTACAATTACTTGCGTGACCGGTAATCCACCAATCAAACCAGAAATGATGTTTCCGATGCCCTGGGCACGCAATTCCTGATTGGTTGGCGTGTGGTGTTTTTCCGGGTCAAGTTTATCGGTTGCCTCCACACTTAAAAGCGTTTCTAAACTCCCAACAAGTGCTATGGTTCCTGCAACCACGTACACTTGAGGATTGGTCAAAAAAGAAAAATCAGGAAATTGAAAGACATTTAAAAGCTGGCCGAAGGTTTCTGGAACAGGTAATTGAACCAAATGAATGCCCATTAATTGCCATTCAGGACTTATCGCTTTGAAAAGCTGATTCATTACAACACCCAAAACAACCACAAAGAGTGCTCCTGGTAAAAATTTAAACAGCGCTGTTTTCCGAATGACTGGGCGATCAAAGAACAGTAGTAATGCAATCGAAACTAGGCTGACAATAATAGCTCCTGGCTGCAAAGCTCCGAAGGCATAAAACAACTCAGAAAATGTATTGTGTCCGTCAGGCTGTTTGAATGCCTCATCGCCAAAAAAATCAGCATCGTATCCAAAAGCATGTGGTATCTCCTTTAGAATAAGTGTTATACCAATTGCTGCCAACATACCTTTTATAACAGCGGAAGGGAAATAACTAGCCAATATTCCCAATTTTAAATAGCTGGCGATCAATTGTATAATTCCTGAAATCAATACTGCAAGTAAAAACCCTTGAAAACTGCCCAAGGTACCTATTGCAGCGACAATTATGGTGATTAAACCGGCGGCCGGACCTGATACACCAATGCGACTTCCACTGAAAAAACCAACAAAAATACCTCCAATGACCCCGGCTATGATCCCCGAAAAAACATTCGGCATTCCAGTAATTCCAGGAACATTGGTTGAGGCGAGTCCAACCCCAAGACAAAGTGGTAAGGCCACCAAGAAGACCACTAACCCCGCCGAGAGGTCCTCTCGCAAGGTTGAAAATTTTTTAATCATTTTGTTTAATTTAGTTTATCTACTTTTCTAATAGCTAAACTAAATCTTCAGGAGGGGGTAATGGTATGGGAATGGATAATTCGTGGTAACTATTACTGACGCTAATTGGCAGTAACTTGGCATTCAAAACATAGCTTGACCAGCGTTGATTGAAGGAACATAAGATTTTGTCTATATCGTCTTCAAGGTCTTTTTCTTCGCTGTCATCGCTTTCCTCCTCTTCTTCCGCATCCACAGAAAGCATTAGTTTTTCAAGACTATTATCGTTCTTTAGGGCAAATGCAAAAGAAAACACATGTTGACCGCAAAACACGAACAACAGCATAGAAAGAAACAACGGAGTAATTTGCCTTAGCACAAAGCAAATCTAATAAAATCCTTGAATGATTCAAATAAAATTAATTAATCACCCCTAGTTTTTTACCAACTTTTGTAAATGCATCAATGGCTTTATTTAGGTCCTCCATAGTGTGGGCTGCGGAAATTTGGGTGCGTATACGCGCTTGTCCTTTGGCAACAACTGGATAGAAAAATCCGACGGCGTAAACACCTTCTTTCAATAGTTCGTCTGCAAAGGATTGAGACAATGCAGCATCGTACAACATAATTGGAACTATGGGTGAATCACCAGGCTTAATATCAAAACCTGCAGCGATGATTTTTTCTTTAAAATAAGCTGTATTACTTTCTAAACGATCCCGAAGTTCGGTAGTTTGACTCAATAAATCAAACACTTTAATTGAAGCACCAACAATCGCCGGGGATAAGGAATTGGAAAATAAATAGGGACGTGAACGTTGACGCAAGATATCTATGATTTCCTTTTTCCCAGTGGTATAACCGCCCATCGCACCACCCAATGCTTTGCCCAATGTACCAGTTACGATATCGACTCGGTCCATGCAACCGTGGTATTCCGGAACGCCGCGGCCGGTCTTTCCAATAAACCCTGCGGAATGGCATTCATCGGTCATCACTAAAGCGTCGTATTTATCAGCTAAATCACAAATTTCATTCATTTTGGCGATGTCTCCGTCCATGGAGAAAACACCATCCGTAACAATGATTCTGAACCGTTGATCCTGCGCTTGAATGAGTTTTTGTTCCAAGTCGGCCATGTCAGAATGTTTGTATCGGTACCGATGGGCTTTGCACAAACGGATGCCGTCGATGATAGAAGCATGATTCAATTCATCCGAAATGATGGCGTCTTGGTCGGAAAACAAGGGTTCAAAAACGCCGCCGTTGGCATCAAATGCAGCAGCGTATAAAATCGTATCCTCGGTACCGTAAAAAGCGGCTATTTTACGCTCTAGTTCTTTATGAATGTCTTGCGTTCCGCAAATAAAGCGTACGGACGACATCCCATAACCATGCGAATCGAGGGCATCTTTGGCTGCTTGAACAACCTCGGGATGTGAGGATAATCCCAAATAATTATTCGCACACATGATGACCACATCTTCCCCTGATTCCACTTTTACGCGCGCACCCTGAGGCGAAGTAATAATGCGTTCCCGTTTATAAATACCCGCTTTTTCTATTTCAATAAGCTCGTGTTGAAGGTGATCTTTTAGTTTTCCGTACATAATCCTAATTTGTTTCTAAGATAAGAAAGAGTATAAAATACCTAAAAATTCCAACGCATGTTTCGGTCATCCAACATGGCAAAGGAAACTTTGTAATTCATTTTTGGTTGAAATTGATTTCCATCTGAGGCAATGGCGTAAACCCCGATGCGCAAACGACGTCGTGAAAACTTGAAATTGCGTTCGAGACCGGCAAAAAGCTCATAATGCTGCCAGTTGTATTCTTTTACATACAATGCACCGCCGCCAACTACCAACCCAATGCCTGTTTTTTTCATAAAAGGAATTTTATTGATAATGGCACCGTTGTCATGATGGACAAAATGCGCTTCGTAATAAATGTCTTTGGATGGCAATGAGGAATCTTGTCCTTGAAAGGAAAATAAGGGGTTTGAAAACCAAATGGGATCGCTTCTTCGTTGAAATTTAAAATCCGCAAGTTGGAGGTTTTTTGTGCTCAGGAATTTACCAGAATTCACGTGATAAGAAGAGGTTCCTAGGGTTCCGATTTTGAAGGTTTGTTGAATCCCTGCCATTAGGTATTCGTGGTCAACATCGCTGCCAAAAACGCCTGGAATTCCACGCTCGTAATACACGTAAAAAGTGGGGAACTTTGATCCAAGCAACACTTTGCGATTGGGTTCACGCATGTATTTTTGTTGCGGGGTATAAGACGCACGAAATTCTCCGATGAGTGCTTGGTAAGGCACAAAATCGGTTGGTTCGTTGTTCGGAATCACCTCATCAAACAAATTGAAAAAACGATAGCCATAAATGCTTCTACGCTCCGAAAACTCAAAATCCGTGTCGAAGTAAAAACCATTGAATAGCTCGTAACTGTTGCCGATTCGACCAGAAGTAACTTCAATGAAATTCTCACGCTTGTAAATCTGGGTGATGGCATCGTAGCCTCGAATCACATCAAAATCGTGCGAAAAAGACATACTTGCCGTACCAAAATGAAACGGATCGTACCGGTAACGCCACCATGATCGCCCCTTGATGTCTTTGTTCATTATCCCCAACGAAAGCTCCGTATAGGAATCAATGCTTCGTTCATTTTCCCATTTTTTGAAATAATAGAAGCTTGGAGCAACCCTTGGTCCGGCGATGTACATTGGACGGGATGTGGCAGCAATTGAACTGATGGTCCATTGCGTGCGTTTTACCCTGTTGCGGTGATCAATTCCAAACCACAATACTTTCAGGGAAGTAACTTTGTTGAATATGGCATCCACGGAGTCGAGGTATTCTTTCTTGTTGCGCGCATCCCGAATGCTGTCTTTAGCAACAATGTATGCTTCTTCTTCAGGTGTTAGCGTAAATTTCCTGATTTTATTCCAATAGGCGGTGTCTTTATCGTAAGCCTCCTGTTCAGTGACCGATAGTTCGTTGTTAAAATGCTTGGTTTGAAAAGAAGGATTGAAGCGGTAATTAGAAAAGTCGGCGATGGTCTTGGCCTTCGATACCTCGTTTTTGTATTTCACGCCGTAATCCAATTCCTGTCTGATGAGCACGCACATGGTATCTCCCGGATGTTCGAATTCCTGGCGAATGGTGAAGTGGTCATAAACCAAGAGGTTTCCTTTGTTCATGGTGAGTTCTAACTTTTGAACCAGCCAAACCGAATCGATGACCCAGATGTACCCTTCCAAGGTAGTGGTTGCAGAAAGGCGCGGAATGATTTTTATCTTATGGATTTTTCGCCCGTTCTCCTCGTATTGGTCTTCAAGGCGGTATTTATAAGATAAAATGCCTGGACCTGAAATCGGTGAGCTCACTGGTGACTGATGCAAGTCATCCAGGTGCAGTAAGTTTTGAAAAAAGTTGAAGTTTGACTTAACTGTTGTAGTGTAATACAAAAACTGATCATTGCCTCGCTTTTCGTAAGCATTCCGAACTTCCTTGACTTTGTTGGGCGGTGCGAAATCACGGGTGAATTGGACTTCGACAAGGTTCATGTTGTTGGCTAATTCTTCTTGTTTCTTGCGTCCTTCAGCAAAAGGATCTTCAATTCCGGAAGGGTCAGCAGCTTCTTGCTCGTTGTCGGTCTTTTTCTTCTGTTTTTCCTTTTCCGATTTTTTATCGTCCTCTTCCTTTTCTTTAGGAGCGCCTGTTTTTTCAATTTGTTCGGTGGCCTTTATGTAACCATCTACAGAGTGCGGCACATTCCATGGATTGATTTTATCTCTTTTTTCAACCACTTTCAGCATGATTTCACGACCCGGATTGCTTTTTTTTGCACTTACCTCAACGTCTTGTAGGTCCCGGAACTTGATAGGAAACAGCTGCATGTTTCGTTGAAAAGCCACATCGCTCATGGCAATGTAAGTTTCACGCTCATCGTAACCGGTCGCCTCGTAAACAAGGTAATATTCCCCGGGCATTAAATTCAATTCATAATAGCCGTTGGCATCTGCGACCGTTCGCTGAGAGGCATCGTTTTTTACATAAATCTTGGCAAAAGGAATACCTATATCGCGTTCATCCACCACCTTCCCTGAAAGGAGTTTTTGGCCCATCACGACATGACCGGTTAAAAGCAAAGACATGAATATAAAACAGCGCATCATTCCACCTGCGAAATTCATTTGGCACCGCAAAGGTAAGGAAAATCGCATCAAGCGCTCATTTTGTTTAATCATTAAGGGAAAAGTATAAACAAAACTCCCTTAGGACTTTTTGTTTTGTGATTGTTTTGCCTGTTCTTCTTTCAAAAATGCCATGTGTTTTTCCATGCGGTTCATCATCCAGCGCTTCACAAAATACATTAAAAAGGCTACAATCGAAAAAACGTAGTAGGAAGCCCATTTGTTTAGCCCTTCGGAAAAACACATATACGAAACTACCAAAAGCGAAACAACGCCCAGTGCGAGCCAGAAGTAAAGCATGATTTTATTGTACAATTGCATATTTAGGTGAATTTAATTGCTTCTACGTATAATCTTTCTTATTGTTCATCAATTTCCATTTTACCCCTTGGTTTGAGAAAAACATATGACGAAAAATCTTGCTTCGTGCGGATGCCATCGCCATATACAACACCTTTTGGGGTGCGCACCACTACGGCTGCTTGGGTGTAAATGGTACTGTCCTTTTGATTCCAATACAAGGATTCAGTTTCCATGCGTTGTTTTTTTGCATGGTTATACAATTGAACAGAATCGCGAACAAAAAACAACTTGCGTGCATAATTGATTTCGCCATAATTGGCGGTTAGGGTAGAAACGACTTTCCCATCGGCAGCGAAAAAATGCACTTTGACACCCTTTCGAAGTTTGGTGATTTTTTCGGGTTTCGAGAAATTCTCGGCGATTTCCGCAAATACCTCCACGCGGGCATTGCCGTTTTCAGAGTAATAAACACGTAGGGTTTTAGTTACTTCATCGGGCGATTTTGGATCAAAAGTGATTTTTTGAATTTCCTCCAGGTCATTAACGCAACTACACATCATTAGTAGCAGCGCAACCAGGCCCGGGAACCAATAGCGGAAATCCATCATGGGATGTGGCTAATCCAGTTTTCGTTTGCGGAACCAACGCTCATAAATGCCAGGGGCAATACAAACGCCAAATTGAAGGCCAATGTATTGTTCTTTAAATGCATTTTCAACACCTGTGGTGCGTTCACCCAATGCAATACCAAATTGCAGTGATGACAGGGAATTCTGACTGATGATGGGCATTCCAATACCGAAAGTCACCCCTTGTTCTTTCATTTGTACACCTCCGAATGCATAGGGTAAGCTTCCTGTAAAGTAGCCCGCTTTATACCTAATCCGTTCCAAAAATTTCGAGGATACGGCATTCTCCAAAAATTTACGCTCAGGTATATATTGCACCCCCACATTCATTCGCGCGCAATCCAATAAAGCATCGTTATTGGAAAAGGTAGTCGTGAATTCCGACCAGGTGCTCATAGAGTAATTGGCATGCAAGGAGAGTTCACTGTTTCTGGCTGTATTGTTTTTACGCAGGTCATTAAACCAAAAAGTATAGGATCCACCAAATCCCAGTCGAGTGGGGGAGGTAACTTTACCAGTAACGCGTTCACTTGAATAAAGAGTGTCATAACTGTTTGGATTTCCAACTATACCAAAAAACAAAAATTCATCTTTTGTAGCACTCAATTGCTGTTTTGGCTCAAACGTTCCCGCTAGCACCAATTGATGGCGTTTTCCGAACTGTTGGCGAAGAAAAAGTCCGGATTCAATGTATAATGAAGAGAGTCTTAAGGTATTGTAATCTACGCCGCCAGTAACGTTGGAACCGTTTATTAACCTGCTTCTACGCTCGTTGGTGCTTGTGCCAAACACATAACCTACGTTAGCACCAACACACAAAGTAGTAGACTTGAGTTTAAGCAAGTTACTCGCCAGGCCTATAAACGCATTTTGCAGGCCTCCTTTCCCTAAGTAAGTATATTCCAACGAATCCGTTCCAGCCATGTTCGTTTCCTGAATGTTGTACCCTCGCTTTGCGAACGACTTGAGACCGAAGGTTAAACCAAAATGTTTTTTTAACTTAAACCCAAGCGCAAAATGATCTATTTGACCCAAGCCCCTGAATAGGTTTTGGGTCCCCTGTTCATAAAAAGACAAATGTCCGTTGAGGCCTGTAGAAAAAACGGGTTGACCTGTTCCGAGTAAGGTGTAGGAAGCAGGGTTGGTTAAATTAAGAAAGGTGGAATCGAAATAACTTATACCCGTCTGTCCTAATCCCATGCTGGCCGCTTGCTCGCTGTAATTTTCCTCCCCCATGCCATACGCACTATAAGGATTGTGGGTTGTTTGTTGAGACAGGCCCACGAAGGAGATTGCCAGAAAGAAAAGGAGCTTACTTATTTTCACTGCCTCGATTTAGGTTAAAAACACGATAAATCCCGTTGAGGGTCAAATTTTCGTCCACAAAGATGTTATAATTTCCCCCGAAATCAAAACGCCGGGCATCTCCACCGGTCACAAAAAAGGTTAAGCCCTGGTATTGCTGCAAACACGCAGCCATGAGGCCGTTTAATTCAAATTGAATTCCATTCATGACGCCTGAATGCATGCACGCCTCGGTTGTTTTACCGATAAGTGCTGTTTTTCCGGATTTATCAAGGAGTGGCAATTTTCCCGTAAAATGGTGCATCGCTTTATAGCGGAGGTCAATTCCGGGGAAAATGGAGCCTCCGATGAATTTGTTTTCATACGTTAAAATATCCAACGTGATGCACGTTCCAATGTCGATTACCGCAAACGGAGGTTTGAGATGTGAGGTCACTGCACCCGCCACATTGCAAAGTCGATCGATGCCAATGGTTTGAGGGGTTTCGTAGGCATTTTCAAATGGCCATTGGTCAGATGCATCGATTACGTGAACCTTTGTGAAGGGTTTAAATTCCACCTCACTGGCGTTTTTTCCACGAACCGAGGCTAGCACGAGGGGAACGTCTCCCAATTGATTGAAAAGAGCTAGGATATTGTCTTGAATGGAGGTGCCATAACGGCGCGTTGAAACGCATTGTCCGTGTTCGAAAATCCCAACCTTTATGGAGGTATTTCCTTCATCAACGACAACAACACGTTCACTCAAGTTCATTGAACAAAGTTAACGAAGCAAAAAGAAAAAACGCATTAGATGATCGTTCAAAAACAAATTGTTGCTATATTTGCCCCCACACTTTTAGGTCGGTGATGTAGCTCAGTTGGTAGAGCAAAGGACTGAAAATCCTTGTGTCGGCGGTTCGATTCCGTCCATCACCACAGCGTTAGGGAGCATTCGCTCCCTTTTTCATTTATGTATTTCGTGTACATTATAAAGAGCAATTCCGAAGACATCCATTATGTGGGCATGGCTAAAGATGTGCAACGCAGGCTGGCTGAACATAACGCAGGAAAATCAAGATACACAAAAGCGTATGTGCCTTTTGAACTCATTTATTGCGAAGGTCCTTTCGAAACTAAAATGGCCCGAGAAAGGGAAAAGTATTTGAAAAAAACGGAAAATAAACGAAAAGTACTCCAAAGCCTGAAATGAGGCGGTTCCCTGTCTACGCTGTCGCTCCGACAGGTAGAGATTCCGTCCATCACCACAGCGTTAGGGAGCATTTGCTCCCTTTTTCATTTATGTATTTCGTGTATATTATAAAGAGTAATTCCGAAGACATCCATTATGTGGGCATGGCTAAAGATGTGCAACGCAGGCTGGCTGAACATAACGCAGGAAAATCAAGATACACCAAAGCGTATGTGCCTTTTGAACTCATTTATTGCGAAGGTCCTTTCGAAACCAAAATGGCCCGAGAAAGGGAAAAGTATTTGAAAAAAACGGAAAATAAACGAAAAGTACTCCAAAGCCTGAAATGAGGCGGTTCCCTGTCTACGCTGTCGCTCCGACAGGTAGAGATTCCGTCCATCACCACAACGTTAGGGAGCAATTGCTCCCTTTTTCATTTATGTATTTCGTGTATATTTTAAAAAAGCGAGGCTTGTGAAAGTAGGCGGATTGTTTCGAGGATTTAGAAACTTAGCGAAGCGTTTTCACCGAAGGTAATCCTTCGAAACAATCCGCGACTAAATACGAAACTAATGGACGCGCTATGGAAAGTGAAAAAACAAAATATACTTTCAAGTAGAATATCTACATTTTATTATTTAATCAAACTCCTTTTAACATCTCTAGTGGAGGTTTTAATTTCTAAAAAATAAAGCCCGCCTGTGAGCGTATGGGTATCAATTTTATTATCCTTATTTGAGACTTTCCATCGTTGAACCTCATGTCCTAAAACGCTGTAAAGTATTGCCTCGCCATCGGATTTTAAACCTGCCAAATAAATCGTTGATGAAAATGGATTGGGATAAACACTTATTTCATTCAACTGATTTTCCTCATTTCCCGCGCTCGATACACACGCACTTGAACTAGCAATCAATGAGTAATCATAAATTACCGGTGTGCACACGGCATCAATCA
>Ga0315902_10006284_pt1 | contig 16501 bp, 17 predicted proteins | sample LakEriMetagenome_9_FD_203523 | JGI IMG/M metagenome (GOLD analysis project Ga0315902, IMG submission 203523) | Freshwater fungal communities from buoy surface, Lake Erie, Ohio, United States - Buoy 12 MA117 | ecosystem: Environmental > Aquatic > Freshwater > Lake > Lake biofilm | place: USA...
CGAAGGCCAGCAGCTGGACCGGGCGCGGGCCGAGCATCGACCACATGGCCATCTCGACGGCGCCGGTGTCGGAGCCGGGGACGATGCCCACGAGGAAGTCGGCCGGAACGCCCAGCACCTCGCGGGTGCGGTCGATCGCCAGCTTCAGCTTCGCCTTGCCGGGCTTGCCGCGGTGCGAGCGTCCGAGGACGGCGTCGTTCAGGCTCTGGGGGGTCCAGCCGGGTCTCTTGGCGCACGGGCCGGAAGAGAATTCGGGGCGCGCCGGGCGCAAAGCCGGCTTCTGCGGAGTCGTGGTCACTGCGATGTCTCCCATCCTTGCAGATGGACTGCGCCCCGTTGGGGGGGCGTGGCCCGCCGCCGAAGAACCCGATTTCGCTGCGCCGCACAAGTGATGTTTTTCTCACGCGGCGCCCGGCCATCGGCCCCGGCGCAAAAATCTTCCCTTACAGGCCGTGATTTGGCGGATACCGCTTCGATCCCGTAGGAAGGCCCATGGGCGGGACAAACAAACGACTCGACTGGCTGGTGCTCGGCATCCTGGTGATCACCTGGGGCTCGGCCTTCGCCGGGCTGAAGATCGCGGTCGAGGGCATTCACCCCTTCTGGGTCTCGGCCATCCGCCTTTGGGTCGCGGCGCTGACGCTGTGGCTGCTGGGCGCGGCGCGGGGAGAGCAGATGCCCCGCCTCTCGCTCGGCCGGGACTCGCCCTGGCCGGCCTACGCCCTTCTGGGGCTGCTCGGCTTCGCCGCGCCCTTCTTCATGTTCTCGACGGCGGCCCAGAGCCTGCCGAGCGCGGTCAACGCCATCTGCAACGGCGCCTCGCCGGTGTTCACCGTCGCCCTGGCCCATGTCTTCCTGGCGGACGAGCGGATGTCGATGCAGAAGGCGGTCGGCGTTGGCCTGGGCTTCGCCGGCATGCTGACCCTGGTCGGCCCCAGGCTGATCGGCGGCGCGACCCTGGAGGCTGGATTCCTGGCCCTGGCGATCGGGGCCGCGGCCCTGTACGCGGCGTCCAACATCCTGATGCGAAAGGCCCCGCCGTTCACCTCAACGGTGGGGGCGCTGATGATGTGCCTGACCGGAGCGGTGTTCGCCACGCTGGGCGCGCTGGTCCTGGAAGGCCCGCCGCCGGCGCCGCCGCTGGTCCCTTTGCTGGTCACCATCGCGCTGGGCGTCGCCTCCAGCGGGCTGGGGACGGTGGGCTGGGTGTGGCTGATCCAGCGGCGCGGCGCGGTGTTCACCAGCATGACCGTCTATCTGCTGCCCGTCTGGGCGACGATCATCGGCGTCGGTCTGATGGGCGAACGTCCGGGCTGGAGCGCCTTCGCCGCCCTGGCCCTGATCCTGGGCGGCGTGGCGCTGACCAACGCCCCGCCGCGCAAGGCGGTTCAGGCCTGAGCGCGGCTGCGCGCCCGCAAGGCGAGGACCGTGCCCGCCAGGATGCAGAGCAGGATCGCCAAGGTCACCAGATTGTTGGACACGGCGTAGAAGCGGTCACGCTGCAGCTCGCTCACGAGATAGTAGGCGTGAAGACTGAACTGGCCCGACTGCAGCAGCATGGCCGCGCCGATCCAGAGGCTGGAATACCGAATGGCGAGGATCAGGAAGCCGACCGCCAGAAGCCCGTCGGCGACCAGCAGGGCGACTGAAATGGTGTCCTGGTTGAACAGATGGTGGACCAAGAGGGCGACAAGGGACGTCGCGACCTTCAGGGTGGCGCCGTAGCGCTCGGCCGCTCCCCCCCTCCACCATGCAAATCCAAGGACCGCCAGGGTGACGGCCCATCCGAGCATAGGAAGTGGTGACTGGTACATCTCATGCGCCTCTAACGGAATTAGAGGCGCATGAGCATTAAACTATTGCAACGCCGTCGGATCAGCTGACCTGACGCAGGTCATCGCTTTCCTGGGCGAACTGCGGGGGCTTGTCTTCCCAGCCGGTCATCTTGGTGCGGACGCCGATGCGGAGCTTCACTTCGTTCAGCTCGTTGTGGGCGCCGACGATGGCCGTGCGGGCTTCGCCGAGGGCCGCGAGGGCTTCGACCAGCTTCGCGGAGGCGTTGTCGCCGACCACGGCCGAAAGATGCAGATCCTTACGGGCCTTGAGCATTTCAGCCATCAGCTCGGCCGCTTCGGTCATTGCCGCGTCGAGGGCGGCTTCAGTCGCGAACAGCTTCCGCGCGACCTTCTGGACCACAAAAACCTTTTCCACCTTGCACTCTCCATCAGCCGTTGGGCGAGCTTAAGGTAAACGAAACCTTAAGCCGTGACTAGGTAAACAGAGGGTTAAAAAATCGCGGAAGCGAAGCGTTAGGGGAATTGCGCGATAAGGGATCGTCAGGGGCTGTTTTTCGGACAGATGGACCGCAGCGCAAACATCCGACAGGCATCAAGCCACGCGCCTTTCCAGGCGCGGATCGCCGGCGTGGCCCTGATCACCACGGTGGCCGTGCTGCTGGCCGCCTGCGCGACCTTCATGCTCCAGCAGTGGGCCGTCTCGCGCCAGGAGTCCCGCGCAACCAACGCGGCGATGAGCGCCGTCGTGGCCCATATCGCCGCGCCCGCGCTGGCCGCCGGCGACAACCAGGCCGCCGGTCGGGCGATGGACTCCATCATCAGCGCGCCGGGCGTGCGCGAGGCCAGCCTGCTCGACGCCCGGGGGCGGATCATCGCCGTCCGTCGCGATCCCGGACCGGTCGGCGATGACGAACATGTCGTCCGAACGCCCGTCACCCTCGACGGGCGGACGATCGGCGCCCTGGTGACCATGGTCGAGGCGCCCACCCTCGCTGACCTGGCGCCCCGCTACGTCGCCCTGACCCTCGCCCTGTTCTTCGGCGCCGCCGGCATCGCCATGTTCCTGGCCACGACCCTGGCGCGCCGCATCACCCAGCCGGTCAACCGCCTGTCCGAGGCCATGACCGAGGTGGCCAAGAGCGGCCGTTTCGCCCTGGTGGCCGAGGATGCCGACGACGACCTGTTCCGCAGCCTGGCCCGCAGCTTCAATCAGCTGATCAGCAAGCTCGACGCCAACGACCGCGACCTGCGCGCGACCCTGGGCGAGCTGGTCGTGGCCCGCGACCAGGCCAACGCCGCCAACGTGCTCAAGAGCCAGTTTCTGGCCAACATGAGCCATGAGATCCGCACCCCCCTGAACGGCGTGCTGGCCATGGCCGACGTCATGGCCCGCGATGATCTGGACGTCCGGCAGCGCGAGCGCCTGGGCGTGATCCGCGAGTCGGGCGAGCTGCTGCTCAGCGTCATCAACGACGTGCTGGACCTGTCCAAGATCGAGGCCGGCCGCCTCGAGCTGGCGAGCTGCGACTTTTCGCTCGACGAGATGGCAGAGGGCGCGGCCAGCGCCTTCCAGGTGATGGCCACGGGCAAGGGACTGCGCTTCGGCATCGCTGTTGAGCCCGGCGCGGCGGGCTGGTGGAAGGGTGATCCCGACCGGATCCGCCAGGTGCTCAGCAACCTGGTGTCCAACGCCATCAAGTTCACCGTCGAGGGCGCGGTGGCGGTCCGCTTCTCGCCGGGGCCGACGGGCGGCCTGCGAATGACGGTGTCCGACACCGGCATCGGCATCGCCCGGGACAAGCTGCCGACGCTGTTCGAGAAGTTCATCCAGGCCGACAACTCCACCACCCGCCGGTTCGGCGGCACGGGTCTGGGCCTCGCCATCTGTCGCGAGCTGGCCCAGCTCATGGGTGGACAGGTCACCGCCCGAAGCATCGAGGGCGAGGGCTCTACCTTCGTCGTCGACCTGCCGCTGGCGCGGGGCGTTGCGCCGGCAGTGGCCGAGGCGGCCGAGGCGGAGGCCGAACCCCAGGACGGGCGTCGCCTGCGGATCCTGGCGGCGGAGGACAACGCCACCAACCAGAAGGTCCTGCAGGCCGTCCTGGAGCCGCTGGATGTCCATCTGCAGATTGTCCAGGACGGCCGCGAGGCGGTCGCGGCCTGGCGGGGCGGCGAGTTCGACCTGATCCTCATGGATATCCAGATGCCGGTCATGGACGGCGTCGAGGCGGCCAGGGCGATCCGCGCCACCGAGCTGACCGAGCACCTGCCCCGTATCCCGATCCTGGCCCTGACGGCCAACGCTCTGGTTCACCAGGTCGAGGCCTATCTGGCCGCGGGCATGGACGGCCATGTGTCCAAGCCGATCGAGCTCAAGCGGCTCTACGACGCCATCGAGACCGCCGTGGCCAACGCCGCCCAGGCCCGATCAAGGGCCGCCTGAGGCGGCCGCGGCCCCGCCCTCCCTTTCGCCCGGGAGCCGAAGGCCGCGCATGATGTCGATGGGCCGGCTATTGTGGCCGCTAAAGGCGCAGAACGCTCTCGACCACGGTCACGGCCTGTCCGCGCAGCAGCACCCGGTCGCCGCGCAGCTCGCACTCCAGGTCGCCGCCCCGGCCCGGATAGGCCTGGTGGAAAGTCAGCACATTGCGCTTGAGCTTCGCCGACCACAGGGGCGACAGAATGCAGTGGGCCGACCCGGTCGCCGGATCCTCTGGGATGCCTGAACCCGGCCCGAAAAAGCGGCTGACAACGTCATAGGCCGCCCCCTGATCGGCCAGCGCGGCGGCCGACAGATTGCCGCGACCGCCGGTCGCCTCGCCGGCGATCTTCTCCAGCGCCGCCAGATCAGGCTTCAGCGCCCGGATGGCCGCCTCGTCCTCGAACACCGCCACCAGATAGGAACCGGCCCAGACCTCGGATGGCGTCTTGCCGAGGGCCTCGGCCAGTCCGGCCGGGACCGGGGTCTGCTTCGGCGTATTGGCCGGGAAGTCCATCTCGTAGCCCGCGCCCAGCCGCTGCACGACCAGCGGACCCGACTTCGTGTCGAAGGTGACCGCGTCGGCGTCCAGGCCCAGCTCGGCGAACAGCACATGGGCCGAGGCCAGGGTTGCGTGGCCGCACAGCGGCACCTCCAGCGCCGGCGTGAACCAGCGCAGGCCGAAGCGGGCGGGGTCTTCGGTGGTCAACAGGTAGGCCGTCTCGGCCTGGTTGTTCTCCGCCGCCAGCGTCTGCATCCAGGCGTCGTCGCGCCAGGCCGCCTGCGGCTCGGTCACACAGGCGGGGTTGCCCTTGAAGGGCTGGGCGGCGAAGGCGTCTACGGTCCACTGGCGCAACGAAAGGACTCCCCGGATAACGTCGATGGTCACAGGTGGTGCTCATGACCTTCGAACTCAATGCCGGCAAGCTTCTCGGGATGTTCGCGCCGATCTGGCTGCTGCTGGCGGTGTCGGTGGCTATCAACTGGGCTGACTGGCAGGACAAGCCCTGGACCTTCGCCTGGGTCATCGGCATGCCGCTGGCCGCCACGGCGCTGCTGTGGAGCTTCGGCTACCGCCGGTGGCGGCTGGAGCTGACCCCGGAGGCGCTGATCCACCACACCCTGGGCCGCACCGAGCGCTTCGAATGGAGCCGGATGGGCGAGATGACCGTCAGCCGCGTGCCCGTGCTGGACCTAGTCTCGCCCTCGACCCTGCATTTCGCCTATCGCGGCGAGGGCGTCAGCGGCACAGTCGGGGCGGTGCTGGGGCGCCGGCTGCTGTCGGTGTTCGGCGACGGCGGCGGCGATCGCCTGCTGCGCCACATCGAGGATTATCGAAAGCTGCACGCGGGACGGAAGGGCAAGGCATGAGCGTCGAAACCACAACGTCCGGCGGCTATGTCGTCAGCGATGACGCCGCCCGCTTCGACCTGCCCCGCGCTCACGGCTGGATCGGCGGAGAATCCTACTGGGCCAGAGGCATCCCGTACGTGACCTTCGCCGCCGCGGTGCGCAACAGCCTGACCTTCGGCGCCTACGCCCCGGACGGCGAGATGGCGGCGATGGCGCGGGTGGTCACCGACCGGGCGACCTTCGGCTGGCTGTGCGACGTCTTCGTCGATGAGGCCCATCGCGGCCGGGGCCTGGGCAAGGCGCTGATGACCTACTTCAAGGCCCATCCGGACCTGCAGGGCTTTCGCCGCATGCACCTGGCCACCGCCGACGCCCACGACCTCTACCGTCAGTACGGCTTCACAGACCTGACCGGCGCCGACCGCTGGATGGAGATCCGCGATCCGGACGTTTACTCGCGGGAGGGGTGAGGGGGCGTCCTTCGACACGCCGCTTCGCGGCTGCTCAGGATGACTGGCTTTGAAGCGCTTCTGACCTTGTCATCCTGAGCAGCGCTCGAAGAGCGCGTGTCGAAGGACGCAATGCCGATCAGCCGGCCTCCAACACCGTGATCTCCGGCCACCGCCCGCGCGCCGAGGCCACGACCTTGTTCCAGCCCTTCGCCAGTCCCCGCAGCGGGTTGGGGCGGATGGTCATCGAGAACAGGTCCTCCAGCCCGAACGGCGCCTCGATGGTCAGGCTGTCGTCGGCCTCCAGCCGAACGCCGACCCCGAAGCAGGGGGCGACGAAGCGGCCCAGCGCCTCGGCGCTGCAGGTCAGGGGCTCGTAGGGCTCGCCGAACCGATCCTGAAACCAGATGTGGACGCGGGCTTGGTTGCGGACCTCGACCTGCTGGTCGAACGGCGACGGGAAGTGCCTGGCGGCCCGCCGGATGTGAATGTCCTCGGCCTCGTAGCTGACGTCCGAGGCGTCGAAATAGGCGAGGTCGTAGTCCTTGATCCCGTAGTCGGGGTCGCGGCCGGTCAGGTGGTTCCAGACCCGCTGGTAGACCGCGCCCGAGACGATCAGCCAGTCAGGCAGGTCCAGGTCGCGGGTCAGCCGGAGCACGGTCATCAGCGAGTCCGAGCCCCGGACGATCGCCTCCAGCCGCTGCTCCGGCGTCCCGCTCATCGGGACGTCCTCATCGGCCAGCCATGGTCCAGCGGGCCGTGGCCGGCGCCGAAGCCCGGCGCGCGCAGCATGGCCTCGTGGACGTAGGACCAGGCCCGCGCCACTGCCTCGGTGAGCGGAAGGCCCTGGGCCAGGCCGACGGCGCAGGCGCTGGCCAGGGTGCAGCCGGTGCCGTGGGTGTGGCGGGTGTCGATCCGCCCGCCCTCGAACAGGGTCTCGCCGTTCGGGGTCATCAACAGGTCGGTCAGCCGGTCGCCCGCGATGTGGCCGCCCTTCATCAGCACGGCCTTCGCCCCCCAGCCCAGCAGGACGTCGCCGGCCCGGCGCAGGTCGTCGGTGGTGTGCACGGGCAGGCCGGTCAGGGCCTCGGCCTCGGGCGCGTTGGGCGTCAGCAGGGCGGCGCGGGGGATCATCAGTTCACGGACAGACTCAACCGCCCTCGCCGCCAGCAAGGAAGCCCCGCCCTTGGCCACCATCACCGGGTCGACGACGGCGGCGACGCCCGGCGCGGAGTCGAGGATGGCCGCCACCCGCTCCACCGTCGCCACGTCGCCCAGCATGCCGGTCTTGATGGCGTCCGCGCCGATGTCGTCGAGTACGGCGCGGGCCTGGGCCTCGATTATGTCGAGCGGGATGGCGTGAACGCCGGTGACGCCCAGGGTGTTCTGCACCGTGATCGCGGTGATGGCCGTGGCCGCGTAGCCGTCCAGGGCGGTGACGGTCTTGATGTCCGCCTGGATGCCCGCCCCGCCGCCGCTGTCGGATCCGGCGATGATCAGGACGCGGCCGCGGAAGGCGGGGGCTGAGGAATCGGGGGAGGGCATGGGGACGTTGTAGCGACCGCGAAGAGTGACAGGGAGTCCCGTCATCAAGCCGACGGCGACGCGCGAAGGCGGCGTCGGCGGATGCGACTCAGGGCTTCGGGGGTGATGCCCAGGTAGGAGGCAATCAGGAACTGCGGCACCCGCCGGGCCAGCTCCGGCCGGGTCGCGACAAAACGGGCGTAGCGCTCCTGGGGCTTCAACTGCAGCAGGTTGGCCGTGCGGCGCTGACTGCCGGCGACCCCCTCCTCCATCCAGCGACGCCCGGCCCGCTCCATGGCATGGTCGGCCTCATAGGCGGCAAGGAGCGCAGTGTAGGGAATCTCGAGCACGGTGCTCGGTGCGACGGCGACGATGTTCTGCAGACAGCCGCCGCCGGTCAGCATGGCATGGACGTCGGCGCTCACCGTGCCTTCGTCGAAGAACTGGCCGGTGAACTCGACGCCGTCCACCAGGTAGTAGTAGCGGATTACGCCGGAGCGGACGAAGTACATCGCGTTCGATGGCTCGCCCTCGCGGGCCAGGTGCTGACCCTTGCCCAGCGTCCGGAGCCGGAAGGTGGCGGTAAGCGCCTGCAACGCTTCTGGATCAGGGATCAGCGGCGCGGCGAGTCTGCTGACTGCCGCGATGAAATCCGTCGCGTCCAAAGTGTCCCCCCTCGACGGCGATCACGCCGTCCGAGGGGCAGACTGTCAGGCCTGTCGAATCCTGGAAAGTCCCGGAGCCGTAGCTCAGTCCAGCCGGGGCCGTGTCAGGCACCACAGGCCCAGACCCAACAGAGAGAACTGCCAGCCGAAGCCGCTGATGGTCAGCACCGGGCCGAGCTCCACCCCAAAACTCGCCGGAATGGTCAGGAACAGCGACAGGCCGGAGATGAGCAGGAAGGCGCCCAGACCTTTGGCGATGACGCCCGGCGACCGCAGCAACACCATCCCGAACAGCAGGGTCCAGACGCCGCTGACCAGCCCGACCCCGAGCACTTCGCCGATACCGCCGGCATAGGCATTCAGCGTTTCGTAGAGCAGCGCGACGGTCGCCTGGTCCGCGCCGGGCGCGACGTAGGCCTGCGCCAGGCCGGGCATGGCGAACAGCCAGCGGCTGATGCCGATCGCCTTGGCTATGGCGGACAGGGTGGCGAGGGCGATGGCCAGGCCGGCGATTGGGCCGGACAGGCCCAGTCGCCCGATCAGCCCGACGGTGGCCGGAACCAGAAGCAGGGCGGCGATCAGATAGGCGCCGTAGCCGATCATGACCGGGCTCGCCTGCGTGATCAGCCTCGGCAAGGCGAGGGCGGCGGGATCATCGAGGCTGGCCGGCCAGTCGATGGCGCTCGACAGGATGGCGAAGGTCGCGAGGATCAGCAGGAACTGGGTGATCAGGGCGGCGGCGGCCAGGCGGCCGTACGCGGCGGGGCCCCGTGCAGACGGGTTTGACTGGGTCATGGATCTATCCCTCAAAGCCTCGCCGGTGGTCGAGACCGCATCAGCCCTAAGGGGGCGGCGTCCGGCTTTCATTGATCGCGGTTAAGATCAGCACGGCGCTCGGGGCCGTCAGGGGGTCGCCAGCTTCGCCCGGAGCGTCGCCAGCGCCGCGTCTGGCGATGTCAGTGCCGTGTCGATGACCAGCCGGTCGTCGTCCCGGGGCTGGTAGTCGCGATCCACCACCTCGGCCCAGGTCGGCTGCACGAAGCCGGGCAGGTCGGTGACGCGCTCTTCCACCCGCCGGCGATGCGCGGCTGCGTCTGAACAGATTACCTCGACCTCGACCAGACGCGCGCCCGCGCGGGCGGCCACGGCGCGCCAGGCGTCGCGGGTCACGGGGATGGGGTTTACGCTGTCGGCGACGACCGTCAGGCCCAGCCGAAGGTTGGACTCCGCCAGCGCATAGGCCACGGCATAACCCTGTCCCTCGACCTCGACGCCTTCGTTGTGCAGCGCCATCTCGATGACGTCGATGCGCAGGTAGACCGCCCCGATCTCCGCCGCCAGCCGGCTGGCGATCGTCGTCTTGCCGACCCCGGGCAGCCCGCCGAAGACGACGAGGGTGGCGGTCATCGCACCGCCCCTATCGCCGCCTGAATCGCCAGCGCCTGCACGGTCTCCCGCACGTCGTGAACCCGCACCGCCGCCACGCCTGACCGGGCGCCGTGCAGCGCCGCTGCAAGCGATCCGCCGAGGCGGTCGTCGGCGTCTGTCGCCAAAGGGTCCAGGGCGGCGATGAAGCGCTTGCGGCTGGCGCCGAGCAGGACGCGGTAGCCGTGGTCGCAAAGGCGGGGCAGGGCGGCGAGGAGGGCGAGGTTGTGGTCGAGGGTCTTGCCGAAGCCGATGCCGGGATCGAGCCAGATCTTCTCGTGTGAGACGCCGGCCGCCTGCGCCTTGGCGGCGCGGGCCAGCAGGAAGGCTTCCACCTCCGCCACCACGTCGTCGTAGCGCGGGGCGTCCTGCATGGTGCGCGGCTCGCCCAGCATGTGCATCAGCACCACCGCGCAGCCGAGCTCGGCGGCGACGGCCGGGGCGTCCGGCGAGAACCGCAGGGCGGCGACGTCGTTCCAGATCGTGGCCCCGGCCGCGACGGCGGCGCGGGCGACGGCGGGCTTCATGGTGTCGATGGAGATCGGGAGGGCGCTCTCGCTGCGGATCGCGGCGATCAGCGGGACGGTGCGGGCGATCTCCTCGGCTTCGTCGACCGGCTGCGCGCCCGGCCGGGTCGACTCGCCGCCGATGTCGAGGATGTCGGCGCCCTCGGCGATCAGGCGGCGAGCATGGGCCAGGGCCGCGTCATGGCCGAGATAGCGTCCGCCGTCCGAGAAGCTGTCGGGCGTGACGTTGACGATGCCCATAACGAGGGTCGACCGCTCGGGCATTCAGAGGCTCCCCTCTGGGGGAGCTGTCACGGCAATGGACTGAAGCGCCATGCCATGAGCCCTCCTCCTCGATGGAGGAGGGTTGGGTGGTGGTGTGGCTGCTGTCTGGAAGCGAAGGGCTCGGCAGGGCGCTTGCGCCATTCTGAGCTCTCCCCGCGCCGCCAAGGCTACACCACCATCCCCGACCCTTCCTCCATCGAGGAGGAAGGGAGCATTTACGCCGACCCTAGGCCTCGTCCTGCACGTCGCGGGCCGTCACGCCGCCCGGACGGGGCGAGAGGGGCACCGAGGCGGCGGGGCCGGTCGGGCGTTTGGTCTCGGCGTCGTCGCGGTTGGGCTTCACGCCCTTGATCACGCCGTTGATCTCCTCGCCCGACAGGGTCTCGAACTCGAGCAGGGCCTTGGCGATGGCGTGCAGGTCGTCGAGACGCTCGGTCAGGATCCGGCGGGCCTCGTCCTCGCCGCCCTTCACCAGACGACGGACCTCGGCGTCGATCTTCATCATCGTCTCGGGCGAGACGTTCTGGGTGCGGGCGACGGAGTGGCCCAGGAAGACCTCTTCCTGGTTGTCGCCGTAGGCCACGGTGCCCAGCTCGTCGGAGAAGCCCCAGCGGGTGACCATGTTGCGGGCCAGGCCCGTGGCGGCGCTGATGTCGCTGCTGGCGCCTGAGGTGATGTTCTCCTTGCCGAAGATGATCTCCTCGGCGACCCGGCCGGCCATCATGATGGCGAGGCGCGAGGTCATCTGGGTGAAGTTCATCGAGTAGCGGTCGCCCTCGGGCAGCTGCATGACCATGCCCAGCGCGCGGCCGCGCGGCACGATGGTCGCCTTGTGCACCGGGTCGGACGAGGGGACGGTGATCGCCACCAGGGCGTGGCCGCCCTCGTGGTAGGCGGTGTTGCGCTTCTCGTCCTCGCTCATGGCCATCGACCGGCGCTCGGCGCCCATCATGACCTTGTCCTTGGCGTCCTCGAAGTCGGGATGGGTGACCATGCGGCGGTTCTTGCGGGCAGCCATCAGCGCCGCCTCGTTGACGAGGTTGGCCAGATCGGCGCCCGAGAAGCCCGGGGTGCCGCGCGCCAGGGTGCGGACGTCGACGTCGGCGGCCAGCGGCACGTTACGCATGTGGACGCGCAGGATCTTCTCGCGACCCGAGACGTCGGGGTTGGGAACCACCACCTGGCGGTCGAAGCGGCCGGGACGCAGCAGGGCCGGGTCCAGCACGTCGGGACGGTTGGTGGCGGCGATCAGGATGATGCCTTCGTTCGACTCGAAGCCGTCCATCTCGACCAGCAGCTGGTTGAGGGTCTGCTCGCGCTCGTCGTTGCCGCCGCCCAGGCCGGCGCCGCGGTGGCGGCCGACGGCGTCGATTTCGTCGATGAAGATGATGCAGGGGGCGTTCTTCTTGGCCTGTTCGAACATGTCGCGCATGCGGCTGGCGCCGACGCCGACGAACATTTCCACGAAGTCCGAGCCCGAGATGGTGAAGAAGGGCACGCCCGCCTCACCCGCGACGGCGCGGGCGATCAGGGTCTTGCCGGTGCCCGGAGGGCCGATGAGCAGGGCGCCCTTGGGGATCTTGCCGCCCAGGCGCTGGAACTTGGCCGGGTCCTTCAGGAAGTCGACGATTTCCGACAGTTCTTCCTTGGCCTCGTCGACGCCGGCGACGTCCTCGAAGGTCTTGCGGCCCTTGGTCTCGGTCAGCAGCTTGGCCTTGGACTTGCCAAAGCCCATGGCGCCGCGGGCTCCGCCCTGCATCTGGCGCATGAAGAAGATCCAGACGCCGATCAGCAGCAGCACCGGGAAGGCGTTCAGCAGGATGGCGACCAGCGACAGCCGCTCGGCCGGCTTGATCGTCACATTGACGTTCTGGGCCTGCATTTGCTTGATCAGGTCGCTGGAGTCGGCCGGGACCACGGCGGTCGACACCACCTTGGGGTCCGCGCCGCTCACCTGGACCGCCGAGCCCTGGAAGATCGCGCGGGTTATCTCGCCCGACTGAACCTTGCTGACCAGCTCGGAGTAGCTGATTTCGCTGCTCGTGGCGCGCGCGCCGCCCTGGCCCGGGTTCATCATGCTCCAGACGCCGAAGGCGACGACAACGATCGCCGCCCAGATGGCCATGTTCCGCAGGTTCATTCGCTCAAACTCTTCCTGTGCCAGTCATCCCAGAACATAGGGCGGCCGGTCCGGTTTCGCCATGCGCGCCATTCGTCACACAGCGGGTTCGCCGTCAACAACGCCGATGGCCGCCTCGAAACGGGGCAGAACCAGCGCGGTCGCGCGAACCGACGGGTTATCTGCAAGGATCGGGCAAGAGACGGCGCCGTCGCGGGACAGGATCACCGGAAGAGTCGGCCGGATGGCCGCGGGCAGCGCGCGAAGGGCGGCTTGCTGGGCCCTTGGCAGCTGTCGGGACAGGCCGCCGAGGGCTCGAACGGTGACGGGGACGGTGGCCTCGATCTCGAACCGGCCGTCCCAGACGGTCGGCTCGCCGGGCGCCAGGGAGAGCTCCGGAAAGCCTGCGCGGCCGGGGTCGCGCGTGAAGGCGGCGGTCTCGCCGTCGGAGGCGATGCGCGCGCCGGCCAGGGTGGCGGTGAAGGCTTCTCCCGACCGCAGGCGGGCGACGAGATGCTGAAGCCGGTCGCCGCGCGGCGGGCGCGAGGTTCCGCCGGCGCAAAGGCAGGCTGCGGCGAGGTGAGCGGCGGGGGCGGTGATCGCAAGGCTCAGTCCTCCCCCGCAGGGGGAGGGGGACCATGCGGAGGATGGTGGCGGGGTAGCGCCGGCGACGGACGTCGCCCCTCCGAAGGCGCCTTTTCCTGCAGGCTCGGAGCCGCCTCCTCCACCATGCTCCGCATGGCCCCCCTCCCCCTCGCTTCGCTCCGGGGAGGATTGGCCTTTGCGCGCCCTCGCCCTCGCGAACCTTTGATCCTCGTTGGCCGGGTCGTCGATCCAGGGCTCGCCGCGCACCCGAAGCCCGTCGCGGATGTCGGCGCGGCGCAGCGACAGCATCGGGCGTAGCAGGAAGACGCCGCGGCCCTGCGGCCAGGCGGGCGAAGGCGCCCATTCGGCCGGGTCGGAGACGCTGGAGCCCTCCGCCCGCATGGCGGCGGCCTCGATCAGGTCGTCGGCGGTGTGGCCCAGCAGGATCACCCGCGCGCCGGACTTGCGGGCGGCGTCGGCCAGCAGCGCGTGGCGGGCGGCGCGGGCGGCGGCGGGCAGGCCCGTCGTCGGCTTGGCGCCCTCCCACCGCAGGGCCTGGAAGGCCACACCCAGCCGTCCGGCCGTTTCGCGGCATCGGCGGGTCCAGACTTCGCTGTCGGGGTTGAGGCCGTGGTCGACAGTGAACGCCAGCAGGCGCCGGCCGTTGGCGTCGGCCCAGGCCCTGGTGGCCAGCAGCAGCGCCAGACTGTCGCCGCCGCCCGAAAAGGCGACCGCCAGCGGCGCGGTGATGTGGGTCCGCAGTCTGCGTCCGAGAACGGCGTCTAGGCCGCGCACTTCGCCTGCACGCGGGCCGTGGCGGCCCGGCTGAGGACGCCGGCCGGCGCCTTGGGATAGCGGCGCGCCAGCTCGTCCAGGGTCTGGCAGGCGTCGGCGGGCTTTCTCAGCGCGATCAGCGACCGCGACAGCTCCAGCACCGCGTCGGGCGCCCAGGTCGTCTTGGGCCAGCCGCGGATGGCGCCGATATAGGCCCCGGCCGCGCCGCCATGGTCTCCACGCACCGACAGGGTCTTGCCCAGCCAGTAGCGTCCCTCGGCGCCCTTGGGCGTGTCGCCGTACTGCTTCACGAAGCGGTCGAAGGCGACGAAGGCGCCGTCGTAGTCCCCATCGAGCATCAGCTTGCGGGCGGCGGCGAACTCCGCCTCCGGATCACTCTCCGCCTCGGCGACCTCTTCCTCTGCGGCGACGGCCTGGGCGTCGGCTTCGATCTTGCCGGTGCGGGCTTCGAGCGCGGCGAGGCGGTCGGCCAGCGCCCGGTTCGCCGCCTGGGCCTCGGCCAGAGCCCGGCGGGTCTGGTCGAGCTCGAAGGTCGAGGCCTCGTTCTGGCGGTTCAGGGCGGTCAGGGTTTCTTCCAGGTCGACGATCCGCTGGGCGAGGCCCTGAAGCTGACCCTCGGTCTCGGCCGGCTGGACGACGACGGGCTTGCCGCTGTCCCGGCCCTGGAAGACGATAGCGCGCAGCTCGCGCACGACCTTTTCCATCCGCTCCAGCCGCTTGACCGAGCGGTCGTCCAGCGGGTCGGGCATCGGAGTCTGCGACCAGGCCGCACCGCCGGCGAGGGCGACGGTCAGGGCCAGCGAGGAGGCGATCAGGATCTTGCGCGTCATGGGCTCGATGATGCGGTTGTGTCAGCGACGAAATTACGGCGCCCGACCCAAAGCAAGGAATGGGCCGAAAGCAAAGAGGGGACCGCGCGACGCGATCCCCTCCGCTGGCTTGCGATGGCCGGGCGCCTAGCGGGCGCCGGCGATGATCACGGTGTGGCCGTTGCGGTTGCGGGACCAGGCGTCCTCGCCCGTGCCCGGGTCGACCGGCCGTTCCTTGCCCCAGGACAGGGTGGCGATGCGGCCAGAGGCCACGCCGCGGCTGACCAGATAGTCGCGCACCGCGTTGGCGCGGCGGGCGCCCAGGGCGAGGTTGTACTCGCGGGTGCCGCGTTCGTCGCAGTTGCCCTCGACGCGGATCTGCACCGCCGGATAGCGCGCCAACCAGGCGGCCTGGGCGTCCAGCACCGACATTGCGTCGGAACGGATGTCGTAGCTGTCGAGGTCGAAGTAGACGAAGTCACCGACGTTGATGACAAAGTCCTGCGTCGATCCGGGGATGGCGCGGGTGTCGACCGGGCCCGTTGCGGGGCCGGGCTTGTAGCCGGCGCCGGGGCCAGGAGGCGTCCCGGGGCCCGGGCCGGGCTCGGGCAGGGGCTTCGTCGAGGCGCAGGCCGCCATCGAGGCGGTGGCGGCGAGGACAAGCGCCAGTCTGACAGCGCGCTTTGCGTCGAAGCTCATGCAGGCTTCCTCCTTGGAGATGGGTCCCTCATGTCAATAGTGACGTGAGATGACGGAAATACGCGACCGGAAACTCAGACTAAGCCTCACAATGGCGTCAGCGTGAAGCCCCGGAACCACAATTCACCGATCAGTTGAGCAACGGCGACCACGCCGGGTCCGAACCCGAACCCTGGTAAGGCGCCGGGCGCAGGATGCGGCCGGTGATGTCCACGGTCCACAGACGCGGGGCGCCGCCCCGCGATTCCCGGAAGAACATCAGGACGCGACCGTTCGGCGCCCAGGTCGGACCTTCATCCAGATAGCTGGTGGTCAGGATGCGCTCGTCGCTGCCGTCGGGGCGCATGACGCCGATATGGAACATGCCGCCCTGCTGCTTGGTGAAGGCGATGAAGTCGCCGGTCGGGCTCCACACCGGCGTGGTGTAGATGCCGCCGCCGCGCGAGATGCGGCGGGCGCCCGAGCCGTCCGAGCCCATGATGTAGAGCTGCGGACTGCCGCCACGGTCCGAGTTGAACACGATGCGCGAGCCATCCGGCGAGAAGCTGGGCGAGGTGTCGATGCCCGGATCGCTGGTCAGCTTGGCCTGCGCGCGGCTGGTCAGGTTCATGATCCAGATGTCGCTGTTTCCGCCCCGCTCGACCGAGAAGGCGACGCGGTTGCCGTCCGGCGAGAAACGGGGCGCGAAGACCATGCCGGGGAAGCGGCCGAGGGTCTCCTGGCGGGCGGTCTCGATGTTGAACAGGTAGATGGCCGAGCCGGTCGGCCGCAGCGCCATGTAGGTGATCTCCTGGCTGGTCGAGGAGAAGCGCGGGGTCATGACGATATAGCTGCCGTCGGTCAGGCTGGACGGGTTGGCGCCGTCCTGGTCCATGATCATCAGCCGCTTGATGCGGTTGTCGCGCGGGCCGCTCTCGGCGACGAAGACGATGCGGCTGTCGAAATAGCCCTTCTCGCCGGTCATCCGCTCATAGACGGCGTCGCTGATCTTGTGCGCCACGCGGCGCCAGTT
>Ga0315902_10006286_pt1 | contig 16498 bp, 19 predicted proteins | sample LakEriMetagenome_9_FD_203523 | JGI IMG/M metagenome (GOLD analysis project Ga0315902, IMG submission 203523) | Freshwater fungal communities from buoy surface, Lake Erie, Ohio, United States - Buoy 12 MA117 | ecosystem: Environmental > Aquatic > Freshwater > Lake > Lake biofilm | place: USA...
GCCATAAATGGCGCTCTAGAACCGAAATTAGCGACCAAGGCGTCATAGGTGGCGTAAACTGAAAACGCCCCACTCCAGGAAGATCGGCGGTGGTGAGGTGCCAGCTTTTCATGGGCACTTGATCGCTGAGTCCGAGCGCGTTGGCGGCGTGGGCCCCGGTGGGAAAGACGCTGCCGCCAGCCTTGCGCTGGACGAGATCCTGCATCGCGTTGTAGGTGGGACCGAGTGAACCGAGCGCGGGGTGATTCCTAGGCAGATGCTAAAGTCCACGGCCCGCACGGTTGATGAGTCCGCTTTTGCAGTTGCGCGAGAGTGCCTTGTCCACCGCGGCACGAGATCCGAGATCAATAAAATCCTGAGGAGTCCAAACATGATCCTGCGGACCCGTCCGAAATAACCTCAGATAATTAGATGCCTTCGTAAAGGGGAGCGCGGGCATCCTGCCCGCTAGGATACCTTGAAGATGCGGGCGAGACGCCCGCGCTCCCTTGTTGGGGTTGAGACCTAAGGGATTCGCGCACCCGGCTAGAGCGTTTACCAACTGCACTGAATGGTTAGAATAAGGAAGGCAAGAAGGCAGGAAAAGATGGGAGCGAAGCATTCCTGATTTCCTGCCTTCCTCATTTAAATTTCTTTTTTGTATGCAGAGTGGAAAGCTATGCGGGCGAGACGCCCGCGCTCCCTTGTCTTCAAATTTGCTTCTGTTCAAAAATCTTAAACCCGAAGAATTTCAAAGCGCCGACTTCATCGGGGAGGAAAGGCAACAAAGGAAACGAAGGATGTTCCAACTTTACATTTACGAATCTATCGACGGTAAAAGGAAATTAAAATAAGGGTGGTGGCCATGCGGGCTAGCTCCTTTGTTCTTCAAGGCAAGTGAATCTGTCTCAATTTTTACGCGCGGCTTCATATTTTTACTTGCGACTTTAATTTAAAAGTCGCAACTTAATCTTGTGAGCGACCTCAATTTCGATGTCTCCGTTAAAAATCTACCCAGTTTCCGGGTAGATGCCATGCGGGGTGACAGTGCATTCCAAGTCATCATCGATGCACGGGATTTGCGTCGCCTTCGGTCCTCATTGGTTGAAATGGGCCGCATAGCGCGCCAAGGGCGACACAGCATCCTGATTCTCGATGAACCCCAGATCAGCAATGATCGACTCTTCGTTGAGTGGCAGGGTATCCAAACCTTGTTCCAGCCCGACATTCTTGAGAGCATGACGCTCTACATCCGTCGGCAAGGCGACATGAGCGAGATATTGGGATGCCCTCTCACCGACCGGGACGATGACGCGATTGAGGAGGTAGTCAAACATGCTCGTGAGCGCAGCATACGCCCATCGCGAGGCTCATCCGAGGCATCCTTCGACATTCTGCGGGTGATGCTCGTCCACTGGCTACGCAAAACCGGTCCGATGACCTCGAAGGACCTCAGCCTCGAAACCGGTTTTAGCTACCCCACCATCGCTCGCACTTTGGAAGAACTGGAACCTCACCTCCGCCGCCACTCAGACCGCCGCGTGGAGCTGCAGTCCTTCCCTAAGGAGGCGTGGCTCAAACTTGTGGCCCAGATTGAGAAAGTCCGTGGTAGCCGCGGCTACACCGATCGTTCCGGTCGCCCGCGCGCGCCCGAGATGCTGTTAGATCGTCTCAAGGAAAACAACCTGCGCAATCTCTGCAACAACGCGGTCGCCGTTGGCGGCACCTTCGGTGCCAGGCACTACCTTCCCAGCATCGATCTGATCGGCAATCCTCGTCTCGACCTCGTCATGGATGCCCACAGCGGACAAGGGCACCGACCCATCGCCATCGACACCCTCATCCACAAGCTCGACCCTGCCCTGAAACCTGCCAAACGTGGCGAACCCTTTCAGGTGGTCGTTCATACCCTCTACCGCCAAAAATCCTTCTTCACCGAGGCCAACGACGGCACGCTCTATGCAGATGAAGTCGAGTGTCTGCTCGATCTCCACGAAGCCCGTTTGGAACAGCAAGCTTTGGAGTTCCTGGAAAAGCTAACCCCACGCAAAAACTCATGAGTCAGATCTCCCCATCCAAAGTTCTAGCAGAAGTTGCCGCAGCTGTACCTGAAGCTTGCCTACAGAACATCGTCGTCATCGGCAGTCTGGCTGCCGGTTATCATTTCTTCAAAGACGATCCCAGCAAGGCCGTTCGCACTAAAGACGTGGATTGCGTGCTGGCTCCATTTCAAACCGCTGTCAGCGCAGGCCAGAACATCAGCCGCCAGTTGCTTGATGCAGGCTGGCAACAGCGAAAGGGCGACGACCCACTGCAACCGGGCAACGCTGGAACTCCAGTCGATCAACTCCCTGCCGTGCGCTTATATCCACCAAGTGTGAATCCTGAGTCCGAGGAGGCTTGGTTCATCGAACTTCTAACCGTTCCAGAATCCACCGAAGTCGAAGGCCGCAAGTGGACTCGACTCCCTTTGGACGAGGGACACTTCGGACTGCCGACATTTCGCTTCATCTCGATCACCGCTTTCGATGCGCACCCCGCTGGTGATCTCGGCATCCGTTATGCTCGGCCCGAAATGATGGCACTATCTAATCTGTTAGAACACCCTGAAATCAAATCAGACCGAATGAGTGGACTCATTAACAGTCGCTCGATCAAACGCAGCAACAAAGACCTTGGTCGCGTGCTCGCCATCGCCACCTTGGCAGACCTCGATGACTACCGCCCGTGGGCGACAATGTGGCAGCAGGCTCTCCAAACCTGCTTTCCGGACGAATGGCAGACGCTGGCACTCCGGGTGGGTGAGGGTCTTCGCGCCTTGCTCGAAAGCCCAGCAGACCTTGAAGAAGCCCACCACACCTGCCTCAACGGACTTCTGGCTTCACAACCGCTTAGCCTTGATGCCTTGCAGGCTGCCGGAGAGCGCGTGCTAGGTGAGGCTGTCGAAACACTAGAAGAAATCCGAAATCTGCAAAATCCTTAAACCATCCCACCCAACAGAATGCCTTGAAGATGCGGGCGAGACACCCGCGCTCCCTTGTTGAGGCTGTGGCCTAGGGGATCTACGCACCCGGCTAGAGCGTTTACCAACTGCACTGAATGGTTAGAATAAGGAACGCAGGAAGGCAGGAAAAGATGGGAGCGAAGCATTCCTGATTTCCTGTCTTCCTCATCAATAACTCTTCATTCCATGGTCTAAAAATAAGGAACGCAGGAAGGTAGGAAAAGATAGGAGCGGAGCATTCCTGCTTTCCTGCCTTCCTTATTTAAATTTCTTGTATGAAGAGTGAAAAGCCATGCGGGCTAGCTCTTTCGTTCTACTCGTTTCCTTTTGAGATGAGGTGGCTTCAAACTTTCCCGGTCAGGCGATACTTTTGGAGTCGGGAATTGGGTTTTTCGGGGATGGTGCGCTCGATGAGCCCTTGGTGGAGGGCTGGATTGAGGTAGTTGGCACGGAAGGTGGGACGGTGGGAAAGTTTGAGGCGAGTCATGCACTCCATCGCGCTAAGAGGCTTGGTTTTTAGCAATTTTAGCAGTGATTTAACTTGGTCGCTGACTTGATCGCTGACTTGGTCGGCTGTAGAGACTTCACGGAGTGCAGTGAGAAGAGCGGCGAGCAGGAATTCGATAAAGGCGGTGGAATTGCCGACCTTGTCGCAAGCCCCAAGCACCCGGTAGTATTCCGCCTGGCGGTCGCGGATGACAGTTTCCACGGGGAGAAAGGAGAAGAGCGGATTCCAGTGGCTGAGGATGAGGGTTTGCCAGAGCCGACCCAAGCGGCCGTTGCCGTCGACAAAGGGGTGGATGAACTCCAGTTCGTAATGGAAAACACAACTGGCAACGAGTGGGTGAGTGTCGGTGCGTTTCACCCAAGCGAGCAGGTCCTTCATCAAACCGGGGACAAGGTCAGCGGGCGGAGCGAGGTGGACAACGCGTTCCCCTTGGGCAATGCCAACGGAGCGCGTGCGGAACCGGCCCGCGTTATCGACCAGTCCGCTCATAAGAAAGCGGTGGGCGACGAGGAGATCTTTTGCGGAATGGGGATTCCATCCGGCCATGGCCTCGTAGGCGGCGAAGGCGTTTTTCACCTCCTGGATTTCGGACGCTTTACCAAGAACCCGCTTACCTGCGATGACGGCTGTGACCTGTTCGAGCGTGAGAGTGTTGTTCTCGATGGCGAGTGATGCGTGTATCGATTTGATCCGGTTTTTACGACGGAGTTTAGGAATATTTCCTTGCTCCGGCAAACCTCCAAGACGCCCCACCTCGGTAGCAATTTCCGCCACGAGCGAGAGAATGGCCGGGGTGATGGTGAACGGTGGTGCGGTGGGTGAAGACATGGAATCGAGATCCGTTTTTTCTTGTAGGCTAATTTTCTCTGAGGGGCGCTCTGGTTATTCTACTTTTTTCACATTTCTGGCAAACACTTTGAAATGAGGCATCCTGCCCGCTAGGATACACTGAAGATGCGGGCGAGACGCCCGCGCTCCCTTGTTGGGGTTGAGGCCTAAGGGATTTGCGTACCCGGCTAGAGCGTTTACCAACTGCACTGAATGGTTAGAATAAGGAAGGCAAGAAGGCAGGAAAAGATGGGAGCGGAGCATTCCTGATTTCCTGTCTTCCTGATTTAAATTTCTTTCTAGTATGCAGAGTGGAAAGCCAAGCGGGCGAGACGCCCGCGCTCCCTTGTTGGGGCTGAGCTTGCTCCAGTTCTTTTCTACCCATGGCTAAAGGGGAGTAGTTTATGACTCATTTTCTTCCGTGGGAATGTCCAGCACATGACGGACTTCGAGTTCGCGCGCGAGCTCCTGTTCGCTGGGCAGGACCGTTCGATATTTGGCAGCGAAGAGTTGATCGTTTTCGCTAAGTACGGAGTAGCGGACAATGGTTTCATCTTTATCCGCGCAGAGGATAATGCCGAGGGTGGGATTGTCATCCTCGCCTCGTTTGAGATCATCAAACATACGGACATACATATCCATCTGGCCGATATCTTGGTGGGCGAGTTTGTCGATCTTCAGGTCAATGAGCACGAAGCACTTTAGGAGGTAGTTGTAGAAGACGAGATCAATATAGAAGTGGGATGTCTCTGAGCTGATACGGAACTGACGACCGACGAAGGAAAAACCCCTACCGAGTTCGAGAAGAAAGGCCTGCAATTTGTTAATGAGGGCGGTCTCAAAGTCTCGCTCATGGGTTTTCGCGTCGTCGGACAGGTCGAGAAATTCGAGAATGTAGGGGTCCTTGAGGACATTTTCTGGGCGCAGGGGCGCACTCTCTTCTGCTTGTTCTGGAGCATTGATAAGCCGCTGATACCAGCCACTGCGGATATTTCGTTCCAGTTGGCGACTCGTCCAACCGTGTGCAGCGGCCTCTTGAAGATAGTAGTCGCGAGCTTTAGGGTCGTCCACCCGCATGATCAGGCGATGGTGCGTCCATCCCAATTCTCTACGCAGTGCGTAGAGTTTTTCCTCACTCGGGCGGCTGAGGTAAAATTGCCGAAAGTTCCAGAGGTTAGCGATGGAAAAACCCCTGCCGAATTCATCGCCTAGTTGGCGGGACAGTTCCTTGATCAATTCCTTGCCATAGGTGGCCTTGGCCTGACCGCCCTGTTCCTCTATGACAATTCGCCTCCCGATGCGCCAGTAGGCCTCGACCATGATGAAGTTAAGATTCGAGGCTGCTTTTTGCCGGGCATCGGCTAGGATCTCGCGAATGGCGCGGAAGAAATCATCACCGGAGATTTTCAGTTCTTTGCTCATTTCAACAACCCCTCCAGTTTGCTTCTGCACTTGGCGATCTCATCTTCGAGCTTGGCGAAACGGATCAGAATTTTCTTGGGTGAATCCTGCTCGACCGTTTCATGGAAGACTTCCTTGTAGCCGTTGGCCTTGCATTCATTGAGGGTGTGTAGCTCGTCTAAGCGCTTGATGAAATGCAGGTAGCTGAGTTGCTCGATGATAGTGAGAGAATTAGAAATGCCGCCAGACCATGGCGTGGATCTGATGCGGTCTACTTTGGATTTAATTTCGCCAGTAATCATTAATGATAAATTTTCTAGCAGTGCTATTTTTTAGTGTCGAGAAGGGATTGGGATAAATAAGGTTTAGTCGATCTTCTGTTCTCATTGTAACATTTAATTGATAAATCAAGGGGTGGGACACCTACAGGGTAATGCTGGATAATTAGATGCCTTCGTAAAGGGGAGCGCGGGCATCCTGCCCGCTAGGATACTCTGAAGATGCGGGCGAGACGCGCGCGCTCCCTTGCGTTCAAATTCGCTTCGATTCAGAAGTAGGGTAGGACAGCTTTTGGGTGATGCTGCTTGTCATGAATCCTCATTCATGGATGAATTAGACATGGCAAAAGTTCAAGATGCTGTTCGTGCGGGTAAGACCCGCGCGCCGATGGAGCGGATTTACCAGATTCACGAGGCGGTGGCCGAGGGTCGGTTGCCGAACTGTACGTCGCTTGCGAAAGAGCTGGAGGTGACGGCGAAAACCATTCAGCGCGATATCAATTTCATGCGGGACCGGCTCAATCTGCCGCTGGAGTATGATGAGCAGACGCATGGGTTCCGCTACACGCAGGATGTCAGCCAGTTTCCGGTGTTTGAATTGCAGGCAGCGGATCTGGCGGGCTTGTTTCTTGCACGGCAGGCTCTGGATTCTGTTAGAGGCACGCAGTTGGAAATGACCATGCGTGAGGTTTTCAGCAAACTGACCCAGTCCATCGAAGGACAAGTGCGTTTTTCATGGGCGGAGCTCGACCGCTCGCTTTCCCGTAAGCCCAGTTCCGTGACTCAGACCGATTTGAAACTTTTTGGCAAACTGGCGGATGCGGTGATTTCCAGAAAAGAGATCACCTTTCGCTACCGTAAACTTGGCTCCGATGAAACGGAAACGCGTCACGTGCGTCCTTACCACTTGGGAGAGGTCGATCAATGCTGGTATCTGATTGCGCACGACTGTGACCGCGGAGGTTTGAGGACCTTTGCCTTGCCCAGACTCAACAGCCTTAAAATCCGAACCGAGCGTTTCGAGTTGCCCAAGGATTTCGATGGAGGGTCCTACCTCGGCACCTCGTTCGGGATATGGACAGATCCTCAAAATCCAGATTTCCGCCAGGAGGTGAGGGTCGAATTAAGAGATTACGCGGCAAGGATCGCTCAAGAACGGCGCTGGCATCCCAGCCAACAAATCACCCCACTCAACGCCAAGGCGACCCGGGTGGAGATTCGATTCGAGGTCGGGCGGTTAGAAGATCTGCTGAGGTGGACCCTGAGCTGGGGCAGCCAGGCGAAAGTCATCGCACCTGATGAACTTAAAAAAATGGTAAAGGCTGAAGCAGCTAAGATGAGCAAGGGATAGTATAAGGAGAAAAGCCCCCCACTGAGGGTGGGTAATGGTGCGCGCGACAGGACTCGAACCTGAACACCCTTGCGAGTACTAGAACCTGAATCTAGCGCGTCTACCAATTCCGCCACGCGCGCACTTTAGCCTTTCAGCTGGGCGGGAAAACAAACATGCCGCTGGAAACTTGGCAATCACCATTTTCGTTGTGGCTTGGAATTTCCGAAGACGTTCTCGATACGCCTGACAATGGGCTTCTCGCCCTCTGAAACCTCCACTTCGATCACATCGAACCGCCACGGTATCTCGCGAGTTCGCAGCCGACGGAGCCATTCGTTGGCGCCGCGTTGGATGAGTGCCTGTTTCCTCCGATTCACCGCCGCCAACCCCCGCAACATCGCATCCTTCTGGCGGGTCTTCACTTCGGTAAACAACAACTGCTCCCCATCGCTCGCCACAATATCCACTTCCCCACCCTTACGGCCTTTGAAATTCCTCGCGAGAATTTTGCAGTTGTTCGCACGCAACCAATCCACCGCGACCTTTTCTCCGTAGTCGCCCATCCATTTGCGTGCGCCCGATGGTCCGCTGTTAGAGCGGTAGGGAGAGTTGAGATATCGGCTGAAACGACCGACGATGAAAGCGACAAGGCCCATGATTTTTGATAGCTTCTAAATGCTCTCGTGTGCCGTAACCTTGATGGCGTTCGAAACCGTAGAGGGGGAATTCGGCTGCGATCCTTTCCATAATTCGGTCCCTTGTCACCTTCGCAATCACGCTAGCTGCGGCAATTGATAACGACAGCCCATCGCCTTTCACCAAGGCCTCATGTGGCAGCGATAAGCCTTTCACTGGTAAACCATCGATGAGCGCGATGTCGGGTTTCACTTTCAACGCCTCCAGCGCCAAGCCCATCGCGCGATGCGTCGCTCGCAGAATATTGATTCGGTCAATTTCATCCGCCTCCACCATTGCGACCGCCCAGATGATCTCGGGATTCCCCGTGATCTCTTCGTAAAGCGAATCGCGTTTTTTCTTCGAAAGCTTTTTCGAATCATCCAGCAACGGACACGAAAACGACCTCGGTAAAATCACTGCCGCCGCCGCCACTGGTCCAGCCAAGGGTCCACGCCCCGCCTCATCCACCCCCGCGACTTTCGCAAAGCCACGCGCAACGAGCTCATCCTCATATAAAAAATCCGGCATAAAGACCCCGCACTTCAATCGATTATCCCCCCCATATCAAAGACATAATCATAGCAAAGCAGGCTAAAAATCCCAATCACATCCTCTCTCCGCGTCCCTCTGTGACCTCTGCGCCTCCGCGGTGAAAATTTAAACCCGACTGCCGTTTTAATTGTTTTATTGCGAAAGCCTTCTCCCTCCTCATAAATCACCTGCGTCACGCAGGTTCCATCACGCCATTTTCTCATGCCGAAATCATCACCCCACCCCCTGATCTCCGCTCCTCTTGATCCCGGCTTCAAACCTGCGGTCCTATTTAACCGCGAGTATCAAAAAAATCTCCATGGCACGAAAGACCGCGTTCCTCTGGTTTTGGGTTTAGAGCGCGAAAACGGCCTGATCTCCCGTTTCGAAACTTTCGTTTCATCAAACGCCGATCCCGAAACGCTTTTCTATGTGGAGCGTATCGTAAAATTTCTGATCTGGTCACGTGGTGGATGGAAGCTCCACTTTGGCGGACCCAAAGCAATCGGCGAAGTCATACAGAAAACATACTCAACGCGTGGGGCTCGGAAATTTGATTGTAAAATGATGGCACTCGCCTACGGCCGTGATTTCGTCGTCCATCTAACAACTGCCAATAAAGTTCCTGCTGCCAAAGACATGGAAGTCCCTGCTGGCGGTCACCTCACAGGATGCCGGATTGGTTTCGATCTTGGTGCGAGCGATTACAAAGTCTCCGCCGTGATCGATGGTGAAGTCGTGTTCACCGCAGAAACTCCATGGGATCCGAAAAACCAGAGCAATCCTGAGTATCATTACCATCATCTCTCCTCAGCCCTTCACCGAGCTGCTGCGTGCATGCCACGGGTCGATGCCATCGGTGGCAGCTCCGCGGGCATCATCGTCGATAACGAAATCCGCGTCGCTTCCCTGCTCCGTTCGATTCCGAAAAAACATTTCGCAACCGCCGCAGCCGTTTTCAAACGCATCGCCAAAGAATGGAACGTGCCGCTTGTCACCATGAACGATGGCGATGTTACCGCACTGGCTGGCGCGATGTCTCTGAAAGAAAAAGGCATGTTAGGTGTCGCCATGGGCTCCAGCGAAGCCGTTGGCTTCATGGACAAACGGGGACGCATCCTCGGCTGGCTCAACGAACTAGCCTTCGCTCCCGTCGATTACAACACCAAAGCCCCAGCCGATGAATGGTCAGGCGACTTCGGGGTTGGCGCTTTGTATTTTTCCCAACAAGCCGTCAACAAACTCCTCCCTGCGGCAAAGATCAAACTTCCTCAAAACATGGGACTTCCAGAGCGCCTTGTCGAAGTACAAAACCTCATGCTCAAGGGTGACGAACGCGCAGCGAAAATCTACGAAACCATAGGCGTTTATCTCGGCTACAGCATTCCGCATTATGCGGATTTCTATGATTTCGATCACATGCTCATCCTCGGCCGCGTCACCACAGGCAAGGGCGGTGACATCGTGCTGAGTAAAGCGGCAGAAGTCATGAAACAAGATTTCCCAAAACATGCAGCCCGTATCAACATGCATGTTCCAGATGAAAAAACCCGTCGGGTTGGTCAAGCCGTTGCTGCCGCCAGCCTTCCAAAAATGAAAAAATAAATCCATGCGGCTAAACCAACCATCAGCGGAAATTTTTATCCCCGACCAAACGCCTATCGCTGAGGCGTTGGAACGCATCACCCACCTCGGCATCGGCGCTCACCAAGACGATCTCGAATTCATGGCGTTTCACGGCATTTTGAAATGCTTCGCCAGCCAAGATCTTTGGTTCGGTGGCGTCACTTGCTCCGATGGTGCGGGTAGCTCCCGCACCGGCCCTTACGCGGCATTCAACGATTCCGAAATGATGGCGATCCGCCGCCAGGAACAAAACACCGCAGCCAAGATAGGAAACTACGGTGCGATGTTTCAACTCGACTATCCCTCTCGCGTCATCAAATCCCCGTCCGATACAAACCTCAAGAATGACCTGTTAGAAATTCTCACAGCCACTCAACCCGAGGTCGTTTACACCCACAATCCAGCCGATAAGCACGACACCCATATCGGCGTCACCATCGCCGCCATACAAGCCATGCGCGAGCTTCCGCAAGACCAACGCCCCGGCCAAGTCATCGGCTGCGAGGTATGGCGCAATCTCGATTGGCTGCCCGACGACAAAAAAATCCTCATGGATGTCAGTGGCCGCGACAACCTCGCTGCCGCGATCAATGGCGTGTTCGATTCCCAAATTGCCGGAGGCAAACGCTACGACCTCGCCATCCTTGGCCGACGCGCCGCAAACGCCACGTTCTTCGATTCACATTCCACTGACGCCGCCACCCAAGTCATCTTCGGCATCGATCTCACCCCGCTAGTCGCCGATCCAACCACTGACATCGCCGATTTCATCTGCTCGCTCATCGATGAGTTCCACGCAGATGTTAGAAAAAAAATCACCACCCGCCTTGGATAATATTTATGGAAATCATCATTCAGCCAACCGCTCAAGACGCCTCCAACGTCGCTGCATCCATCATCGCCAAACTCATTTCAGAAAAACCCAACGCAGTCCTAGGCCTCGCCACCGGCAGCACGCCTTTGCCTCTCTATCAACGCCTCATCGAACTCAAACTCGACTGGAGCCAAGTCATCACTTTTAACCTCGACGAATACATCGGCCTCCCGCGCGATCATGAACAGACCTATCACACCTTCATGTGGGAAAATCTTTTCAAACACACCAACATCAACCCCGCCAACGTCAATATCCCCGATGGCAACGCCGCCGACATCCCGAAATTCTGCGCTGAATACGAAGCCCTCATCCTAGCCAAAGGCGGGATCGATATCCAAGTCTTAGGAATCGGCACCGACGGTCACATCGGATTCAACGAACCGACTTCATCCTTCGCCTCTCGCACACGCATCAAAACCCTCACCGAGCAAACCCGCAAAGACAACGCACGCTTCTTCGACAACAACCTCGACGAAGTCCCCATTCATTGCATCACCATGGGCATCGGCACCATCATGGACGCGAGACAAAATATCCTCCTCGCCTTCGGAGACAACAAAGCCCCCATCATCGCAGAAACCGTCGAAGGCCCGTTACAAGCCATCAATCCAGCATCCATCCTCCAGATGCATCCCAACGCAAAATTCTGCATTGATCAAAAAGCTGCAGCACTTCTCAAGCGGAAAGATTATTACAACTGGGTTTATTCTAATAAACCGGAGTGGCAGCGATACTAAGGGCAATTGAACCGCACCTGCTTACCACTCAAAAATAAAAAATTGTCATTCATCAATCGTCAATCGATTTTTGGTGTGAGCGATTTCATAATTCGCATTGATTGAAGATTGAAGATTGTTGATTGTTGATTGTTGATTGTTGATTGTTGATTGTTGATTGTTGATTGTTGATTGTTGATATGTGATTTTTGAATGAAGAGATAATTTTCCATCCACCTTCACCAAAAACGCATCAAACTCATCCACTGACAAAAACTCATCCTGTGGTAACATGACTTCGCAGCAAAAATACCCAGTCATCATTCTCACTCTTCCTCCGGGAAACTCAAATCGTGCGTGGCCTTGATCTCCTGAGCCGTGATGTGAAAGAAACCAATACTTCACCTCTTCTCCATCCTTCATCGTCACGATCCCACAGTCTATACCACCGCTCAAACTCATTCTGCGAATGTAGTCATTGGAACCATCCATGAGCTTAAATCGACTCGGATCGTTTTCCTTCAATGCCTGAATGACTCGATCTCTATTCTCAGAAATTTATAATGATGATAAATCACAAAAATTCCCGCACCTATGCCAAATAGCAACGCCACCAAAAATGGTAGTGTGATGAGAAACTTGGTGGTTTTTTGGAGCATGATGGAATGATCTGATTAACTATCCCTTAAAATGACCTCAGACAGGGAGTCATTTTGTGAGCTTGGAGATGAAAGACTTACTTGGACTTTAAAAAAGGATCGTTCTCTTTGATAGCTTTTTGTTCCTCTTCCGTCTTTTCTGCTCTTTCCTTTGCAGCAGCATCAGCGTGTAAAATAATCTTATTTTCTTCTACTTTCAGACCAACGCCCGCGTGGCGTGCTGCACACCAGATCGCATGTCCAATAACCGAATGCGCGCACGTATCCTCAACACGGATGTGAGCCACATCCTCATTCACGATGATCGTCGTTGGCTTCAAGCGTGTTCCCTTCCTACAAGCCTCAAGTTGACCGTTCAGCTCTGCTGCGACCTCTTTTAGCGTGCCTGTGATCGACTTCGTCGCAGGAGCAACATCGATCACCGACCACTCCTCATCTTTGAATTCGGGCATCGTCCCACCACAGAACCAGCAGAATCGGATCTCTAGAGCTACATCACCAAGGACCTGCATGACATAACGCTTACCATCAAATGAAAGAGTGTGGTAACCATTGTAGAGTGCTTCCTTCGATATGTTACACCCACATGGCTTCGGCTTTTCGGGTCTTAAGTGCACTGGAGGGCCGTCGTGTACAACTGGGAACTCTTCACCACCTCTCTTATCGCGCTCCGGTAACTCCGTCCCGCAATCCCAGCAGTAATAGAGTCCCCATTCATTATTGTTCTTAAGAACGATAGTATAGAACTGGCTCTGATCTTCGAATGAGAAGCCGGTACTCATCATCTCTTTGTATACCTTGCCACACGGGCACAAATGTGGTTTTTCAGGCTCGTCAGACTTTCCGGAAGTCAGAAGGCCAACAAAGAAGATCAATCCCAAAAGAGTTGCCTTCATGATTTGTCTTTTGATCAACACATCAAAAGAAGTGACCCAAATTTTGAATTCTTATTCATTTGGCATTTTTAGCTTCCAGCATTCTAGCCGCCAAGCAGAAAAAGCTCGTCGATGATTATCTTCTCATAACGAGGCTATCAGACGGTTCAATATTATCTAGGATCCAGCGCTTAGCAGTACATCTCGTAGCACAGATGACCTCATGACTATCTCAAAGAATATTTCCCAGTTTTCTTTCCTCCAATTTTTTCCACCAACCCAGCATCTAACAGCGGACGCAGCAGATCCATCGCACCTTGTCGGGAGACAGAGAGTGTTTCCCATAGTTCGGCGGGCGACATGCTGCCATGATCAAGTAAGAGCTTAAGTAGCAATTCTTGTTTGGGGCGGAGCACGAGTTTTTCTTGAGATTTCCTACTGTAACTCTGCACCCGAAGCCACACTCGTTCCAGAGTCTTTTCCAGTCCCTCGGCGCAGTATTCCATCCACTCTGTTAGATCTTCACTGGATACACGCACCGCATCCAAGGCTTTGTAATATCCGGGCCGGTCTTCCCAATAATATTCGTCTACAGAGAAAATATGGTGGCTATCGAAACCGCGCCGATAAAGTTCCCAAAGCGCGAGTGCCCGACCAGTTCTTCCGTTCCCATCAGCGAACGGATGAATATTCTCAAACTGATAGTGCAAAATCGCGGAACTAAGCACGGGTGAAAGTTCCGTGGATTTCTTGTTCCACCAATCCAAAAGTTCAAACATCAACCCTGAAACATCCGCAGCGGCCGGTGGAAAATAATTGCCTACCCGAACTTGAATCGTTCTGTAACAGCCAGCTGTCCCCTGATCCATCACACTATCCGCAAGAAGCCTGTGCAGTTCAAAAAGGTCTTCATGCCGGATAGCTTTTTTCTTGGCGTGCTTTTCCACATAGCGTAACCCGGCAAAATAATTCAGCACTTCTCGGCTGGATCTCTGATCCGATGCAGCTAAAACGCGACCTTCTTCCAGCGCGCGCACTTGTTCCAAAGTGAGCGGATTTCCCTCGATAGCGGTCGAGGCGTGACCATTACGAGTGCGAGTATCTTTCTGCAGCGCAGGAATCCATGAAAGCTCCACTGCCGCTCCCATAATCCTTTCACGTAAGGCAGCGATCATCTCTACTTGCGAAAGCAAGCGCGGACGGATCGTGAATTGAGGTTCGTAGGCCACGGCGATTAGTCAAGTATGAGTCAAGTCATCAGTCAAGTCGTTTTAGGAAAATTAACCAGATATAATCCCCCAGCCTTCTCCCTCTTAGCACAGATAAACCAAGCATTCACAAACACCTACCGAACTCACCCCTCAAATTTGGCCGAAAACTCTCTTTCACAAAACACAAAACCCAGATTTAGTTCCGCTGCCCATGTCCACCGAAGCCATCCTCTCCATCTCCCGCCAATTTCTTGAGGTCGACCCCACCACGCCGATCACGATGGTTCCGATCAAACGTGGCGCGTCGGGCCGCACGATTGTCCGGGTGAAAACTCCCGTGCACGATGATTTCATCGGGGTGCATTGGACTGATGAACGCGAGGACAACGCCCAGTTCGTGCCGATTGCGGAATTCCTTAAAGAAGCGAAATTCAATGTTCCGGAAATCCTCTATGATAGATCGCAACACAACGTCGCGCTGATCGAAGACCTAGGTGATGTCGATTTGCATTCGATGAAAGACGAGCCATTCAAAAAGCGCCTGCCATTTTATCGATCGGCGCTGGAACAAATCGATCGCTTGTTTTTCACAAAAGTCCCAAAAGATTTGGAGCTCATGCCGCCCTTCGATGCTGATCTCTATCGCTGGGAGCAGAAATATTTCTTCGATTACTTCATCGAGGATTTCCTCAAGGAAAGCCCAGTTGCGTTGGAGAAGAATGAAGCGTTTATCGAAATGGCGGAGGGTCTTGGTGCAACGCACAAGCATCTCGTGCATCGCGATTTCCAATCGCAGAACTTGCTGATCAAAGATGGCAAAGTTTACATGATCGATTTCCAAGGCCTGCGTCGGGGACGCCAAGAATACGATCTCGCATCGCTGATTTTCGATCCCTACATGGATCACTCCGCTGACGAACGCGATCAACTGTTAGATCTATGGGAGGACATTTCCGATGAAAGACCGGAAACCTCCCTGTTCCACAAATGCGCAGCGCAGCGTCTCATGCAAGCGTTGGGGGCATTTGGAAACATCATCGAAAACCGCCACGACGAATGGTATCGCCAGCACATCCCCACCGCAATGAGATCCCTGCTTCACGTCATTAAAAACACCGACATCGAAGACGCGCTAACTCCGATGCTTACAAAGCATCTCGCGAATTACTGATTAATTTTAACTTAGAATTTCACCGCAGAGCGGAATGAGCGGTGAAAAATTCAATTCCCTTCCTCAGCCTCACTGATCCGTCTCGATCAAATACCGCATCGGGATCATGTTTGAATATTTGAATCCCTGCTTCTGGAAAAACTCCTGAGACTCCGCGCTGATCTTATCGGTCAACAAGGTGATACGTAGGAATTTTTTCTGCTTCGCGAATTCGATCACGTGATTCACCAACATCGTGCCGTAACCTTGCCCACGATGGTGCGGATGAATGATCACGTCTTCCATCAAAATCACGAAACCTCCGCGCGCCGTGGAAATGGTGAACAACATGTTTACCATCCCGAAAATTCTATCTTCATTGCGTATCACCACGATCCGACCCCGGTTCGGTTGCTCCAAAATCAAACGCAAGCCACGCTCCTGCAATTCACGATCCGGTTTAAAATCCCCCGCCGACATCGAGAACAAATCCATCACCAATTCGGTCAAGGCAGGTAGATCCTCCAAAGTCGCCATCTCAACTTTCGCGGTTTGTTTCGCGACTGTTTGGCTGCCATTAGGAATATTTTGAGAACTCATAATAAGATCGACCCAGTAAAAATGGCAAAATCGTCCAAAAAATGACAGTAAGTTTTACAGAAAAAAGGGCTAGCCAGTCCAATCAAAGGCAACGCATGCAAATGAAATGAGCTGAGCTTTGAAGTGGTCTCCTTTATGTTGCCAGTAAATTGTCAGATTTATTAATGTCCTTGTCTGGTCTTCGGGAGTCTTTGTTATTGTTTTGGTTTCTTAGCGGGTGAGGTGGAATGGAGAGGCTGGAGCG
>Ga0315902_10006287_pt1 | contig 16497 bp, 6 predicted proteins | sample LakEriMetagenome_9_FD_203523 | JGI IMG/M metagenome (GOLD analysis project Ga0315902, IMG submission 203523) | Freshwater fungal communities from buoy surface, Lake Erie, Ohio, United States - Buoy 12 MA117 | ecosystem: Environmental > Aquatic > Freshwater > Lake > Lake biofilm | place: USA...
CTGACCCCAACAAAAAGACCAACAACTAATCGGGTAGAGTTTAATACACTACTCAGCCTTTAATTGCTCTTAATAACAAAAGCGCCGCTCTCTTAACCAAGCGGCGCTTTTTTATTGGTGAAGTGGTGAAACTGTGAAATGGTGAAATAGTTGGGCAGCCTTCAATTCACTATTTCACCATTTCACCACTTCACTATCTTGCATCCTCAAACCCATCGCCATGCATCTTTTTATTCTGTTTGTTTTTGTTGCTTCCATTGCACACGCTCAATCGCATTACACTCCATTCTATAGCGCCGACACCGAAGGCAAACCCGAATGGGTGCAGTTGATGAATGCGGCCAATCCGAATTTTCATGAAGTCATTTCGGCCTATCAGGAATATTATCGGATTCATCCATTCGAGAAAAATGATGATACACATTTCTTCAAGCATTGGGTAGCGCGCGTGCGTCCCTATGTATTAGCGGACGGAAGCATTGCGATGCCAACGGCCGAAGAAAGAGCTGCCAGCGAGCAACGCATTCGCCAGATTCAAGGTAATGATATGCGTGGCGGTGGTGGCAATCTTTGGCACTACGAGGGCCCCATCCACCACGTCAACGGTGAGGGCTCACCCATGGAGCCTGGCTTTCGCCACAGCAATGTATACTGCCACGATCGCAGTACACAGAATCCACTTGTTTTGTATTGCGGCACTGAAAGCGGCGGATTGTATAAGACGGTCGATGGTGGTGAGCATTGGCAATACATGACCTCACAGCTTATTATGGGCAGCGTATCGGCAGTGCGCATTAAACCGGGTGATGATCAAACCGTGATTATCAGTGCAGAAAATGACTTGTACCGCACAACAGATGGCGGAATAACTTGGCAAGTGATTGGTCAACCGATGTTTGTTTCGCAAGATATCTCTACGTGGGAAATTGCTTTTGCCCCGGATAACAATGACATCGTTTTTGCGGCGACCTCTCAAGGGTTGTGGCGCAGCGTGGATGGTGGCGACACGTTTGCAGAAATTCTACCCAATCGTTGTGAGGCCATCGCCTTCAAGCCGGGGGATCCACAAACCGTGTATACCATTCATTTCGATTCAAGCGTTGGCTATGCACGTTTTTACAAGAGTGTCGATGGAGGCCAAACCTTCGCGCAGAGTGTTACCGGCTGGTTCGATAGTTCGATGGGTGATATCGATATACGAGGAGGACGGTTGGCTGTAACCGAGGCCGATCCCAATCGCATTTACGCTTGTCTGGTTGGGTATCAAAACGACGGCTCGAGCGTTACAACCAACGGCTGGGTGGGTACATGGGTGAGCTACGATAGCGGCGCATCATGGTCGCTTCCACATGGTTTGATAGGAACACCCTACACGGAAGACCATCAGAACCTGATGAATTTTAGTGGTAATGACGGTGACTATTCGCAAATTCATTACAACACAACCATGATTGCATCGCAGCTTGATGCAGATAAAATTCTAATCGGTGGATTGAACTTATGGCAGAGCAATGATGCCGGTGCAACGTATGAAGGAGTAGGAGGATATATTGGTGGAATCAGTCAATTTCATGTCGACCAGCAAGAGTATCGTATTTACAAGACAAGCGAAACAACGGAAGAAATTTGGTTCAGCAACGATGGTGGCATAGGTCATTCAATGGACTTCATGCAGTCACACGACAATTTGAACCGTGGATTGTATGCCGTGAATTTGTGGGGGTATGATCAAGGATGGAATGAGGACATGATGGTGGGCGGTCGTTATCACAATGGAAACATGGCCTATCATGAGAATTATCCGGAGGGAGAATTTTTGGCGTTGGGCGGCGGTGAAGCAGCAACAGGCTACGTTAAATACACGGATGAAAACCGCGTGATGTTCAGCGACATCGGTGGAAGAATTTTACCTGAATCGTTAGATGGCCAATCGCAATACTTTGGTTTGGGAATGTCGCCCAACGAGAACTACTGGAACAATGCCAGTTCGCGTGTGATGTTTGACCACGAATATTTCAATGTGGCCTGGGTTGGACGTGAAAACAAATTGTATCGATCGACTAACGGAGGAGGTTCATTCAGTGAGTATTACGCTTTTGGTAGTAATACTGCTAGTGCGCTTTACTGGATGGAACAGAGTTATGCTGACCCCAACCACATGTACGTGCAACAGGTAGTTGGTAACAATAGTCGTATCTGGCATTCGGCAGACCACGGCATTACATGGGAACAAATGGATTTACCCCAAACCCTTCGTTCTATTTCTTTTACACTTTCAGGAACCAATCCGCTCGAAATGTGGATTTCCTATTACGATGGTAATAGCGGCAATAAAGTTTTTCGCACGCAGGATGCAGGACTGAATTGGGAAAACTTGACCACCGATGCGTTGTACGGACTTTCGCCATGGGCCATTGCGCATCAATACGGAACCGATGGTGGGGTTTACCTCGCCATGCTTCATGGCGTTGTTTTCTATCGTAACAATAGCATGAGCGACTGGGAGAGTTACAGCACGGGTCTGCCGGTTGGCACTGAGCCACTTCGTATTGTTCCGTTTGTGCGCGACAATGTGGTTCGTCTCGCTACTTGGAACTTGGGTGTATGGGAAGCGCCGGCATATGAACCAAGTGCATTGATTGCTGATTTTTCAGCAGCTTTCGAAACGTTTTTCTGCCCGGGTGATGAAGTGCATTTTGTGAATCATAGCGTGTGCTCAGCCAATGCAACATTTGCATGGTCGTTTCCCGGTGCCACACCTTCAAGCAGCACAGAACCCTATCCGACTGTGGTATACAACGACGCAGGGACATTTGATGTAACGCTCACCGTAACTGACGGAGGAGAATCACAAACGGTGACCGATACAAATTACATTTCCAATGCAGAGGCAACTGGAGGCGATTTCTACGAAGATCTGGAAACAGGAGGATTTCCCGGCAGCTGGATTTTGGAGGAGGGAGCCGCATGGACAGTGACCGATGATGCGAGCGGTTTTGGAGCAGGTACCTATAGCATGCGATTCGATAATTATTACTTCGATGCGCAGGGTGCGCGCGATCGAATTTGGTTGGGTAAGCGCAGTGGTTCTGACATCGGAATCAGTTTCGATGTGGCCTATGCACAATACGCCGACAACTATTCGGATACCTTGGCGGTCGTTTACTCTACAGACTGCGGTGAAACCTGGACAGAGCTCTGGAGTTTGGGCGGTGACGATTTGAGCACAGCGCCCGACAATACCGGCTATTACGTTCCTTCTGCTTCAGAGTGGGCATCGTATGGAACAGGTTTACCCGGTGGGGTTCCATTTGAGGATGTCATCATTGCATTTGAAAATCGAGGCCATTACGGCAACGTGATTTATGTCGACAACATCAATGTGTTTACCCAGTTTTCGGTGGATGAAACGAGTGGCGCTTCTGCTGCCATGACCGTTTTTCCTAATCCGGCCAACACGTTCTTGCAATTCAGTGCATCTGCATTGCATGGCGGTACCTACCGCATTCAACTTTTTGATTTGTTCGGAAAACTTGTGAGCGAGACAAGTGTTTTTGTTGCCGGAGCTCGCATGGAAAAGAGTGTTGACTTGACCAATCTTGCCAATGGCCAGTATATAGTTGTTTTGGTTGGTGAGAAAGAAACTGTGCGGCAGTCGTTGACTATCGCGCACTAGTGCTCCGTTAAAAAGGATTGAGTAAAAAAGTCATCATTATCGGTTCGGGAGTGGCGGGCTTGTCGTCTGCCATTCGATTGCGCGCGGCAGGTTTTTTAGTGGAGGTGTTCGAGGCGAATGACTATCCCGGAGGAAAATTGTCGCAGTTCGAATTGAATGGGTATCGTTTTGATGCAGGTCCTTCACTGTTTACTATGCCGCATTTTCTGGAAGAACTTTTTGCAGAGAGCGGCGCCGATTTGCGCGATTACTTCACCTATATGCGCAAGGGTATAGTCTGCAAATACTACTTCGAAGACGGAACGCGCTTTACGGCCTTTGCCGATAAGGATCGGTATGCAGAAGAAGCATCGCATATTTTTACTGTGACTAAGGAAGAAGTCACACGCTACTTCGAGCAGTCGGCCATGAAGTATGAAGTAACTGAGTCCTTGTTTTTAAAAAAGTCGCTGCACAAGCTTTCAACGTATTTGTCAAAGGAAACCGTTCGCGGCGTGATGAAAGCCCATCGCCTTGGCTTGATGAACACACTTGATGATGAAAATAGAAAAGCCTTCAAAGATGAGCGATTCGTGCAGTTGATGAATCGCTATGCGACCTACAATGGCTCATCGCCTTATCGCACCCCGGGCATCATGAGTATGATACCACACCTTGAACAGCACTACGGAACGTATTTTCCGAAGGGAGGAATGATCAGTATTACGAATGCGATGTTTCGGAGGGCACAGGAAATGGGTGTTGGTTTCCATTTCAAAAAAAGGGTAGATGAGATAGTGGTATATGATGATAGGGCTATGGGAGTTCGCATGGGTGACCAGACTATTCAGGCTGATATTATTTTGAGCAATATGGATGTGATGCCAACGTATCGGCAACTAATGCCAAGAGAAAAAGCCCCCGAGCGTACGTTGAAGCAGGAGCGTTCATCATCGGCGTTAATTTTTTATTGGGGCATTGAGCGCGAGTTTCCAGAACTAGATTTACACAACATCTTTTTTGCGGCTGATTACAAGACAGAATTCGATGTATTGTTCGAAGGAAGGGATGTGGCGGATGATGTCACGGTGTATATACACATTTCATCGAAGGATGAGAAGGCCGACGCACCTGCAGGATGCGAGAATTGGTTTGTGATGGTGAACGTGCCGGGCAATAAGGGGCAGGATTGGGAAGCGTTGATTCCACGTATTCGCGAGCGCGTTGTTACGAAGTTGAATCGCTTGTTAAAATGTGATATCACTGCGCATATTGCGGCAGAGCATATTCTCGATCCACGCGGTATCGAAGCGCGCACGAGTAGTTACCAAGGATCATTGTATGGTGCAGCGAGCAACAATCGCTTCGCAGCATTTCTGCGGCACCCCAATTTTTCGAGTCGAATCATGAACCTTTATTTCTGCGGCGGAAGTGTGCATCCCGGTGGAGGCATACCGCTATGTTTGATGTCGGGAAAAATTGTATCAGATATTATTTGCAAAGACCATTGCTAGACAAGCTCACCACATATCGAATGCCTGCTGCCATTGGTTTGGTATGGCTTTTTCACGTGTCGGCTATCATTGGAAGCGTGATGGGGCATAGCGAATGGTTCATTTCACTCACGCCTTTGAATTTGTCGTTGAGTGCAGCGTTGGTGTTGTTGACGATTACCCGAGCCATGTGGCCGGCGTTGCTAATTCCGTTTGTAATAGGCATGGCTGCTGAGTGGGCGGGCGTGAATAAGGGATGGATTTTCGGAATCTATTCTTATGGTGAAAATTTGGGTTGGAAGTGGCAAGGTGTGCCATGGATGATTGGCGTTAACTGGGTTTTGCTCGTTTTCGCAACGCATGCCATTGCATCTCGTTTTGTACGAACGGAGTGGGGTATTGCCAGCTTGGCATCTTTGCTAATGGTGGCGCTCGATGTACTGATGGAGCAATGTGCCCCTAGGATGGATTACTGGCAATTTGTGGGGGATGTGCCTCTGCAAAACTATGTTGGCTGGTTTTGCACATCGATGGCGGCGCATCTGTTGTATGTTCGTTTTGCCCGTGTGAGCGGACACGCGTTGGGTATTCACTTGTATTTTGCTTTTTCGTTTTTCTTCTTCACCTTTTGGATGCTTATTCCATGAATCGTTACGACTACATCATAGCCGGTTGTGGTGCTGCAGGTTTGCAGCTGGCCTTGGCAATGAGTGAGGATTCATTTTTTCTGAATAAGCGAATTTTATTGTTGGATGCCGACGATAAACATGCCAACGACCGCACGTGGTGCTGGTGGGAGAAGGGCAAGGGGCGCTGGGATGAAATCATTACGAAGTCCTGGAAGCATGCCGATTTCATGAGTGATACGTTTGAAAAGACGATTGACTTGGGAGATTACTCCTACAAGATGCTTCGCAGTTCAGATTTCTATGCATATACAAGTGAAAAGCTCCGAGTTTGTGAAAACATAGAGTGGCGAATAGAAACTGTTATTGAAATCAAGGAACAAAGTGATTGTGCCGTTGTTGTGACGACCGGTGGTAGTTACCAGTCAACGGCTGTCTTCAACAGCATTGTCGATTTAAAAGCAGAGGCGGCTGCATCAATTCATCCGTGGATTCACCAGCATTTTGTGGGATGGTTTATTCGAACGCAGGAACCGAGGTTCGATGACAGTAGCTTCACCATGATGGATTTTCGCATAGCGCAGCACAACAATACACGGTTCATGTATGTGTTGCCAACGAGCAAGCACGAAGCTCTTTTTGAGTACACCCTTTTTTCGGGAAATCTGTTGGCTCGAAGTGAATATGAGGACGGCATTCGCGATTATCTCAACCAAGCCGGAATTCGTGAGTACGAGATTGTAGAGCAAGAGGCGGGTGTTATTCCCATGACCACACATCCGTTTCATCGAAAAAATACGGAGCATATTCTTCACATTGGCAGTGCCGGCGGATGGACGAAGGCCAGCACGGGTTACACGTTTTATTTATCGGGAAAACTGGCAATGCGACTGTGTGCTCACCTCAAGAAGGGTGCTTCGTTAACGTCGTTTCATCGCAAGACGCGGTTTGCCTTTTACGACTCAGTCTTGCTTGATTTGTTGAGTCGTCGAAACGATATAGGTTCAGCATTTTTTACTTCGGTTTATCGACACAACCCCATTGACCGGGTGTTTCGTTTTTTAAATGAAGAGTCCAGCCTCCTCGATGAGCTGAGGATCATTCGCCGATCGGTCCCTCGCAAAGAGTTGATTCGCAGTGCTGGCCTTGCTGTATTCGGTTGATTTTGATTTTTTCATCAACCTTCCAACGATTAGATTTGGAGCATGGGTATTTTTCGATTCATGCTAATTATTGCCGCTTGTTTTACGGCACTTTCCGCGTTTGGGCAGTTAACACCAAACACCTTGTTGCGTTCGTTCAATGCAGAAGTTAATTCCGTTGAAGTAGATGAGAATCGTGGTTTGGCCTATTTCGCAGGTGAGTTTTCTACTTATGCCGGATCTCGCAACGGCGGTGAGATTTTCGACGAGAGTACCATGCGACCTTCCTACGCTTTGCCTTGGGTGCCCTATGTGCACATTACAGTGGATGACGGTGAGGGAGGATGGATTATTGCAACCCACTACTTCGAAGGTGTGGATGAGTCGAGCACTCAGAACTATCAGTTCATTCAGATTCATCCCGACGGCAGCTACACCGATTTACCGTACGATATTGCGACGAACCAGGCAGGATGGGAAGTGGATGAGATGATTCGCTATGGCGATTACATCATTTACAGCGTTGGTTACGACATCACCATTTTCAATTGGCATACAGGAGAAGTGATGATGGAGGCTTCGGCCAATGATTGGGTTCGGCATCTGGTGGTTTATGACAATATGCTCTATGTGACCGGCTACTTTACGGCGATGGAAGGTGGGGCGCGCAACAGAATTGCTCGCTTTGACTTGGGTAACTTTCAACTCACCGATTGGAATCCGGTAGTAGATTATTTCACTTCGATTAGCAGCCAACCCGAAGTGACAGAAATGGTAGCCACAGCTAACCACTTCTATTTTCTTATCGCTAAAACTGTTTATTCGAATGGTTCGTCTTCTTCCACCACCTATTACAAAATCGTCAAACTGAACCGAACCGATAATTCCTTCATCGAGATGATTGATTTCTACACCATGAATTCAGCTGGGAATTTGACCGTGTGGAATGATCGGATTTTGTTGGAGGAATATTACACGAATAGTGGTATGCCATATTCCACGCTCATTCACAGTTTCGCTGACACGCCGCTGTATGATGAGGCCACTCATTTTTATTTGGCATTCGATGGGTCTGTGGGATATATGAATCTGGTGAATAATGTACTCTATATGACCGGCGGCTTTCAGGAAATCGCGGGGCATGAGCGCAGGGGTTTAGCCGCGTTAAATCCTGAGGACCTTACAGTTCTCCCATTGAATTTACCTTACAACGGAACAACCGGTTCATACAAGCAAGTAGTTCCCGGGGATGGAGGCTATTTCATTAATTCAGACATCGGTCTGCTAGGTGGTTTTGAGGCTAATTATTTTGCGACGATTGATCTGAATACCGGTGAACTCATTCCGAATACACTCGAGTTTATTAATCCTGTATCGGAGTTGGCGCTTACGTCCACGGGTGACACCTTGTTTCTTGCCGGCAATAGTCCAACGGTGAACGTATTGGGATCACCGCGAATGTTTGCCATGAATCCTGTAACACAAACCGTGTATGATTGGGTAGCGAGCACACCGAGTCTTACTTCGATTGATATTGTGGATGGGCATTTATTCATTCAATTTACCAGCACCAATGCCAGCGTGAATGGTCAAGGGAGAAGCCGCATTGCTTCATTCGATTTGGCAACGCTTACGCTTGAGCCCGTTTATTTCAATATCAATGGAGAGATCACTGATTTTGAAATTTCAGGCGATACGATGCTCATTGTCGGTTCATTTAGCAACGTGAATTCAACATCGCGCGGTTCTGCCGCTATGGTCAACAAGAACACCTTTTCTGTACTTCCATGGAATCCAAATTTGTCGACCATCTTCCTGGCTCAATACCCAACCATTGGCAGCAGCGCAAGGCTAGTTCAAATGCACAATGGTCATGTACTGTTGGGCGGTTGGTTTGGTCCGCATAGTGGCGAGGTGGATAATTCCATTACGGCTTATTTCAACGCCTCGGATGGTACGCGATTCCCCGGTTACAATGTTCCTGTCCAAGGTAACATAGTGTATGTGCGAAATTGGAAACAGCGCGGCGATTTGATGTATATAGCAGGAAACTTCTTCAATACATCGGGACCAACGACAGGTGCGGTTACCGCCATCGATTTAACCAATGGTGCATTCGTAAATCAAAACGTACGTCCTCCGGGAGGTATCATTGGAGCAACTGATTTGGAGATTTATGGTAACCAGTTGATTAGCGTTGGCGAGTATTCATCGATGAATAGCGACAGTGATATTCGCTATTGCACCAGTTGGGATATGGGCTGTGTAGCCGGAGGATTGAGTATTCCTAGTTCGATTAATCATTGTGATGGATATGATCTGGAAGTGCCTTCTTCTTGGATTAGCGGGTTGCCTGAAAGTTATCAGTGGGAGTCGAGCATGGATAGTGGAGAAACTTGGTCGGCACTGGAAGGCTCAGGCGCTGTTCTGCATGTATATGACGCGGGAATCGAGTATGCCGATGCGATGATTCGTGTAAGTGGATTGAGTGCATGTGATACAGTGCAATCGAACACGGCAGTAGTGACTATTCTTCCAGGACTTCCCATTGGCGCAGCTATTTCCGATTCAACTGTTTGTCAGGGAAGTGTGGTCGCATTTACATCGCCCGTGCAGGTGGAGTGGAGCAACGGCGCAATCACCGGGCTGCCTCTTACCTTGAATGGTTTGGGAGGCACTTATGCAGTTGCTACCTCGGACCAGGGTTGTTATCTGCCGGATACCGTGAATTATGTTGTTCTTGCCAATCCAACATTGAATTTTACGATTCTTGATAGTTTGAATTGTGACGGTGTTGAAGGGGCTATTCTGTTACAGGCCTCGGGAGGACAAACACCCTATACTTACCTGTTCAACGGCAACATCATAAATGCATTTGTATCGAATGTTATGGGTAATGATTACGCTGTTCGTGATGCTAATTATTGCACCGCGGATGTGTACGTTTATCTACCCCATAGCTCAATTTGCTATGGTTGTATGGATCCTGAGGCAAGTAACTACAATCCACAGTCTGTTTTTGGAGGTACCTGTGAATACTTCACTACGTCATGCGATTACGACCTGAGCGGAGATGGTGTAATCAACGTGGCTGATATGAATTCCCTTCTTATGAATTTTGGTTGCGTGGGTTGGGATTGTGTAGGTGATTTTGACGGTGATCAGATTGTAGGTATATCTGATATCTATTTCCTAATTCAGTATTTTAATTTCTTCTGCGAATGAGAAAGTTGTTAGTGATTTGCCTTACGGTAACGATTGTTTGGATGGGAATGCAAGAGGCGTTTGCGCAGCCTAACCTCATGTTCAATGAGTTTTGCTACGGTGCGACACAAAACCTACCTCCGAATCATCCGCAGCATTTTGTGGAAATCTACAACGCAGAATCGTATGATGTTGATATCAGCAGTTGGCAGTTGCAATATGGAATGAGCATTACATTCCCTTCGGGAACTGTAATTGGCGCCAATGACTATCTCGTTGTAACGACGCCTAATCAATCGACTTACACACCGTCTTACAATCGTGTTTTGTTGGCAACAAATGACCAATTGTCGTCGCTCGACAGTTTAGCGTTGCGCAATAGTGGTGGCGTAGTGGTAGACTTTATTAAATGGACGTGGAATTCGACCGAATGGCCTACCACTGCATTTTCAGTTTTCGCATCCGTTTGTTTGAGTGATCCTTTATTGGAAAATAGCAATGGTGCAAATTGGTGTCATTCGGCAGAATATTATGGATCGCCGGGGGCCGCCAATACATGTCGTGTGCTGGGCTGCAATAATTCTATTGCCTGTAATTACCAGCCGGAATCCAACTACGATAATGGCTCATGTGTCTTTTGCACCTGTGGTTACGAGTGCGGTTGTATGAATAGTGAGGCGCTGAATTACAATCCGAATGCCCAGTGGATTGGAGAACCATGCGATTTCGTAAACTATGATATTGTCATCAATGAAATCAAAGGAGGCAATAGCGCCAACAATTTTGTTGAATTATATAACAATGATGATGTGACGGTAGATATCAGTGGCTATCGATTACAGGACGATAACTGTTGCAATTATGGCTATGATTTTTACTTCCCACAAGGCACGAGCATTGCGCCCGGTGAGTACATTGTCGTGCATGGTGCAACAACTCAATATGACAATCAGGGTTATCAGTCCTTTACTTGGACAGGAACAGGTAACATGACCAGCGGGACACTCGATTCTCGCTTGTTTGAGCAGCACGGAGAGATGATTGACTCGGTATCCACCACCTTCGTCAATGGCAATGAATGGCCTTATACAACCACCGGTTCACGTGAATTACGCAATCCAAACGCCAACAATGCACTAGGTGCAAACTGGTGCGTATTCAATGCAGGCACACCGGGAGCGCAAAATAGTTGTTACACATCCGTTATTACCGGGTGCCAAGATCCGAATGGATACAACTACGAGCCAGCTGCGACCCTAGCGGGTGTGTGCGATTATCCGGATGGGGGAAATACATGTGCGAATGCAACACTAGCGGTTTGCAATCACTTGTACGAAGGGGAATTGATACAGAGTAATAACGGCAATGATCCCGTCAACGCCGGTTTTACCTTCTGCGGATTTGATGCGAATCGCAGCGCAGACTGGTATCGATTTGATGCATTGGAAGATGCGCAGGCACACATCGATTTGTGTTTTCCCGAAACGGAACTTCCTGTCGTTATTCAGGTCTTTATAGGCCAATGTGGCGAGTTGTATTGTTACGCAAATAGTAACAGCTCAGTGTGTGATACAGCAGGTGTAGCAGGTCTTGATTTCTACGTGCATGAAGGTGAGAGTTATTTCATCCGTCTTTCAGCCGGTCCCGGATATGATTATGGGAATTATCGCATGAATTTAACGTGCGACCTCATGGAGGTGGGGTGTATTGACCAGACAGCATGCAACTACAATCCGCAGGCTACCGGTTTTGTTGGTTGTGAATATCTGAGCTGCAGAGCATGCACGGATGCAACAGCACTCAACTTCGATGATGCAGCAACGATTGACGATGGTTCTTGCTATTACACCATCCCACGAGTGGTCATTAATGAGCTGAACAGGAACAGCACGTATCAGTTTATCGAGCTCTACAACATGGAGAGCTTTGATGTGAACATGACCGGATGGAAGATGAATAATGGAAGTGTCATGACGTTTCCGGCGGATGCTATTATTCCTGCCTATGGTTATGTAGTGATAGGCACCTTGCCAACTTCCACTCCTCAGGAAAGTGTGCCCAATTCCTTTGTGGATGTTTTTCCATTGCCATCGAATTATGCGATCAGCACCAATAGCTATTTCTCGTTGTATGATGCTAACCATAATAAAATTGATAGTGTCTCCGTGTCTAGCGGCTTCCCTTGGAACTCATCGAATCAATCGCGTTCTGCTGAGTTAATAAATCCTGCACTCGACAATAACTACAACAGCAATTGGCAAGCGACTGTCAACCCCAATCAATACCTTGCCAACACAAGCGGGTTTCAGAATACACGTTTTGACCCGATGGGCTTAACGTGTCAGGATAGCTCGGCGTGCAATTATGATCCATTTATAGAGAGTGAGCCATTCAATTGCGATTACACCTGCTTTTGGCCGGATCAGACACTGGACAACGATGCAAGCAATGCTCCTGTAATTCTGAATGATGGTTCAACGCTGCGTTTGTATCGCTCTGAAATGGTAAGCGGTAATTCGATGCCTCAAACGCAATGTACCAATGGCTTTCATGATGCATGGTTCGAGTTGAATACACGCAATTACGATACGGTAATGGTGGTTCTGAACTTCATCAACAATATGCAGGCCATGGGTTGTGATATTTACCGCCGCGTGAACACTTCGCTGTTGCCCGTGACGTGTTTAACCTTCACCGCTTCCACGGTATTGAATTTTCATGAGTATATGGATTTTGGCCCTGATGAAGAGTTTGTATTCAGTCTTTACGTTCTTGCCAATTCATGCACAACTTGTCCGTATGCGGGTATCGACATCGACGCTAATTTCTTCAGTCGTTTGTGTACCGATCCGTTGGCCTGCAACTATAATCCGCAGGCAGTATTAGATGACGGAAGTTGCGAATACGGCAGTTGTTACGGATGTGCGGATGAAGAGGCTTGTAATTACAGTCCTTCGGCAACATTTGATAACGGCACCTGTTGTTTCAACCGCTGTGTGACAGTGACGATGACCCCCGCAGATGTAGTTGAGGACATGCAATGGCAGGTGTTTAGTTCGGATTCTGCAGTGGTTGCGGAAGGAGGGTTTGTAGAAGAACAACTCCTTTGCTTGAGTGATAGCTGTTACATAGTTGTGCTTGGTGACACAGCTTCCAACGGTTGGAACGGCGGTACATTTTCATTCAGCGATGAAGTTGGTTTTTTGGCACAAGACAGCACAGTAGCGGATAGTGTAGATGTCTCATTCCAGATTTGTTTGAATGTGATTCCTCCGGTGATGGGGTGTATGGATTCAACTGCTTGTAACTACAATGCAGACGCAGAGGAGGACGACGGATCGTGCGCAACGGCTTGTGGTGGTTGTACCATTGACTGGGCCATGAACTTCGACCCGCAAGCGACATTCAACGATGGTAGTTGTTTGTTTCCGCCGGGAGAAGGAACAACATGCGATTCACCCATACAATTGTTCTGTGCCGGTCCATCCTTCATTTTCTCTTCGGAGGAAGTACCCAATGATAACTTCGACGCAGGCCTGACAGGACTGGATTGTATTCAAATGTCAGCCTGGATTGGATGGGGTCAATATTGGTTTATATACACCGATACGGTATCGAAGCGCGTGACGGTGACCATCGATCAGGCAGTGAACACCTGTCTTGGTTTTTCTCGCTACGTGCACGTGTTTCGAGGCTCCTGCGGTGATTTTACATGCGAACCTTACGATTATAGTCATCCTTATACGTTTGACGCGCTGGCAGGCGAGACCTATTATATCCGAGCCACCATTGATCCCGGCTTGTCGTCGTGTATCTACTCTGGTGAAATACACATCAACTGTTTTCAGATTCAAGAAGGGTGCACGGATGAAATTGCTTGTAACTATAATCCCAATGCAGTTATCGACAATGGATCGTGCGATTACTCGTGCTTGTATGGTTGTATGAGTTCACTGGCTTGTAACTATGATCCGAATGCCATTTACGATGATGGAAGTTGTTACTTCAATTGTGTGTATGGTTGTCTCGACAGCACTGCCTGTAATTTCATTGCAGATGCAAATACCGATGATGGCTCTTGTATTTTCTTGAGCGTATGCACTCCCGGTTGCATGGATGTCATTGCATGTAACTATGATGCGTCGGCCACATACGAAAACGGTACATGCAACTTTGATTGTCTTTTTGGCTGCATGCAACTAGGTGCCTGCAACTATAACTACGAGGCTATTTACGCCACCATTGCGTGTGATTACTCTTGCTTCACACTAGGTTGCACAGATCCGACGGCTTGTAACTTCAATTCGTATTCACAAGTGGACGATGGAAGTTGTTTGTTTGATGGATGCGTCCAGGGTTGCACACAACCCGATGCATGCAACTACGATTCGCTGGCAACGGCAGAAGATTTCTCATGTTTATATGGATGCACAATCGGTTGTGCGACTACGACTGCCTGTAACTATAACACTCTTGCAGATTTCGACGATGGTTCATGTGTATGGCCGGGCTGTGCGCAGTCGAATGCATTGAACTTCGATCCGAATGCGGGTTGTGAAGGTCCTTGTTACTATGAGTGTGTTGCCGACCTCGATGCGAATGGTACCATGGACATGATCGACTTTTTGATGATACTCGATGCGTTTGGCTGCACAGAAAATTGTGAGCCGTACGATTTGGATGACGATACTGTTGTGGGAGCAACCGATTTGCAGCTATTTCTGGCATCGTTCGGCATTTTGTGTGGAGAGTGATGAAGAAGTCATTTTATAATGGCTTGTTTCGTTGAGGAATTGCCTTGATACACTTTCAATATTATCTCCGTGCCCTCCTTTACTCCGTGGTAATAATTTTAACCACAGAGGAAAGGAGGGCACGGAGGTTTTAGAATGGATAATTAAAGCCGCGGTGAATAATTCCTGGTCTTGAAATTCACCCATTCGAAACTAACTTGCACCCGCGTGTTGCGGACCTTTTTTAGTCCGTGTAAATTCCCTGAATTATGAAGATCAGTTATAATTGGCTTAAGCAATACATTCATACAAACCTCGGCGTGCAAGAAATTGCCGATGTTCTCACTTCAATAGGACTCGAGGTAGAATCAGTCGATCGGGTAGAAAAAGTACCTGGCGGTTTGGCCGGTGTGGTAGTAGGTCATGTAGTTGAATGTGGCAAACATCCCGATGCAGACAGACTCAGCCTTACGAAGGTTGATTTAGGAAGCGGTGAGCCTGTTCAAATTGTATGCGGAGCGCCGAATGTTGCATATGGACAAAAGGTGCTGGTTGCAACTATTGGCGCAAAGCTTTACCCAACCGAAGGTGAACCATTTGTAATTAAGAAAGGTAAAATTCGCGGAGCTGAATCGCACGGAATGATCTGCGCGGAAGATGAGCTAGGGCTAGGAAAAAGTCATGCGGGAATTATGGTGCTCGATGAACATGCGCCCGTTGGCACTCCTGCGGCTGAATGGCTTGGCATGAGCGACGATTATTGTCTGGAAATAGGTCTTACTCCCAACCGCACCGATGCGTTTTCGCATTTCGGTGTAGCGCGCGACTTGCATGCTGCATTGCGCAACAATGGTGGAAAGGGCATTGCTTCATCGCAATTGAATAAACCAGAGGTGCCGGCCATTGCTGCACCCGCTTCGGCTGTTGCATTTGAAGTTAACGTTGAAAGTAAAGAAGCATGTCCGCGGTATGCGGGCGTGTTATTGAACAACGTGAAAGTAGGACCATCGCCGGAATGGCTGAAAGAGCGCTTGGCCGCTATAGGACAGCGTAGCATCAACAACGTGGTCGATATTACAAATTTCATTCAGCATGAAGTGGGGCAACCTATGCATGCGTTCGATGCGAACAAAATAGCCGGCGCTACCATTCGAGTGCGCTTGGCTTCTGAAGGTGAAAAGATGACGACACTCGATGGGGTTGAGCGCACATTGACCGATCAGGATTTGGTTGTTGCTGATGTTTCAAGCGCGTTGTGCATTGCGGGTGTAATGGGCGGATCCGACAGTGGAGTGGGTGAAGGAACTACGAGCGTGTTTTTGGAGAGCGCTTACTTTCATCCTGTATTTGTGCGAAAAACAGCCAAGCGACAAGGCATTCACAGCGATTCCAGTTTTCGATTTGAACGCGGCTGCGATCCACATGCCGTGAGATGGGCGTTGCAACGTGCCGTGCAGCTTATACAACAGGAAGCCGGTGGAGAAGTGGTCACGAACGTATTCGATGTGCGCGACGATTTCAATGTTGCACACCCTGTAGACTTTCAATGGAAGCGAAGCATGCAACTGATAGGGAAGGATATTCCGAAGGACACGGTAAAAAATATTCTGACCGATCTGGATATCTGCATTACCGGAGAAACAG
>Ga0315902_10006291_pt1 | contig 16493 bp, 10 predicted proteins | sample LakEriMetagenome_9_FD_203523 | JGI IMG/M metagenome (GOLD analysis project Ga0315902, IMG submission 203523) | Freshwater fungal communities from buoy surface, Lake Erie, Ohio, United States - Buoy 12 MA117 | ecosystem: Environmental > Aquatic > Freshwater > Lake > Lake biofilm | place: USA...
TGTGGGCCAGGAGTTCGGCCCCTTCGGCCCGCGACAGCTCTGCCTGCCTGGGCAGTCGTTCGAAGTGGAGAATCCATTTGCACCGCAGCCCGCGGGGTTCGTCATCCGCGTGCTTCCCGAACTGGCGGAGATGGCCGCGCCGGCGACGCCCGGGACGGCATCCGCGGGCGACGCAGTCGCAGAAAGCTATCGCGCCGCTGCGGCCCAGGCAGCCGGCTCCGCGCCCGTGGCCCCGACGAGCCCCGCCACGGCGGGCGGCACACCGCTCCAGCCAAAGGCGACCACGATCGGCAACCAGCGGCTCGCCCGGTTCACGCAAGACGGCGACTGGCTCGTCATGACCGGCGAGAATCCGGGCAACGTACCCGTGAGATACGAGGACGGCCTGCCGGGCTGGCAACGTGATTTTTCGCTCGCGGCGGGCCGCGGCATCGCCTTCGAGATCGACGGCGACGGCAGCGGGGCGATCGTGCTCCTCCAACTGCACGGCCGCGGCATCCGCGACTACGTGGTGAAGGTCGATTTCAAAGGGCCGCGGACGGTGCAGATCCCCAGCGGCGAGGCGTCGTGGGCCGACGGCGACTGGGGCTGGCGGTTCGGCGCGAAGCACTTCGACTATTCACAGGTTCGCTACGTATCGCTGGGGTTCGGCATGATCCCGGCTCGGTCCGCGCCGCGGATCCGCATCGCGGGCCTGCGAACGCTGCGAGACCTGCCCTCGAAGCTCGTGCGGCCGGTGATCAGGATTGGGACGGGATCGCTCACGGTCGATGGGGAAATCGAGACCGGCTGCTACCTTCGCTATGACGGCGGCGACACCGCCGCCGTGCACGACCGCAACTGGAAGAAGCTCCGGACGCTGCCTGTCGTGTCCGACCATTCGCTCATGCCAACCGGGTTCGCACCCGTGCGGATCGACGTGCCCGACGGCGCGCCGCGGCCCTGGCTCGAACTGCAAACGATCGTTACGGGCCTGCCGATCCGCGTTCCGGCCCGGTAGTCCCGCTACCGCGTTGCAATGGCTGTGGCTGATCGTCAAAGCGGCTTTCGCCATGGCTGAGTTCTTACGGGCCCGCTTTATGCAGCACGAGCACCCAGTCTTGGGGTGACGGAATTTCCTTGGTTGTGAATTCGCCGTTGGCGGATTCGACGACGCCTTGGTTGAACCGCCGCCCGGTGGCGGGGTCGAAATAGAAGGCGGAGTAGCGCACGCCGGGCTCGAGGTTTTTCACCACCGTGCCGGTCCAGTCGTAGATCTTTCCCCTCGGGTGATAGATGAACCGCACCTCGCCGGGGATGCCGGCGGCATAGCAGCCGGACGCCGTCCACTCGGGATGTGGCTCAAAGCGGTGCCAGGGATACTGCTCGAGGAGTTTCTTGGCGATCCCGAGTTCGGTGGCGCCGGGGTAGTTCATCCCTTCCTTCCACGTGGTCCAATCGTAGACCTTCTTGCCCCCGAACGCGGCCGAGGCACAGCCCGGGTCACCCTCCACGCTGGCGTGCCAGATGCCGGCCGCACCGTAGGTGTGCCCGGCCGCGCCGCTCAGCACACTTCCCCAGAAGAGCCGCCGCTGGGTATCGCCGAAGCCCTGCTGCATGTGGCCCTCGCCTTCGCCTTGCGGTCGGCGGTGAGTTCCTGGAATCCCTCCCACGTCATCCGCTTGCAGAGGTTTTTCCACCACGTGTCGGCCAGCCACAAAAACGGCGTGCCATCTGCGTGCTCGAAGTGCCGCCTGTTCCCCGAAACCCGCACCGGCCCGTGCCTGAAGAGCGGATTGTCGCTCGTGCAGGCAACCACCTCGATGGTTCCGCTGATGCCGTGTAGCCCGGTGTTCGCCGCGTCCTTGCACTCCGTCTTCCACGCGTGGATGCCGGTTTGGTCCGAGGCGTAGCGGAATTTCCAATCGTTGCCACCCGCCCAAAACGCCGGCACCCGCAGCTGCTTTCCGTCCGGCTGCGTCACCACCGCGTCGAGGTCGACCTCCATGAACGGATTAGCGTAGGGCTTCGAGGAACCAAGCGAGATTTCCGTCACATGGTTCGCTTCCACCTTCTCCGGCGCGGCGGCGGGACTGGCCTTCAGGGCTCCGGCGCAAAGCACCATCAAGGCCATCGCGACGATGCGATGTGCGGTTCTTTTCACGTGGCGTCTTTCACTCGCTCTTGCCTCAGACTAGTCACGCGGCGCAGGCTGCGGGCCCGCCCAAAGGAACTCGGCGAAGATCACCTTCGTGATGTCGGCGCCCGCGGCGGGCCCGAAATGAACGCTGCTCACGCTCGCCCAGTCTTTCAGGGGCTCCGTGCCGCCCTTCCGGACGAGAACGCCCGGTTCGATCGTCTTCGACTGCCAGGCGTCGGAGGCCGTGATCTCGATCTCGCCGGCGAAGTTGCCTGCCGTCACAACGAGCCGCTGCGGCTCGGTGCAGTAGAACTTGAACTCGAGCCTGCCTCCGGGCGGAGCCTGCCACTTGGGATCGCCGAGGTTCTCGGTGCGGGTTCCCTTACGGTTGTCGGTCGCGCGGAATCCCGTGATGCCCCCCACGCCCTCGACCTCGGCGACGTCCGTCCAAGCCATGCCGTCGCGGCCCGACGTGAACGAGTCGGCCCGCCGGTCGGTCGCCTTGGCGTGCGGCCCCAGCGTGGCCGGGATCGCCGCGTTGAACTCGGTGGAGAGCACGAGCGTGGTGTCGTAGAACACGTTGGCGCAGCCGAACACGTAGTCGTCGATGTTCATCACCGGAAGCGAAGCCACCCACGAGTCACCGCGGCGAATGCTCGGGACGTCTCGCCAGGAGCGGTTGAAACTCACCGCGTCCTTGAGCGCGTAATAGATCTCGACCGACTTCACCCGCTCGGGGCTCGCGGGCGTGACCACGAGCTCCGGCACCCCATCCGCGTCGAGACGGAGCGCGGAGGCGGGCTGGGCCGGCCAGAACACGTCCTTCCCGAGCACGTGCTTCTCGAGCCACATCTTCGTGTCCTGCTCGATCCGTTCGGTGTTGTGATGGCCGCGGGCCTGGATGGCATAGGCCCGGGGCACCCCCGGCTTGAACAGCTTGAAGCTCTCGAGCGCCCGCTCGTGGCCGCCGTGGTGGTCGTTGGAGCCGTTAAGCCAGAGGGTGGCCGCGGTGATGAAGGGCACGTGCGCTTCCGGGGCAATCGCTGAAAGGAAAATCTCCTCGCCGGGCGACTTGGGCGGCGCGACGGGTGGGACGGCATACATCCACACCCCTTTGTTGCGGTAGTATTCGTTCCAGCCGATCCCGAAGTAGGCGACCACCGCCTTGATCCGCGGGTCCGTTGCTAGTGGCCACATGAGCGTGCCGCCGTAGGAATAGCCCTTCGCGCCCAGCCGCACCGGGTCGACCTCCTTCTGCCGCGATAGATAGCTCACCACGCGCCGCTGGATGGCATACCAGACGTAATCCGACGCCTGCGAGGGATCGGCGATCGAACTGCGGTCCGGCCGGTGCGAGTGCACGACCGGCCCGGTCATGTTCGCGTGCCGGAGGCGTTCGGGATAACGGGTGAACCGCGGTCGGTTCGGCATCTCGCCACAGTAGTCGAACGACATCACGGCCCAGCCGTCGTTCACATAGCCCTGGTCGATCGACGCGGTGCCCATCCAGCCGTGGACGTTGAGCAGCCCGGGCGCCTTGGTCGCGGCTTCTTTGACCTTGTAGATGCAGTACACCCGCACCTTCTCGCCGAGAACGTGGGCGGTGATGAACGACTCCCGCTCCTGGATGCCGTTTCGCGTTTCCTCCCTGACGATCTCCTCTTCGAAGTCGCCTGCGTCGGGGTCGTAGTCGGCCCAGAGCTGCGGGGGCGTCGGCGGCACCGCCCCGGTCTCCGCCGCCATCGCCGCATCGCCGCCGACGGCCGTCGCAGCCGCCAGAAGCACCGTGATGAAGAAACCTCTGTTCATGACGCTCATTTGGCCGATTCGGCTTTCGCCTTCGAATCGAGTTCGAAGCGGTAGGTGTTTTTCCCCGGCTTCACCGTCGCCCGCAGGGGCGAGGTCGCGGAGAGTTTGTAGATGGTCGGGAGGAGATCGCGGACCTGAATCTCCTTGAAGTCGGGCGGCGGCGAATTGAGATCGGGAGGAGGCAACGAATCGGATTCCTGCTTGATCACGGTGACGATGTAGTCGCCCACCTTCGTGCCCGCGCCCGGCGTGGCCCCGCCGCCGGCGTTGAGCCGAAAACTACCGTCGGCGGCCGTACGGCCCGCGGCAGGCAGCCCGGCGGCTCCTTCGCTCGCGGCCGGCGAAAAGAAGACGGTCGCACCCTCGACGGACTTCCCGTCGAGCACGACGACACCCTCGACCAGTTCAACCCGTGGCCCCCGTCGGCCGCACCCGCAGACCAGGGCCGCGAGGAGGCACCATCCCAGAATTCGGGAGCCCGCGATCATTCGGCGCTCACCACTTCTCGACCCCGGATCGACCCCATGGCGCCCCACACGCCGCGGATACTGGCCTTCGTGTAGGTCCAGGCGGCCGAGGTCGTCCCATTGTTGTTCACCTGCGGCTGGGTCGGGTCGCCGGCGTTGATGTCGTTCGAGATGAACCGCACCGAGCCATCGCACATCGCCGCGAACGCGCCTCCCGAATGATAGCTGCTGACGGGATTGATATAGGCGGACCAGTCGTAGTCCTGAACGCACCGCGGCGTGTTCGGGGCCGCGTTCGTATAGAACGACGTGTAGGTGTCGTACCACGCGCGGCCCCAGATGCTTCCGGGCAGATAATTGGGGGCGGAGATTGGCACCGAGTATTGGTTGCCGGACACGAGCGCCCAGCAGGTCGCAGGGGCGGTCGAGGGGTCGATGGCCCCGAGTTTGCCGACGCCGGCCGGCAGCGTGGCATAGGTCGCCGGCGTGCAGATCATCGACTCGCCGAGCATGACGGTGCTTGAGAAACCGTCGAGAATGTGGGCGGCCCGCACCGGGGACGGCGCCCAGGTGCCGCCGACCGAGACGCTGCCTTCACTGAAAGGGCCCCGCGACCGCGTCCCCGGAGGAGCCGCGATGTCGCCCTTACTGCACCGGTAGTTCGTGCATCCGGCGCCGAGAAAGCCGGGGCCCCGATTGATTTCCGATGGACAGAGCAACACGGACGGCTGCTGGGCGAACGCTCCGCTCCACAGCACGCCGCCTGACATTTCTTGCGAAACTCCCCGGTCGAAGATCGACTGCTGCTCCACGTACGGCATCAGCCAGAGCAGAAACGACACCTCGGCGTAGCGAACGTCCAGCGTGGCCACTCCCTGATTCTTCAGCGAGCAGAACTGCCACGGGGCGCCCTGCGGCGGCAGAAACCCGTTGGCACTCTCGTAGCTCAGTACGGCAAGGCCGAGCTGCTTGATGTTGTTGGCACAGCTCGAACGCCGGGCCGCCTCGCGGGCCGCCTGCACGGCCGGCAGGAGCATAGCGACGAGCAGACCGATGATCGCGATCGTCGCCAACAGTTCGACGAGGGTGAATCCCGTGCGCCGTTTCATGGAGCGGATCGCCGGCGGTTGCGGAGCGACCAGCCGGCCATTGCGATGCCGATGCCCGCGAAGACGAGCGTGCCGGGCTCCGGAACGATCACGAGATCGATGCCCGTCGCCGTGGAATTGATCTTCACCGACACGTTGCCGAGCTGCGGCTGCTCGCCCTGCCAGTTGCCGAGATTGATCGTGAACAGGCTGGTGAGGTTCGTGCCGGCCGTGTTTGAGAATCCCGTAGGCAGGAGGAAGTTGGCCGGGTTGTAGCTGGCGATGGGAAGCGTGTACGTCCCGCCGTCAAATGGGAGTGCCAGCGGACCGGCCGCATTGAAGGCATCCAGCGTGATCAGGTCGAGAACGAACTGATTGCCGGGCGATGCCGAGAGCCCGGAGAGATTCAACGTGCCGGAACTCACGTTCACGAAGTCCCAGTTGGTGCCCGCCACGCCCGTGAGGGAATTAAGCTCCCACTGATAGGTGCCGAGCGGGCTCCACGTGAGTTGGCTGGTGTAGGCCTGCGTGCCCGGCGAGTTGCCCGGCGAGAGGTAGTCGCCCGCGGCGAAGGCCACGGCCGCACCGATCGTGCCCGTGCCGCTGATTGTGCCCTGCGTGAGCGTGAGCGACTGCGTGAGGGCCGTCGCCGAGTTGTACTTGAACTCGGCCGTGCTGCCGTTTACCGAGATCCCGGACGTGGAGTTGATCGCGCCCGTCGGGCCGATCTCGAGCACGCCGGCACTGATCGACGTGGCCCCCGTGTAGCTATTAGCCGAAGTGAGCGTGAGCCGGCCGCTGCCCGCCTTGGTCAGGCCAAGTGCCGCGGCTGCACCGTTTTGGATCACGCCGGAGAACGTGGTGCTCGTATTGTCGCCGCCAACAGTCAGGGCGGCGGCAGTCGAGGCGTGGCCGTTCTCGAGGGTACCCGCCCCGGCCAACGAGCCGATCGACGCGGCGGAGCCGTTGAGTCCGAGCACGGCACCGGAGGCGACGGTGAACGCGGAATTTGCCGAGAGCGAAGAGTTGCCGCCCGCCCGCAGGCGACCGGCGCCGACAGTGGTGGCGCCGGTGTAGGTGTTGCTACCCGAGAGCACCCAGGTGCCTGCTCCGGTCTTGGCGAGCGAGACGACGTCGCTGCCATTATTGCCGATCGCCGCAGCGAGCGTGTTGTCGCCCGCGTTCGTGCCGGTGAGCGTGAGCGTGCGAGCACCGCTGCCGGCGAACGACACGGCCGCGGTGGACGTGAAGGCCACCGTGCCCGCCCCGGAAGCTTCGAGGCCGCCGCCACTGGCGCCGAGCGTGAACTGCTTGGCCGTGCTCTCGCCGCTCCCGGCGTACCGCAGCGTGCCGCCGCTGAGCACAAGGAAGTTTGGCGCGGTCGATCCGCTGAGAGCGCTTGCGAGCGAGGCGACTTGGAGCACACCCCCGTTGACGGTGTAGGTCGCTGCCGGGCCCGAGCCGATGATCATCGTTCCGTCGCCCGTCTTGGTGAACACACCCGGGCTTGCCAAATTTTCGGTCGCAATGCTGGAGAACGTCAATTGGGCTCCGGCGGGAGTGTTTACCGTGGTGGTCACCGTCGACCGGGTAAAATACACCCCGGACACGCTGGCCGTGCCAGACGTCTCCATGCTGAACGACGCGACCGAGTTGCCGATGACGGACCTGAAGTTCGCACCGTCGAGCAGGATCATCTTGGTCGTAATATCGGGCCGCCACACCTGGCCACCAGCGGCGTTCGTGCCACCGATGCGGAACGTAACGTTGGTACTCGTGTAGACGTCCGCCCCGAACGCGTTGCTGCCGGTGAGCGTGAACGTGCCGGACGATGGCCCGTTGAGGCGGAACTGCAGGCCATTGCCGCTGGCAACGGAGATGTTGCCAGAGAGCCCCACGTCGCTGGCCTGGTTCTGCCAGAAGTAGTAGGTTCGGTTCACGCCCGGCTTGTTGATCGCGATGGCGTTGGCGATCGTGCCGCTCGTCGGCAGATTAAAATAGGTGCTCGTGTCCGCATCGACGTTGAACGTGAGCCCGCTCGTGCCGAGGGCGTTGGCGTTGGCAATCGTCAGCCCGCCGCCGGTGAGCGTCGTGCCGCCGGAGTAGGAACTGCTGCCGGAGAGCGTAAGCGTGCCGGCGCCCGCCTTCGCCAGTGCGACGGCGCCCGTGATCGAGCCGGCGTAGGTGGAACTCGACGCCGACGACCCGGTGAGCGCGGCGGCCGCGGCCGACGTGATCCTCGCGCCCGACGAGCCGGAGAGCGTGCCCACCGTCACGGAGTTGCCACCCAGGTCGAGCCCGCCGCCGTTGACGGCGAGCGACCCTGCGGTGGCCCCGAGCGCAGAGGCATTCGCCAGCACGACCGTGCCCGAGGAGATGACGGTGCCGCCGGAGTAGGAGCTCGCGCCGGAGAGCCTGAGCGTGCCGCCGCCCGACTTCGTGAGGCTGAACGCCCCGCCGATCCCGCCGCCGACTGCGAGCGTGCTCGACGTCACCGTGACGTTGCGATTGGCCCCGAGCGTCACGGTGCCCGTGCCGAGGTCGAGCGCGGAAGAGCCGACGAAAGTGAAGTCCGCATTCCAGGCCTGCGGATTGTTCGTGGCCAGCGTGACCGCGCTGCCCGACGTGTTGTCGATGCTGCCGCCGCCGATGGTGAACGTGCCGGTGCCGATCGCGTTCGGGTTGTTGATGTTGAGCTGGCCGGCGGACAACGTCGTGTTGCCACCGAAGGAATTGCTCCCCGAGAGCGTGAGCGCACCGGCGCCGGATTTTGTCAGACCAAAGCCGGCGCTGATCCCGCCGCCAACCGTGAGCGTGCTCGACGTCACGGTGACGTTGCGATTGGCCCCGAGGGTCACGGCGCCCGTGCCGAGGTCGAGCGGCGACGAGCCCACGAACGTGAAGTCGGAGTTCCAGGCCTGCGGATTGTTCGTGGCGAGTGTGAGCGGGGCGAGCGACGTGTTGTCGATGTTGCCGCCGTTGAACGTGAACGTGCCGGTGCCGATCGCGTAGGCGGCGTTGATGTTGAGTTGGCCCGCCGAAAGCGTCGTGGTGCGTCCGTAGGAGTTGCTGCCCGAGAGCGTGAGCGCTCCGGCGCCCGATTTCGTGAGGGCGATGGCACCGCCGATCGAACCCGCATACGTTGAACTCGATGCCGACGACGCCGTGAGCGTGGCGGAGGCCACGGAGGTGATCATGGCACCCGACGAGCCGGAGAGCGCGCCCACCGTCACCGAGTTGCCGCCCAGGTCGAGCCCGCCGCCGTTGACCGCGAGCGCCCCCGTGGACGCCCCCAGGGCCGAGCCGCTCCCCAACAGGATCGTGCCGGAAGAGATCGTGGTGCCGCCGGAATAGATGCTCGTGCCGGAGAGCGTGAGCGTGCCGTTACCGACCTTCGTGAGCGACCCGTTGGACAGCCCGCCGGAGTAGGTGGTGCTCGCGCCGTTGTTGCCGACGCTCAGCGTGCGGGTGAGCATGTCGAGGTTCCGCGATCCGGCGAGACCGCCGAGCGTTGAGTTTTGGCTGATCGCCGACACGGTGCCCGAGTCGGCCGCGTTGAGATCGAGAGTCGAGCTCTGGAGGGCCAGGGCGTTGCCTATTGACAAACTCCCCGCCGCAAGCCGGGTCGTGCCCGTGAACGTGTTCGCGCCGGTGAGCGACAGCGTGCCGGCGCCGAGTTTCGTGAGGCCGCCGCCACCACCCCCGTCGGCGAGCGTGTTCGAGATCGTCAGCGTGCGGGTCGAGGCGACGTCGATGTTCGCCCCGCCGGACCTCACGACGGTGGCGATTTGGGTGGGGATGCCGTACGAGCCGCCGGCGACGAACGTGCCGCTGTTGAAGTTGATCGTACTCGCGACGGTCGTGGCACCGCTCCAGATCATGTTGTTGACCTGCAACGTGCCGCCGCCGGTGCCGTCACCCACGTTTACGGTGGTGGTAAAGCCGTTCCGCCCGGAGAGGCCGTACTGCAGGGTACCGAGCGTGATTGCACCAGACCCGCTGACGTTGATCGTGCTCGTCGAAGGATTCGTAGACCCGAGGGCGAAGTAGTTCATATTGCCGCTCGTAAAACTCCCACCGCTGACCGTCAGCGTGCTCGTGTTGCCCGACAGCCAAAAATTGCCGGAACCGATGGTTGTGGAACCGCCGGACTGCGTGAACACGCCGTTGCCGCCGCTGTCTTCGCTGATCAGCAGGCCGGATGCGGACAACGCGCCGCTGGTCATAGCCATGGTGCCGGATTGGCCGCTGCCAGGCGCGATCACGATCGCGCGGGCGTTGGACCAACTCGTCGACATCGAACCGCCCGCGATCGTCAGCAGGCCGCCGTTGGACGAGCCAACGTTGAACCCGCTGCTCGCCGTATTGGTCAGCGTGCCGGTGAGCGTGACGGCGCCGCGGCTGATGCTCATGTTCCCTGACGTGTTCGAGACGATGCCCGAGAGCGTGAGGGTGCCCGTGCCGCTTTTCGTCAGGCCGACGCCGCTCGTGATGGCGGAGCCGATCGAAGCGGCCGCATTGGCCGTGATCGTGGGGCTCGAGCCGGCGAAGCCGAGCGTGCCGCCGGTGAGCGTGTAGGTGCCGGAACCCGGGGCGTTGAACGTGATCGCGTTGAGCGTGAGCGAGCCGCTCGCGGTGATCGTGCCGGCCGCGCCGCTATTCGCGCCGATGATCGCGCTACTCGTCGTGAGGTTCGGCCAGACGACGTTGGTCGATCCGTTCCACCAGTTGGCGTCGGCGGTCGACCAAGTGCCGCTGCCGTCCTGCGGTCCGCTCGTGCCCGTGTTGGCGTCCCACGTGACCTGCGAGTGAGCCGCAGACGGCCACACAGCAACAAGAGCCAGCGCGACGCATGCATTGAATCCGATCAGCGTGCGGATTGCTTTGCGTTTGAATGCGATCATCGATGCGACCTCCGCTTCACCCCGCGGCCCGATGAACAAGACGAAATTGAGTTGTGCGTGTCTTCCCTCGACCCCACAAGTGTTAATACTAACGCACTGTGCTTGGAGCGCCAATCCTTCGGTTCATAAAATCAAAAAAAAACGGGTCGAATGGCCTTTTCCCCCGCAAAGCTCTGGCACCGCGGCCCGGCACGCGACGCCGCCCCCTCGAACAAGGGGATGCGGTCAGGTGGCCGCCGCGGTGGACTCGCGGACCAGCAGGGACGGTTGCACGCGGACGCTCCGCGGCCCGTCGGCTGACGTGCGGCCCTCAATCCGATCGAGCACCATGCGGGCTGCCTCCGCCCCGATCTGGTAGGCATCCTGCTTTACGGTTGTGAGCCGTGGCCGCAGCCACGCCGTCTCCGCCAGATCGGCGAACCCCGCGACCGAGACGTCCTTCCCGATCGAGAGACCGAGCGACTCAGCCGCCGCATACACGTGCGGCGCCATCCTGTCGGACGGCAGAAAGATCGCCGTCGGCCGATCGTTCGACGCAAGCAGCCGATTCGCAATGTCACGACACTGGCAGTCCTCACATTCATCCATCGTGAACGACACACCCGGGTTGCTGGCCAGGGCTGCCTCGAAACCCCGGCGTCGATCAGCGTAGGTCGACACCGCTTGCTCGCCAGCGATGTGGGCCAGCCTGCGGTGGCCCAGCGCGAGCAGGTGCTCGGCGGCGATCCGCCCACCCGCCTCGTCGTCGGTGCCGCTGAAGTCAGCATTGGTTCGGGGAAGATGCCGATCGACGGCCACGAGCGGCAGCCCCCGCTCCCAGACCTCTTTCAGATACATCTGCGGCACCGTTTCGTCGGACGGCCAGAAGATGATCCCATCGACGCGGTGGTCGAGCAGCCTGTGGATATACTCCAGTTCCGCCTCGTCCCGCTCCGCCTGCGGCCCTTCGCCGTGGAAGTGCAGAATCGGGAGATAACCCTGTTCCGAAAGGGTGTCGTGGATGCCTCGCACGACCGTCGCGCTGAACGACGTCGCGATCGGCACCATCACGCCGACCGTGCGGCTGCGGCCCTGCTTGATCGCGTGCACCAGGCGATTGGGACGGTATTTCAGGCGTTTTGCGACCTCCAGCACCCTTTCGCGGGTTTCCGCCGAAATTCGTCCCCCGCCGTTGAGCGCCCGCGACACCGTCATCATCGACACGCCAAGCTCGTCGGCGATCTGCTTGAGAGAGGATCGGCGGCGTTGAGTCGGGCGGGCCATGAAGCGGTATTGTAGTAGCCGCGGCCAATCCATGAAGCAGAATTGAGGAACTGATGGGGTTTGGACGGCTTCTGACGCTCGCCTTGTGCTGCAGCGTTTCGGCTCTCCACGCGGCCGAGAGCCCCGCCACGAGGGGCGACTCCGCGGCCCCATCGAGCCTCGCCGCCCAGCTCGCCGCCGAGAATCTGGACAGTCTCGTTGACGAGGTGAACCACGCGGGCGACGCCCGACTCGGCTCGACCCTGTTCCACGCCCGGCACCTCACCTGCACCCAATGCCACGTCGCCGAAGCGGGCGAGTCTCCGCTCGGTCCGAATCTCGCCGCGATGCCACCCGACGTGCCCCGCGAACGGCTCGTCGCCCACATCGTCGAGTCGCTGCTCGCTCCTTCCGCCATGATCCGCCCCGAGCACCGCGGGGTCACCATCCTCACAGCTGACGGCAAGAGCCTCTCGGGGCTCGTCGTTCGCGAGTCTGATGATCGGATCGTGATCAAGGACGCAGCCGCAGGTGGTCGTGAGATCACCGTGCCGACAGACACCATCGACGAGAGGATCGTCGCGGCCACGTCGCTCATGCCGGCTGGGCTCCCCAACCTGCTCGCCGAGCGGAAGCAGTTCATCGATCTCGTTCGCTATCTCGCGGAGATCGCGGAGGGGGGGCCGGCCCGTGCGGCAGAACTGGCTCCCGACCCGGCCGTGCTCGCGGCCCCGGAACCGGCCGCCTATGAGGCCGATATCGATCATGCCGAATTCCTCGCCGACTGGGCCGATCCGGCGAAGGCTGCGGAGGCCTTCAAGCGGGGCGAGGCGATCTACGGCCGCGTCTGCGCCAACTGTCACGGCACCCACGCGGCGCCCGGCTCGCTGCCAACGGCACTGCGGTTCGCCGAAGGAAAGTTCAAGGCCGGGGCCGACCCGCACGGGATGTATCGCACGCTGACGACCGGCGCCGGACAGATGGTCGCCCAGCCCTGGATGGTGCCGAGCCAGAAATACGACGTGATCCACTACATCCGCGAGGCCTATCTCAAGAACCGCAATCCGGCGTTTTATACCGCCATCACGCCCGCGTACGTGGCCGCGCTCCCCAAGGGCACGAGCCGTGGCCCTGAGCCATCGACGATCGAGCCGTGGCGAATGCACGACTACGGGCCGTTCCTCGCGGCCAGCATCGAGGTCGGCACCGGTGGCGACAACGTCGCCCGCAAGGGACTCGCCGTGCGGCTCGATCACGGCCAGGGGGGCATCGGCCGCGGCAGGGCCTGGATCCTCTATGAACTCGACACGCTCCGCGCCGCCGCGATCTGGACGGGCGACGGCTTCATCGACTGGCGCGGGATCAACTTCGACGGCAGCCACGGCACGCATCCGCATGTCGTCGGCGACGTGCTCGCGGCCACGCCCACGCTCCCTGGCTGGGCCGATCCAGACACGGGCTCGTTCACCGATCCCCGGCCGCTCGGACGCGACGGCAAGCCCTTCGGCCCGCTGCCGCGGGCCCAGGCCCGGTTCAGCGCCCTGCACCACGCCGGAGATCGGATCGTGCTCGACTATGTCGTAGGCGACACGCGGATTCTGGAAACGGCGCGACTCGAATCATCAGCGACGGCCACGGCAGGCCCAGCCGCGCCGATCGTGACCCGCATCTGGTCGGTGGCGCCGCACGATCGCGAACTGGCTGTTTGCGTCGCCGCGATCGTGGGGAAGCAGGCTCGCACGGCTGCCGCGATCGTAGGCGGATCGTCTGCGGATGTCCGTCTCGAAATCCGCGACGGCTATCACGTGCTCGTTCTGCCGCCGAACACGAAGCCGCTGACGGTCGGCGTCGCCCTCGCAACCAGCGACGAGGCGCTCACGGCCTCCGCTGCCGGCCTACCAGCCATCGCCCCGCTCGATCCCCTCGTCGGCACGCCCGCCTGCAATCCGTGGAACACGCCGCTCGAGACCCGCGTGGCGCCGGGGGCAGACGACCGCCCCTTCGCTGCCGATGTGCTCACGCCGCCGGCCGCCAATCCCTGGAACGCCCAACTGCGGTTCAGCGGGCTCGACTTACTCTCGGATGACCAGGCGGCGATCTGCACCTGGGATGGCGACGTCTGGACGGTGCGGGGCCTGGCCGCCGTCGATGGCCGGCTCGCATGGCAGCGGATTGCCTCGGGGCTCTACCAGCCGCTGGGGCTCAAGGTGATCGATGGCACGATCTTCGTCGGCTGCCGCGACCGGATCGTGGTGCTTCGCGATCTCGACGGCGACGGCTGCACCGACCGCTACGACACCTTCAATGCCGACCACCAGGTGACCGAGCATTTCCACGAGTTTGCGATGGGCCTGGAGACCGATGCCGATGGCAACCTTTACTACGCGAAGAGCGGCCGGCACGCGCTGCCGGCCGTCGTGCCCCACCACGGCACGCTCCTGAAGGTCGCCAGGGATGGCTCCGCCACCGAGATCCTCGCCACCGGGTTCCGCGCGGCCAATGGCGTGTGCGTGGAACCAGACGGCACGTTCTTCGTGACCGACCAAGAGGGGCACTGGTGTCCGAAAAACCGGATCAATCACGTGCGTCGTGGCGGCTTCTACGGCAACATGTTCGGCTACCACGACGTCACCGATGCGAGTGACGCTGCGATGGACCAGCCGCTCGCCTGGCTGACCAACGCCTTCGACCGGTCGCCTGCCGAACTGCTCCGCGTGCCGCCGGTCGCCTGGCCGCCGCTCGGCGGCCAACTGCTCGAACTCTCCTACGGCGAGGGGCGGATCCATCTCGTGCTGCCGCAGGCGGTCGAGGGTGCCCGCGACGGCGATCCGTCACGGCTTCAGGGCGGACTCGTCGCGCTGCCGATGCCCGACTTCCCGACGGGCACCATGCGGGGCCGATTCCATCCCCGCGATCACGCCCTCTACACCTGCGGCCTCTTCGCCTGGGCCGGCAACAAGACGAGCCCGGGCGGCTTCTTCCGGGTACGCCGCACCGAGGCGCCGCTGTGCATGCCCGTCGCGCTTGCGGCGTCGGCCGACGGCTTCACGGTCACGTTCTCCGCGCCGCTCGACCGCACGCAGGCCGTACGCACGAATGCCTGGACCTACCGCACCTGGAGCCTGCGCCGGACCGCCGAGTATGGGTCGAAGCATCACGACGAGCAGCCTCGTGCAATCACCGGCATCGACATCTCGAGCGACGGCCGCACGGCGACCGTACGGATCGCCGACTTCACGCCCGCGCAGTGCTACGAGCTCACCTGGAACCTGCGGGCTGCCGACGGCACGCCCGCCAAGGGCCGCATCGACGGCACCCTCCACGTCGTCCACTGAAGCCACCCGCTCGAGCATGACTCGAGCCGTGTGCACGACGCGTCGTTCATGGGCGCCGACGTACCACGTTGCCCTAGCTCCCCTCCCCCGCCACCGCCCGGAGGATGTCCATCGAGGAGAGCACGCCGAGAAACCGGTGCCTATTCTCCGTGACAGCCAGATGATGGATGTCGTACTCCACCATCAGCCGGGCGGCCTCCGGCAGCGACGCCTCCGGGCCGACCACGATCGGCGTCGGCGTCATCGCATCCTTGACGACGAGGTCGGAGAAGTCGGCCCGCTCGAGATGCTCGATGAGCAGCTCGCGGCGAAGACCCTCCGCGGCGTTCATCGCCTCCAAATCCTCGCCCCGCTCCTGGGCGAGTGACAGGAGATCAGTCGCCGAAATCACGCCCACGCAGCGATTGGCCTCGTCGACCACCGGGAGGGCCGCGACATCATTGGCAACCACAAGATCGAGGGCGTCTTTGACCGTGTCGTCGGGCATCACGGTGACGGCGTGGAACGTCATCGCATCGCGAACCTGTTGCCCGGTGATCGTCGCGCGAACCATGGAGCAGGCCTCCCATCAGAGGAAACGGAACCCATGGCGTCCTGCCCCGACGGCGAATTATCCAGCCGCGGCCGGGCGGACGCCGGGCGATCACCGGCGATCCCGATCGGCAGGCCCAGAGCCACGTGGCAGACAGCTGGGCGGGATGTCGTCGCAGCCGGGTGACCGGCGGTACGATGCGGCCACGTCGAGCACGGACGGCAGCGGAGTAACATGCATGCTCAACGAGTGGGTGGCCTTCGGCATCGTGGCGGTGATCTGCGGGCTGCTCGCGATTCTCGTGCGGATGTCAGGAAGCGAGGCCTCTGGCGACATGAACGCCCACGATCAGAATCCCGATGAAATTCCCGACGATCCCTACTTCGGTCTCACGCCGCTCGAGATGAGCCGGGCGATCGTGGCCATCCACTCGAAGCCGCGGGAGCCCGGACGGCCGGCAGACCCAGCCCGTCCGGTCGGCTTCTGGCCCACCGTCTCGACGGAGCTTCAGCTCAGCTCGCTCCGAGACGAGTTTGGCCCAGAGGCTGACGTCGACCGCATCCGGCACCAGGAACAGCTGTTCTCGGATCACGTCAGCCGCGTCCTGAAGCTCGACTGGTCGCTGCCCAACGACGAGTTCGACCGGGCGGTCGCCGACGGCCTGCGGCGACATTTTCCGGAATTGACCGAGGACGCCCGGCGGGTGATCACCGGCAGCTACAGCTACAGCCACGCGAAGTGACCGCCGCCTTCACTCGGCCGGCGAATTCGGCGGCCCGTTCCAGGTCGCGATCGTCGGGATGCCGGCGATTGATCCCGCCGGCGAGCCACAGCGGGCCCCAGCTGTCGAAGCCTTGGCAGTGGAATTCACCCACGACGTCGAAGCCTTTGCGGGCGAGCTCCTTCGTGAAGGGACCGTGCCAGAGCTTCCAGAGAAACGAGAGCCCCGACGTGGAGAACACGAAGGCCGGCTTCCGGTCGAGGTCTTGATCCGGCA
>Ga0315902_10006294_pt1 | contig 16490 bp, 19 predicted proteins | sample LakEriMetagenome_9_FD_203523 | JGI IMG/M metagenome (GOLD analysis project Ga0315902, IMG submission 203523) | Freshwater fungal communities from buoy surface, Lake Erie, Ohio, United States - Buoy 12 MA117 | ecosystem: Environmental > Aquatic > Freshwater > Lake > Lake biofilm | place: USA...
GGCGGGTTCGTCGCGTCGGTGCCGAGCCAGCGGTCGAGCAGCGGGAGGGCGAGGAAGCTGACGATCGGCCCGAGGTACCAGGCGAGCGTCGCTCCCGTCGTGCGGGCGAGGAGCGCGGCGACGAAGGGGGAGAGTGGAATCGCCAGGGCGAGGAGCCAGGCGTACCGCTTGGGGTCGGACCAACGCGGGGAGGTCATCGCGGGCGGCACAGGATGCGCGAAGGGGGGGACTTCAGGCACGTGGCCCAATGTACCCCTCGAAGCGCCGGCTGTCGCCCTGCGTGGCAGGGATACGGGCGGGTGCGCGCGCCATGCCGCTGACCTCCATCTCCGGGTCTGCCACGCGCTGTCGGCCCTCGCGTCCGCGGCGCGATTCCCGGAGCACGCACTGGTCCTCCGGCCCGACGGTCCAACGGGAGCGGAACCCGTGAAAGGGCTCGCCGACTGGGAGGCGCTCCTCGCGACCTTCGAGCGCCTTCGGCAGAAGGCCGTCACAGGGCTGGTCTTCGTCGAGAGCGACCTCCGGGCGCACTGCCACCCGACCCGAATGCAGATGATCGAGCGGGCGGGCCATGACCTCGCCGAGCGCCTGATCACCCGTTGTCCGTCGTGTGGGTCGCCGGGGTTCGGTCACAGCGAGGTGGTCCGTGGTCTCCCTTGTGCCGACTGCGGCACGCCGACCGATATGGCCTCCGGTGACCGGCACGCCTGCGTCGGATGCGCCTACACCGAGGACCGGGCTCGACTGGGCGCGACGGTAGGGGACCCCGCGCGCTGTCCGGTCTGCAATCCCTGATCAGCGGTACCCCGCATCGGGGAGGCGAACCCCTGATCGGGCGCTACGATGGACGCCCCGTGATGTCATCGACGTCGTTCGCCAGGGCGTTCTTCAGACGATGCGGCAGGGTTCGGTGCGTCCTCCAGAGCGCCGCGGCCATGACGACCGCGGCGACGAGGTTCGATCCGATGACATGAAGCCGGGGGAGCGCGACGGCGGTCCCCGAACCGACGATCTGCGACACGCCGATCACCAGGACTTCGAATGTCACGAAGAGCAAACCGACGCCGATGAGGATCGCCGGGGTGCGTTCGGCCGATCGCACGATGGTCGCGGCGATGATGCCGACGAGGATGAAGAGGCCGAAATGGACGATGGTGTAGCTCAGGACCTGAGTGGCGGTGCGCACACTGGTGGATCCGACACCGACCGCCTGCAGCAGATGTGATCCGAGGAGCGCGGGTGTTGCGAGCGGTGCGCCGCGCATAGAATCCAGCAACAGAAACCAGATCGCGATCGCAGCGGCGCCGGAGAGACCCGCGAGCACACCCTCTCGCAGAACGGAGTGTTTGGACGGCATGATGGATTCCTCCGCGATTCTGCGCGGTGCGTGGGTACCGACGATCCGAATGCGCGATCGTGCTCCGTTGTACCCGGCGATCGCACGCCGGTTTCTCTCCCTGCGCACCCGCGGGATGGCGCGCGCGGCAATGGGACTCTGCCTGATTGTGGGTAGTGCGTGTTCCCCAATGCGCGACGGTGATGCGCCCCATGTCCGTCTGCCCCAAGGCAGCTATCGCGCCCGACCGGCGGAGGCGGGCGTCATCGCGTTCCTCGGCATCCCGTACGCGCGGGCACCGATCGGCGCCCTGCGATGGCAGGAGGCACAGCCACCGCTCCCGACGGCATCGACCGTAGATGCGACGGAGTTCGGGCCGAGTTGCCGCCAGGCGATCGATTCCGTCGAGGTGGCGTCGCTCTGGCGGCAGGACGAGGATTGTCTGAGCGTCAACGTCTGGACGCGCGCCGGGGGTGGCCCGCCACGACCCGTGATGGTCTGGCTCCATGGCGGCGCGAATGTCAGCGGTGGCACCGCCGATCCCCTCTATGCCGGCCATCACCTCGTCCGCGACAACGAGGTCGTGTTCGTCTCGGTGAACTATCGGTTGGGTCCCTTCGGATTCCTCGACCTCTCGGCAGTCGGTGGGACGGCGATGCAGCGTAGCCGCAACCTCGGGCTCCTCGACCAACTCGCCGCGCTGCGTTGGGTGCGTGCGCACATCGGGGCGTTCGGCGGCGACTCGACCAACATCACGATCTTCGGCGAGTCCGCCGGCGGCTCGGCGGTCATGCGGCTCCTGGCCATGCCGGCGGCGCGTGGGCTCTTCGACAAGGCCATCATCCAAAGCGGCGGGCCGGCGAACATCGCCGTCAAGGGGTATCCCAAGTCCGATGACATCGGGATCGCACAGGCGCTCGCGCACCGGTTCATGCAGGAGGCGGGCACGCCCGATCTCGCTGCGTTGCAGGCGCTTCCCGGCGACAGTGTGCTCGCGGTGGCCGCGCGAGTGGCGCGCGCGGGTGGCGATCGACTGGGTGTCAGTACGTGGGGGGCGCGGGTGGACGGCGAGGTGCTGCCGACGGACATCTTCGGCGACATCTGGCGTGGGGTGAACCCCGACGTGCCGGTGCTCATCGGCACCAATGAGGATGAGATGCTCTACTTCCGGCTCTATGATCCGGACTTCGAGCGGAACCTCATGCGCGAATACCGCGATAAAGGGACGGCGATGGGGCGCGACTTCTCCCGTGTGCGCGCGACCGCCGACCGATTTACGGACGGGAGCGACGACCCGAGGCGCTACGTGGAGTTCGCCGGCGAGTTCTGGCTGCGCCAACCATCGATCATCCTCGCGGAAGGCCAATCGCGGCATGCGAACGTGTTCATGTACCTGTTCGCCTGGGACTCGAAGGTCCCGGGGCTCGGGGCGAGCCATGCGATGGAGATCCCCTTCGTGTTCGGTCACCTCGGCCCCGAGGTGGCCTCATTGACCGGGCCGCAGCCCCCCGCCACGCTCTCGCGCCGCATCCAGTCCGCGTGGGTGGCGTTCGCCACGTCCGGCGATCCCTCGGTCGCGGGCGAACCGTCGTGGCCGCGGTATCGCGCCGGGTCCCGCGCGACGATGCGCCTCGTCGATGGGCCATGGACGGTGGAGTTCGACCCCCAAGGCGATGCGCGTCGACTGCTCCGGCCGATGTTCGACGTACCGCTGCCGTTCGATACGGTGGCGCCGGGACAGCGACAGCCGAGGTAGAAGGCCGCGGGGCCGCGCGGTGGATGAGGCCTGCGTCAACGCGCGTGCACCCGCACCGGCACTCGCCGAATCACCACAGGGACCTCCGCCGCGCCGACCTGTTCGAGCACGAGGTCGCAGGGCCCGGCCAGCTCCAGTGACTCCACAGAATGCAGCAGACTGCCGAGCACTCCGTGTGCTTGGACGCGAGCCAGATGCGCCCCGATGCAGGTGTGTGGTCCGCTCCCGAACGCCAGATGGCCGCTCGGGTCGCGGTCGAGCCGCAGACGTTCCGGCTCGGGATAGACATCGGGATCATGATTCGCGGCGAGAAAATCCAGTCGCACAATGTCCCCGACCGCGGCTGTGGGCGGCTCCACCGGCCGCCGGATCTCGCGCGCCATCCGCGGCAGCGGACTCAACCACCGGAGCCACTCCTCAATGGCCGGATCCAGTCGGTCGGCGTCCGCCTGAAGCCACGTGAGGTCCGACGGGGTGTGCGCCAGATGCCAGACCGCGCCGGCCACCAGCTTGATGACGGTGTCGCGCCCGCCGGCGAGGACCAAGCCGGCGATCCCGCGGAACTCGTCGTCGTCGAGTGGCCGGCCCTCGATCTGTGCCGCCGCCAATCGCTGGAAGATGTCCCCCGCCGCATCCGGTTGCGCACGCGCCTCGGTCATCACCCGCGCGAGATACCGATCCAGATGCGTCCCGTCGCGGGTCCCATCGGGCCGAGTGATCCAGGTCTCGATGCCCCACCGTTGCCACTCGGCCAGATCCGCCGTGCGGCGGAAGGCGACCGCCAGAGAGCGCAGGACCACCGGGAAGGCGAGGTCATGGACGGCGTCACCGCCGCCTGCGGTGACGAAGCGATGCACCTCCGCCTCGCAGGCCTCGCGGATCGCTGGCGCCATCGCCCCGACGGAACGTCGGCCGAAGAACGGCTCGAGCAGGTCGCGATAGTGTCGATGGGCGGGGGGATCCACCTCCAGTGGGAGCTGGCGGTAGTCGCGGACGTCAGGATCGCCTTGCAGGTCGGACGAGAAGGTCTGCCAATCCTTGGCGGCCCGGCGGACGTCGGCGTGGCGGGTGAGACGCATTCCCGCTATACCGGCCGTTCGAAATAGAGGGCCGCGAGACACTGGCTGTCTCGATACGGCGCGATCGGCGTGAACCCATACCGCTCGTAGAGGGCGATGGCGGGAGCCAGCTCCGGCGCCGTGTCGAGCCGGACGCTGCGATAGCCGATGCGACGGGCGTGCGAGAGGAGGGCGTCGACGAGCGCCGCTCCGATGCCATGTCGGCGAGCGGTGGGGCGCACGTAGAGCCGCTTCATCTCGCCGATCGCGTCCTCCAGTGCGCTGAGCCCGACGCAGCCGACGGGCTCATCACCAAGCCGGGCGATGAGGAGCGCGCCCTGTGGGGCGACGAACGGCTCGGGCAACGCCGCGATGTCTTCGTCGATGGTGGTCCAGCGACCGGCGACGTGCGGCAGCGCGGCGTACTCTCGCATCAGGATGCGCGCCATGTCGATATGCGACGCGGGCGCATCGGTCGCGATGGTGTCAATGGTGATCATATGGGCCGATGGCAACTACGGCGAACCGGTCGAGGATGGCCTGCCAGCCCTGCGCCTGCAGCTCCCGCGAGTGCACCTGCTCGGCCTCGAAGCGCACCTCCACGTCGACACCGCCGGATACCGCGTTGAAGGTGACGTCGACGGAGCGCCCGTCGCCGATGCGATACGCCAGGCGATGCGGGGGCGTCACGACCTCCACTGTCCCCTCGAAGTCGAATCCCATCGACCCGTCCCTCGCTTCCATTCGGTAGCAGAGCCGACCGCCCGCCCGGAGTTCGAGCACCGCCGCCGGCGTATGCCAGTCATCGGAGGCCGCGTTCCATCGGCAGATGTCGGCCGGGGTGGTGTACGTCGCGAAGACGTGCGCGAGGTCGGCATTCGCGATGTGGGTACGGACGACGAGTGGATCGTGCATCGGGATCTCGTATGAGGGAGCGATGTGGATGGAGGCACAGTAGCGAATGTCTGCCCGAGCATTCGATGCAAGCTGATCGAGCGATTCCCGGTACTGCTGTACGATGACTGCTCAGCTCAATGCCGCCGATCCGCGCTACCGACCGGCGCCGAAGAGCGCAAGAACGTCTCGCATGATACCGTTCGCCAGGCGTAGCTCGCTCTGCTCTGACACGGCGATGGCAATGGTGAGACCAGCGTCAGGGAATACCATGGCCGTGGTGCCCCAGAAGCCGCTGTGCCCGTAGCCACGCAGGCCGCGGACGTTCGTACCGTAGATGCCCAATCCGTATCCGGCCATGTCGTCACTCCGGGGCGAGAGCATCAATTCCAAAGTGGAACGCTGCGCGAACACGCGCCCCTCCATCAGCGCTGCCAGAAACTGGGCCACCTCGGCCATTGGCGCCACGAGTCCTCCGCCTCCGTACAGGTCGAATGACGGGTCGATATCATAGGAATCGAAGCCGTTCAGATACTGATGCGCGCGTGGTCGGGCATGTGGTGGGACGGGTTCCATGCGCTCCCACCAGGTCACGCTCAGGGCGAGCGTGTCGAAGTTGAGGAGGTGACGCACTGCCGGTCCGAGCGGTTGGTCGGCATACCGCTCTATGATCGCCCCCAAGAGCGTATACCCACTGTCCGAGTAGCGGAACTGCCCGCCGGGAGGGCCCACGGGATTCAGGCTATCGACCAGCCACTGCAGCTGCTCCTCTCGCGTCCAGCGGTAGTGAGAGTCGGTGCGCAGGCGCGCCGTGTAGCTGGGGACCGCGGGATGTTCGTGAAAGCCGGCGCGGTGGCTGAGCACCTGCTCGATGGTGATGGCGTCGGTGTCGTAGCCGTCGTGTCGGAGCAGCCGGTCCAGATGCGCCGGCAGGTGCTTCGTCAGCGGGTCATCCAGCGCGAGGCGTCCCTCTTCCACCAAACGCAGTAGGGCGGCGGCCACATACGTCTTGGTGTTGCTGGCGATCCGCATCGGCTGCTCTGGGTGCAATGGGATCCGCCGCGCAGAGTCCGACATCCCTGCCGCCACGCTCCAGCTGCGGCTGAGCGCGTGGGAGCGCACGGCGATGACGATGCCAGGAAGGCGAGGCCGCACGGCAACAAGACTGTCGACCAGACGTTGTAGCGCCGGAACTACAGCATCCGCGGTCACCGACTGCGCCTGTGCCGGGACGGTGCAGACCGCGATGAGCCAAAGGATTGCGGCCGCGATGAGCCGCGGTCTGTGATTCGGAGACATGGCTAAGTATCGCTCGTCGGTCGAGTGTTCCACCAGCGCATTCGGCTGGAGTCGCTCTGGGTTTGGTGGCCAATATCCGATGTTGTTCCCGAAACTTGATCTAGTGGTCGTCTTCAACGGATGGAACATTCTGCCGGAACCGAGCGGATTGTTGCCGTTTCGGAAGGTGCAGGAACGGTTGGCAAAGGCCGTCGTGGGACGGTGACTCGTTCACGCGTGACGCTCTTCGGTTCTCCGAGGCGGCCGTAGTCCATCGCGTATCGCATCGATGTGTTTTCACCAACGACAGAGGGGAGACGGACCCCCGTCTCCCCTCCATTTAGTACGAATGTAGATGGATGAGGTAAATCCATCGAGAAGTGTTCGATCGGTGGACTGTCGGAAGGAGTCCCTCCGTCCATCACTCACACTTCCAGATATACTGGTGGTCTGCGCCCATGTTGGCAGAGCAATCTTTCATGACCTCGAATCCCGCGGCTTCCAGTTTGACGAATCCCGTCAGGCGTTGGTCTGATTCCTTGATGATCTGCACTTCCTTGACCGAAATGCCTGGAGTCTTTCCGAATTCTGTCCGAATGGCTGCCTTCACATTGTTGATATCTTCATCGGAAAAACTTGGTTTACACGCGCTCAAGATAAGGATAGATCCCATAAACGTGATGTGATGCAGCCGCATCGTCTCGTTTCCTTTCTTCAAGAGGTTGTTGTGGGTTCAAATGTTTGAACAATTGTAAACCTGACCCACAGTTTGCGAGAGAAGCACTTTGAATCGGCTGGTAGCGAACCGTGAGCTTCGGCCCGCCATCAGATCACCATTTATATCATTGTCATTCTTTGCTCATCTGTGGACCCTTAACAACTCCCGAACACGTCTATTCTTGAGATCATTCGGGTCCTGTTTACGCTTTCTTACCCCGTGTATTACATCGTCATGTAGTACAGAGGGTCACTTTAGGGTCTCAACCACCCCCACTTCCCGACCCCTCCCCGACACTCGGACTCCCCACGGTGTCTGTAGTACATCGTGTACTACATCAACTTCAGTTTTGATACGACAGAGGGGAGACGGACCCCCGTCTCCCTTCCATGTAGTACGAATGTAGTACGATTTTGAACGACCCAAAACCTCGTAAGTCGTTGATTTGCAATGGCTGGGGCCAGCGCGGAAGCTTCTCCGACGATTTTGCCGCGTTCAATCCGGTAGCTTCACGCGCGATAAATCGGCAACTACGAATCGCGTGCGGCGCTGCGCCACATCTACCCCTTCCGCGCGCAGCTGCTCGGCCTGCCGCCGCGGCCCTCCTGCAATCTTTTCGAGGCACGCACCGTCTTCTCGCACGACGCGCCATACCGGAAGCATTTCGCTGAGCCCTTCCTCCAGCGCCGCCTCAGCGGCCACACGTAGGAATATGCCTGTAGTCATCGGGCAGGTGAAATCAGCGTCGAACCGTCGGGCGAGGCGATCCCGCAGTGCCGATAGCGTGATCACCCGACCGGCGGGCACCGACCTCACTTCGTCGGCCACTACAAGGGGGGAAGCAATCAGCATGCGACCGGCCGGATAGTTGGCTCCCTTCGGCGTCTCGAGTGTCTTCACGTGTGGGGCTGGGGCTTGGTCGCGCTTCACGACCGCCGTCGGGCGCCGCGTCGGCATCAGCGTTCACCCACCCGCCCCACCGGCTCCGTCATCACCCCTCCATCGGATTGAGGTTCATTCGCGTGAAACATACCGCCAATCTCAAGGGTTACATTGGCTCTCCGACCAGCGTCCCCATCAACATCACAGAAGTATCTCTCGGACAGTTCGTCGAGAACTTTCATCACGATGGGGTGGATGTCTTTAGGGTTGGTCATATTTCAAGGTTACTGTCGTACTGATGGTGTTGGATTGAAGGGCATCGACATGTTGCTCATCCTCACACGCCAAACTGCACGAGGTGATGGTCGAGATGCTTCGCAAGCATCACGTTCCACTCGGTGGCTGAGAGCGGTCCCAGCGTTGGAGACTCGCGACCGTCGAGATATGACGGTCCGAGACGATGAACCTGTTCAAGATCGGCGATGAGACCGTCGCGCTCCCGGATGAAGTCCTGCTGCGGCCCGACTCTGAAGATGGGCGCCGTCGGGAGATTCCTTTTGTATGGCGTGCGACTTGTTACCTGTCTTTTTATCGCGACGCGATACACCAGACGTAGCAATCGATTAGGCCGTGGAAAATCGTCGCGCAGCGCCATTGCGAAGGCCACGCGACAATGGGCAAGCATCTCTCCAGCATTCATGCGACCCCATGCAGGTCGCTGATCTGCCACGAGCCGTCGAATGCGCGCGATTGTCTTTTCGAGCGCGGACCGATCGAAGATATCGGGGAACCTGTCAGATGGTGGCGAAACGGTTGTCAATTTGTGGATGCACTGATTTTGTCGGGAGAAACCAACTGTTGGCTGGGGGTCTATGGACTCCGTAGAATCTACGCTGCCCAACACTCATTTTTAACGTGGTTCGGGGCTCCCCAACCCCATGTAGTACGTCATGTAGTACGGAGGGTCACTTTCGAGGTCCCAACCACCCCCAATCATTGACCCCTCCCCGACACTCGGACTCCCCACGGTGTCTGTAGTAAATCGTGTACTACATCGACTTCACTTTTCGAACGACAGAGGGGAGACGGACCCCCGTCTCCCCTCCATGTAGTACGAATGTAGTACGATTTGTCACGACCCAAAACGTCGAAAGTCGTTGATTTACAATGGCTGGGGCCAGAATCGAACTGGCGACACGCGGATTTTCAGAAATATCGGGCGCAAATGGACGCCTGTAACTTGTTGTTTGGTAACGGGTTGGCGGGTTAGGCTTCCTGATGTAGCTCGCCTGTAGTACGGATTGTAGTCGTGTTCCGTCCACCTGTGTCCAGTCCTGAGGTCCCGTGAGTTCTATCTACAAGAACGGGGAGTGGTGGTACTACCAGACCGTCCTGACCCTCCCAGATGGGTCCAAACGGAAGGTTCAGACCTCCCTCAAGACCAAGGACCGTAAGGAGGGTCGGAAAAAACAGAAGGAACTGGACTCCAAGTACCTCATCGACCAAATCCACCTCTCCCATCGGGTTCCCTTGGAGGAGGTCGTGGACCAGTTCTTGGTCCACCGTACCAAGGTCTGTTCCCATGGGGATATCACCCAGAACACCCTACGGTCCGATAAGGGGTCCCTGAAGGTCTTTCTGGGGTTCCTTAAGACCCGTGGGGTCACCTACCTCAATGAGTTCTCGGACGAGGATAGGGGACGGGAGATTGTGGACGAGTTCATCGACCAGAGACGGTCACAGAAGGTGTCCCCCAATACCATCCGTCGGGACCTGAGACATGTCTCGGGGTTCTTCAAGTTCTGTGTCCAAGCTCCCCGTCGGTACCTCCCGAGGAACCCCATTTCCTCGGTTGCTCTCCCTAAGGGTACCCGTCAGTCCAAGTTCCCTGACCAGTCCGACTGGGAGACTCTACGGACCTACCTGAGAAGACAGAGTCGGAGTTCTAACATCTCCCTCCCCGAGGAAATCCTCTGGTTCCAAATCGAGACAGGGTGTCGGATTGGGGAAATCCTTCGTCTCAAGTGGACCCGTGACAAGACCGACCAAGTGGGGGTCGGGGAGAGTTGGTCGGTGGTCGAGAACGATGGGACGAGACTCCGACTCTATTCCAAGAAACGGGAACGGGTCATCCCCTTGAAGGAACTGGGGGAGGGTCGACTCACCAAACATCTTCAACAGAGACAGAAGAAGGGGAACACCTCGACCTATGTGTTCCCCTCCCCCGTCACGGACCAACCCCTCAACATCTCTCAATTCAGTCGGTCGTTCCGACGGGTCTTGGACCATCTCAATATCACCAAGACCTTCGGGACCCACGGAATACGTCACGGGTTTATCTCTTACCTCATCAACCGTGGGGTTTCCTCAGACCAAATCGGATGGTTAGTGGGACACTCTTCGTCCGAAATCACGGCGATATACTCGCATGTGGATGAGAAGACCCTGGGGAGTGTGCTAGAGAGGTTAGGATAGACAATTCGTTCATCGTTCAGATATCACACATGGCAACCGAACACTCTTACCGAATCACTCTTTCCAACAACAAGACTGAGGATGCAGCGATTGCATATCTCAGAACCGTTGACCCATCACTTCTCTTTCCCGATGCGGAAAGCCGAAAGTCTATTTTGGAGCTTCTATCGCTCCCTGTGAAAAAATTTCATCGTACTTTTGATGCGATACGTGTGGTTGGTTGTGATATAGCACCAACCGTTTTGACCGATGTGCAGGCGCAAGACATACAGCTAATTGAGCTGAAGACAACTCGAAAATTTCTGCCGCAACTTCCTTTGGGGTTCTTTTTCGGGGCGACCGAGAACGAGTTCGAGCTTGCTCGACTCTTGCGCCAGCAGTACCAGTTCCGCTTTGTAAGTCTTCACGAGAAGTCACATGGGCACTCGTTTTTATCATTAGAAGAACTGGATACGCTAACTCACAATAGGCGCATCCAGTATCAAATCCAGTTTAAGAGGCCGTAATACGTATCGTAGTTTCCGTACAGTCTCATTTTATTTCTTCAGTATTGCTCGTATTAACTCATCTACTAACCGTCGCTCTTTCCACGGTTTCTTCCCTTCCGCAGCTCGTCGGTTGTTAAACCACGACTCGAGCTGTCCCGTCTCTTCTTTACGATATCGGTCCTCAACGCGGTCAGCTTTCACCAGAGTTCGGTGAGCATCTGTAAGTGATTCTAGAAGTGGTCCCTTCTCACTATTGGGTATCACCTCACTTGTCTCGATATACCACTTCAGATGTTTCAAGACGATACTGAATCCCCAGAGCACCTTCTTTCGGGATACGCGGTCGTTATTCCGCATGGGATGATATCGCCTTCATAACTACGGATAGGTTGTATCTGATGGACTTCCCGACCCTGTAGTGTGGTATCCACTTGTTCTTCGTCCATCGTTGTGCGGTTCTGTAGTGGACGTTGAAATGTTCTGCGAGTGTGAAGACGTTTACTAGGTCTGATTCAACAGATACTTTATGAGTGTGTTGCGAGGGCTTTGTATCCTGCTGTGATACTAGTGGTCTGGGATGTTGTAGAATGTTCGTAGTCATAGTCTCTCCATGTGTTTGTGTTTCTTTATTGTTTTCTTCTCTTCTCTTTTCTTTCTGACTGATTTTAAGAAGAAACCGAAAAGAACCCCTTGGTGCTGGTAGGGTTTATTCGTATTACACACCCAACACCTCCGAAAGAAAAGTGAAAGAAGAAAGTATCTGATACGGGTTCGCACCGCATCGCCCGCTTGAACGGATAGATGATGACAACAAGTGGTGGTCTTCTTTGTGCAATGGAGTAGTTACCTCCTCAGTTGCTCTGTCGGTCTGCGTCTACCATCTCATGTAATGGATGCGTAGTCGGTCCCATCCTGTGGGCCATTGGGTCACGAAGTCTTTGACCTATGAGCGGGGTTCTCTCGTCATCACAGGGAGCACCGTGAGGTTCAACCCAACCTCGTGACTATTCCAATCCGGTGATATGTGGTGGAAATCTTCTGTCCATTACTAATAAGTAGTGACCGACATTTCCAAACGTTCACTTTTAGAAAATGTTGTTTAGCAAGGGGACTTTTTTTCTGCGGAGACACTGCGAGGTGGTCGCTGACCCGCTTTGCGATTTGTATTCATTTCGTCATATCTCGATTCTGGCAAAGAGAAACCCCACACCTGATAGTTGGTGCGGGGTCTTAAAGTGTGAATTTACTAAATGGTATTTATTGCACCTGAAGCACTCGCTTTACTTGAACGGCGGTCCATTGACCTCCACGTCTTGCTGGAATTCCCCGCTCCGTCAACAGCGTTGCGGTCGTGCGGAGTGAACCACACTGTAGCATCGCTGATTCCACTGTGGGTCGGATGTCGGTCACCCAGCGCTTGGAACGTTCCCTTCGTATCGCGACACTCAGTTCTCGACCCTTCATCTGAATCAGTTTGGTGATGGGCTTTGGTGATCCAAGTTTTACTCCTCGCTGCTTTGCCATCGCGAGCGCTGCCTTTGTTCGAGCGGAGATTAGACGGGCCTCTTCCTGCGCTACCATTGCCATGATTCCAATGGTCAACGCATTGGCTGATGGCATATCCACACACAGGATGTCGACACCCGCTTCCTTGAGTCCTAGGAGGAAGTGAGCATTTCTGGCGAGACGGTCGAGACGAGCGACGACCAGTGTTGCATTGTGGATGCGACAGGTGGCAATTGCCTTTTGTAACTCTGGGCGGTGGTTGTTCTTTCCGCTTTCCACCTCGACATACTCTCCGACCTGCTTCCAGTGGTCCCCACGGAGGAAGGCGGTCACTGAGCTTCGCTGAGCCTCTATCCCGAGTCCAGACTCTCCCTGTCTGGTAGTGGAGACCCTCAGATACGAGACACACTTGCGCTGGTTTGTCATTTTCGCCCCCCTGAACGTTTCTAGTTACCGTCGTTTCAGGACAGGTAACAGGTCGCATCAGGGACACAAGCCGCCTCTTTTTAGTCTCTCAGGGTGTCTTTCCCACAGGGGGGGCTGGTCTTTGGTGTCGTCACTCTAGGTCGTCGGTCCTGGGTTATTCCTGACGAGTTCCTGGGGTATCCTGAACGAACCTCGGATACCCATTTGGGGGGCGGTCTGTCGGAAATGACCTTCTAGTAGAACCACCTATAGGAAATTTCCTGTCCTCGACATGAAAAGAGGTCACCCCACCCCTCGTGAGATGACCCCCCGTCGACGATTCACTAATTAGTGAATCTGCTATATGAACTGAAGTCGGGAATCTAAGCTAAGCAAAAAACGCTCAGTCCAAGCTGCTACGCCACTCCTGAGCACTCTTCAATCGAGCGGAAACACGCTGAAGAACGCCGCTACGAAGTGCATGATACACGTTTCCACCGCCCCAATCCTCACCGATATCACTGTGCCGCTCCGAACGTAGTAATGTGTGTACGTATCGACGGAGTGTTGTGAACGGTGCGCGTTCAACCCAACCATCTCGTTCAGCCTGACCGAGAACTGAGCCATTGGAATTGAAGTCCGAGCAAACAAATCCACAGGCATATGCGCCTAGAACAAAGCGTTCGTACTCAGGCGAATAGCGAATCCGCTCTGAATTTCTGGAAAACGCGTCAACAAGGTCATCACAGAGTCGGCAGAATAGCTCGACCTGATTCTCCGTGACCTGAGAACCTTTTGTTGCAACCCGAAAGACTATTGGGCGGCGCACGGGGACGAGCTCACTCCACCGCGACGAGGATGGCGGCAGTTCAGGGGGCGGGCTGGAGCGCAGAGGTCTTCGCATGACCAACCAAGTCACGTTGGCTCTGCCGGAGGTATCATTCAGGCGCGGCCTAAGTGTAGCGTATTCGCAAGAAGATTCAATCACCCTCCTCGCCCCAGAGGCTCAATGTCGCATCTTCGCAGCTCATTCTCCCTCATTCTGTGTGGCGTACTCACACTGACCACCGCGTGCATCCCCTACACCGTAGGGAGCACGGCGCAGACCGTCCCAGTTGGTGAGCAGGTCCGGACGACGACCGCAGGATTCGTGATTGGCGGGGGGTCAGACCTTCGAGATTCCATTGGTGCCAGCGGGAGGACCAATGTGCCGATGTCCGATGTCGAGGTCCGGTGGGGGCTCACGGACCATTCCGATCTTGGGCTCCGCATTCCTGGGGCAAGCGGGCTCGTGCTCAATTACAAGACGCGACGGCAGGGCGCGGCTCACCCGGACTCCGCAGGGTTTGCCACGATGATCGGCGGTGGCGTCGTGAATTGGGCGCAGCACGCCTTCCTGGAGGGGGCGCTCATCTGGTCCGGCGCGCGCACCGGCAGCACGGTCCGCTATGGCGGGCTCAAGGTGATGCATACCCTCCCTATCGCCTCGGGCGCCCTGACCGATACGCCGACCATCGGTGGATTCTTCGGGTTCCGCATCGGGGATGGCGAGACCACCATCTCCCCGGAATTAGGGGTGTACTACGATCGTTCGGCCACCGGGATTCGGACCGGGAGCATCGTCGTCGTCCCTGCCGTGACGTTGCGGGGGATTTCGTTTCCGCAGAGGATCTTCGGTTGGTTCTAACCGCCTCGTCACATGAGCGGTCGAGAAACATCAGGGCATCGCCGCGATCGCCGCTTCGATGCGCCGCGCGAAGGCGATCGGCTGGATCTCCTTCCCCTCGAACATCCACTGGTTCAACACCGCCACCGTGCGCGTCTTCGGGAAGACGAAGAGATACTGGCCGCCGTAGCCCCAGCCGAAGTACGTGCCCGGATCCTGCAGCACCCCGGGACCGACAGTCCACCACATCAACCCGTAGTTCACGCGGGGTGGCGCCTGCCCGGGCGCCAGGGGCTGCTGGCCACGCACCGCCTCCGCGACCCACTCGGCACTCACCACACGCGTCCCGTTCCACATCCCCTGATCGAGCATCAGCTGCCCGAGCTTCGCCAGGTCCGCGGGCTCCAGGTACAGGCCACCCTCGGAATCGGTCAACCCACCGGATGATCGCTTCCAGTGGAACCGGGTGATGCCAAGCGGGGAGAACAGGTGCTGCTGGGCATAGACCTGCAGGTCCACGCCCGTGGCACCGTGGAACACCTCGGCCAGCAGGGCGGCGGCCCCGTCGTTGTAGTGGTAGGTCGTGCCGGGGACCGTCTTCATCGGCTGGGCGAGCACCATCGCCACCCAATCGTCGCTGTTCTCCATGCGCTGCGTGATGTCGTCATCACTGCCGTATCCACCACCTTCTGGCCAATCGATTCCGGACGTCATCGTGAGCAGATGACGGATGGTGATCTTCGTTCGGAGCGAGTCGCGGAACGCGGCAGCGTGCGCTGGGATGAAGGGTGCGATCGGTTGATCGATGGTCGCGATCTCCTTGCGTGCGAGCGCGACGCCGTAGACCATCGACACGATACTCTTGCTCACAGATTGCAAGGTGTGCAGGGTGCGACCCTGATAGAACGGATGCCAGTTTGGATCCTGATAGTTGTACGCGCCCGGTGGGGTCTTCATGGGATAGACCCCGACATAGCTGCGCGGAAAGGTGCGCGACAGCAGCGGCACACCATTGCGTTGTACATGGAGGGCATCAACGTACCCGAAGTCGCCGCGCGCCATCGAGTCGGCCAGTGCGGTCAGCGCTGGAGAGGACGCAGCCACTGACGGCGCAAGACAACAGGCGGCATCGCCTGTGCCGGAGGTGGTGTCTGTGAGGTGAGCCACCTTGAGCCCAGAGCATCCGATCGTGGCCAGACCAAGGAGGGTCAATTGCGAGAGCATTCTACCATTCATCAGTCGTTTCCTCGGTCGTTTTGAATTTGGAACAGACCCGAAACCGACCCCCACACCCATGTAGTACGTCATGTAGTACAGAGGTCCATTTCAGTACCGTCCAGAAGGTACCACCCGACCCCGTGATCGACACTCGGATTCCCCACGGTGTCTGTAGTAAATCGTGTACTACATCGACCCCATCCCACAAACGTCAGAGGGGGGACCATTGCTGGTCCCCCCTCATGTAGTACGAATGTAGTACGAATTGTAACGACCCAAAATCTCGTAAGTCGTTGATTTTCAATGGCTGGGGCCAGAATCGAACTGGCGACACGCGGATTTTCAGTCCGCTGCTCTACCAACTGAGCTACCCAGCCGTGGGGTCCAATCTAGCAACTGGCCCCGCGACCGCCAACCCCGCCCCCACACTGGACTTGGCCCACCGCTTCGAGCCCTGACTCACCACCCGTCCCGCCCCCCACGGACGGCGTCTACTATTTAGACCATGACCTCCCGCCTCCGCCTCAGGCGCGCACTCGCCGCCGCGATGATCCTCCTCGGCCTCTCTGGATCCGCCGACGCCCAGGGTACCCCCCTCCGCGTCCCCACCACGGTCGACACCCTCCCCAACGGACTGACCCTCATCGTCCACGAGGATCGCTCCGTGCCCGTCGTCACCACCAACGTCTGGTACCACGTCGGCTCCGGCGACGAACGCCCCGGCCGCACCGGCTTCGCGCATCTCTTCGAGCACCTGATGTTCATGGGCTCCAAGCACGCGCCCTATCCGCAGTTCGATCGCCTCCTCGA
>Ga0315902_10006295_pt1 | contig 16490 bp, 14 predicted proteins | sample LakEriMetagenome_9_FD_203523 | JGI IMG/M metagenome (GOLD analysis project Ga0315902, IMG submission 203523) | Freshwater fungal communities from buoy surface, Lake Erie, Ohio, United States - Buoy 12 MA117 | ecosystem: Environmental > Aquatic > Freshwater > Lake > Lake biofilm | place: USA...
ACGCCGTGAAAGGGCGACGTCCTAGGCCACTAGACGATGGGGACCAGAAGGAGAAGGGTATCGGTCATCTACTTCATATCAAAACTAGTTAAATGGGATGATTTGCGTATGGAAATCATCAGCAATCCCACACAAGCGGAAATCAAGAAAGCTGCCCAAGCATTAAAGGACGGTCATCTTGTTGCATTTCCAACTGAGACTGTTTATGGATTAGGGGCTGATGCAACAAACGAAAATGCAGTAAGCAGGGTTTATTCGGTTAAAGCAAGGCCAACGGATCATCCATTGATAGTCCATATTTCATCCATTAATCAATTAGGTAAATGGGCGATTGATATTCCAGAGTATGCAATAAAGCTTGCTGAAGAGTTCTGGCCAGGACCTATGACACTAATCTTGAAAAGAAGTGAAATTGTTAAAGACTTTATAACTGGAAGCCAAGAAAACGTAGGAATAAGGGTTCCAAATCAACAAGTTGCACTTTTGCTCCTTAAGGAGTTTGAAAAGCTAGGTGGGTATGGAGTGGCAGCACCTAGTGCTAATAAGTTTGGTGCGGTTTCTCCTACTTCTGCCAATGCGGTAATCGAGGAACTTGGAACAGATTTAGATTTACCAGATTTAATTCTAGACAATGGTAATTGTATAATAGGTGTTGAATCTACAATTATTGATTGTACTAGTGAGTCCCCTGTCGTGGTTCGCCCTGGCTGGTTGACCATAGAACAGATCACTGAATGTATAGGATTTTCTCCGAGAGGTGTAAGATTAAAACATTCCTTAAAAGCACCTGGGTTACTTGAGACTCATTATTCACCGAAAGCTAGAGTAATTCTTGATTCCATGGCAGGACCAGAAGATGGTTTTATTGCGTTAGCAGAAATTCCGACCCCACTGGATGCAATCAGACTGGCATCACCAAAAACTATTGAGGAGTTTGCAGCCGTGATTTACTCTGCTTTAAGAGCCGGAGATCAAAAGGAATTAAACAACATAATGGTAATTCAACCATCTGGAGGAGGCCTCGCATTTGCAATCCGAGACAGGCTCGGTAAAGCCGCCCAAAAATAAGTATTAGACTTTCGCCCAGTCAGATTCGTAATTTGTTCCAATTTTGGGGCCTTTAGCTCAGTCGGTAGAGCAACGGACTTTTAATCCGTGGGTCGTCGGTTCGATCCCGACAGGGCCCACTTTTGTATCTAATGAGTCGCTATGTATCCAACATTTGAATTTTCTGATAAGGCTGTCAACTCTGGACAGTCAACGAAATAAGTTTTAAGTATGAGTTACAATCTCAACCATGAAAGTTTTGTTAAAAAAAGTTATAAGTTTCTTGCAGAGTATACTCGGTGCGAGCGGGTGGTCATTTGAAATAGTTCGGACCAGACCCCAAAAAAAATGGAAAACTGCATACATCCCTTCCATCAAAGTTTTTATGCGATTAGATTTAAGTGAAAGCCTTGACATTTCTTATGCGTCAGGTTCAGTGGATGAATTGAACATTGCCTTTATGAATTCAGTTTTGAATAACGATTCAGTTTTCGTTGACGTAGGAGCAAATCAAGGATTTTACTCACTTTTCGTCTTAAAAGCTTTCCCAGGTGCTCAAGTTGTTGCAATTGAACCAGATCCCTACGCTGTCTCTAAATTACAAAAAAATTTAGAGCTGAACAATTTGCAAAATAGTAATATACAGATTATCCAAAGTGCCGCTAGTTTATCCGATGAATTCATTGAACTTATGATCAATGATGCTGGAAATCGCGCAGGCTCATCACTTGTTATAGACCAAAGAATGTATACAGGTAAAGTAGAGAATACAACTGTGGAAGTCAGGGGCGAGCCTCTTTTTGAAATTTTGAAGCGGAGTAACATTCAAAGGGTTTCTTGTATGAAACTTGATATTGAAGGATATGAGCTTCCGGTACTTGAAAAGTATTTTGAAAAAGCGCCGCTTCAGATGTGGCCAAACCACTTGTTAGTAGAAGCAATTGGAACATCAATCAAAACTGTTGGTGGAAGCCCCATAAGTCTAATGTTCAAGCAAGGCTACAACCTTGTTAATCACGATACCTACAATTACATTTTCTCTAACTCAAGAATCTGAAGTCTTAACAATTCTGTTGAACATATGTGCATCTTAAATAGAATTCAACGAGATAGACCGGATTGAGGCATACTCTGGACAGTATTTAGGCTAGAGGCACAAATAGTCATAGGACTCCAAAGAACTACATTTAAAAACCATGGGTCTTTCCAACCTCCTCGGGCGTTTGAGACACTTGTAGAACCTAAATCTGCCATAAAATCCTCGTATTACCGCAGTTAAGGTTGTATTAAACCCCTTAGAAAAGTAAGAGTATTTTACTGACATGCGCCAACATGAACTTACTGAGATTTATCCATTTATCATAAATTACCAAAATGCAAACACTTTGATCAAATAGTTTTAGTATTGAGTGTGGTCATTTTCATAAGTAGCTCTTCAATATAGTAAACTGGTACTAACATAATTAAGGACACTGACATTAAAGTCGAGCTATCAGGTGGACTTGGTAATCAACTATTCCAGTATGCCGCTGGCCGTTATTTAGCAAGCAAACACAACATACCTGTGTATTTCTACTATTTTGAAGGTAAACATCGAGCTGGTGTCACACGAAACAAGTTGAATGAATTTAACTTCAAGTTACAATTATCTGGCGACATAACAAAAAATTCAAAGTGGCCATATATTTTGCATAGAGTTAATGCAAAGCTCTCAAGTATTTTTAAGTTTTATAGAAAATTTAGACTGCAGGTATTTGGTGAGTATAGTTCAAATGTAGTTGGGTTTGATAAAGAATTAGCAGGTATGAATAATGCAACTACCGTGAGGGGCTATTTTCAAACATTTGAATACATAGATTCTGTAAGAGAAGACTTAATTGGGGATTTTGATGTCAGACATGCATCAAAAATATTTAGGAATTTGTCGAAAGTGATTAAAAAAAATAGGCCAATAGTTATTCATATAAGAGGAGGTGATTATAAGTCTAACCAACAAACGATTGGCATGCTTGATCAGGATTATTATTCAGCGGCTTTAAAACAGGCTTATAAGTTTGACGCAAACTCTAAATATTGGGTCTTTTCAAACGACAAAGACTATGCGACACAGTTAATTTATAGATTGAGAATTAAACCTGACCAAAGTATTTTCCCTGAAGATGGGCTGAGCGATGCAGAAACTATGAAGTTAATGAGCTTAGGTTCGGGAATCATCATTTGCAATTCAACTTTTTCTTGGTGGGCAGCTTATTTAAATTCGAATCCCAGATTTGTAATTTGTCCAGATAAATGGTTCCGAGGATTAGATGACCCGCTAGCCTTGTGCCCGCCTAATTGGATAAGAGTTAAGTCTTCATGGGTGTCCTAAACTGTAAGAAGGATCTAGATTTCAACTAAGGGTTAGATTGTGAGCCGGCTTCCAAGACTCAATTTAGGTCAGGTATGAGATTTCTTGCTAATTGTGGGTCAAAAGCTATTTGTACGTGCCAACCAATTTTTCCAATAGGGGCAAGCAAAATTAGAACAAATAATGGCAGGCAATCTCCATGAATGTTAAGTTAGTTACAGATTTTCTTTTTCTTTTCAATCAATATCAATCTACTTGCATAAAAGAGTTTGAGTACTTTACCTTAACACTCGACACCATAAGGCAATTATACAGGAATGAAATCCTTAATTGTTTATAATTCAGTCTCTATAACTAAAAGATTAGCGTTATCTCGGTGAGTCACTATTTGTTCAAACCAACCGATTAAACATTTGAATGCAAAGCAGTTTGAAGCATTTACCCAACGCAAAATCTACAGATCCCTCTTACTTGTAAGGAGTATTAGTATCAATCCCGATACTAATGTGATCTGAATTTCACAATTTACTTGCAGGCGAGATATCAAGGATTTATAAGGTTGTTAGTTGAATGGTTGTTTGGCAGCATTTGAAGTGAGTTTTTTATTAGCCTACGCTCAATGTACAGTTTCACCCTAGATAGAATAGCTAAAGAATGATAAAAACATTTTAAATATTTTGGACTTCCAAAAAATCCATATCCAAATCTATGTCGAAGGGGTCTAATTAGGCCAGATTGACCAGTCTCATCAATCGAGATCGACTTTCCTGCGCTTTTCTTCATTAAACAACTAAATACAGCCTGGTCATACATGTGATGTACAAAGTTTGGATTTTCAAGAGATTCATTCTCTTTGTGAATCAAGAAACGATGATTATCTCTACACAATATATCCTTCCATGAACGAATAAAGGTTATTCCTGATGCGTTGTTTTGCACCATGAAAAAACCTGCCCAAAACTGATTACTCGCGCGTTGAGATTCGTCTAGATTACAGTAATTCATCAGTTCTCGTGATGAGTACTTGTACTCAGCGAAAGATTGAGAATTGGAGCCTATCAGCGGTTCAATTTCACCAACCTTTAGTAAGGCATCAAGCAACACTAGTTCTTCTATTGAGTTGCCAAGCACTGTACCCGCGTCCAGGTAAAATAAGCCATCGCCTTTGGGTATTTGTTCAAGACAAACTCTCGCAAACTCTGGCTTCCAAACCCACCAACCAAATCCCGGTGTTCTGGCGTGAAGAATGTTGCTATGGTCGTTCCAAAATCTGGCACTTGAATTTTTCAAAAAACTTTCGTTTGCTCCCATGGAAGATTTGAATCGTCCAGTGTCATAGGCTTCTTGAGAAAGTCGCTTTGCAGCACGACGATAGTTTAAGGTTCCCATTCCAATAGTTCTAAAGTGCCAATTCACACTTTAACTATACACAAATGTCTTTATCGAGATTCAATTCTACAGATTTTTTACATAGTCTAATGTAATATAAAGAATATGCATGAATTTCAACATTTTTCCCAAGCTAACAACCATATTTATGATGAGATTTGTAGTCGATATATTTCTGATTTCAGGGCGAAATCGGGGGGTTATAACCTTGGGAAAGTCACTCATTTCGGGGAATACAAAAAAGATTTAATCGATAAGAGCGATTCGTTATTCTTTTTTTCAGTTCCAATAAAAAATCAAGCACCATACATAATAGAAATATTGAAGAATTTATCTAGCAATTGCAATCATCCATTTACTTTAGGACTTTTATTCGATAATTGTACTGATTCTAGTTTACAATTAGTCCTAAACTATCTGGACAGTAATTTTGCGCTTATTGAAAAACTAATTCAAGTACAAATATTTATTTCTGATAATGAGTTATTTGAGTCTACCTGCGAGAACATACTTCTTCAATTTTGCGCATCAAGGTTCTTCGTTTCTTTACAAGCAGATATTTTTCTAAATGATGAAACTTTTTTAACAAGATCACTCAAGTGTTTTGAGAAATTTCCAGATCTATTAGGTATCTCCGCAAGAGCCATTGTTTCCGTGACACCAAAGGTCAAGTATTTAGAACTTTTGCATAAGATCGCAGAGTTGGCAGTAAGAGTATTGGGTAGCCCATTTAACTTTAGAACCCAAATTAGATTAGGAATTTTTTTTAGGGATCAAAAGTACTTTGGAGATAAAAGTACTTTTGGAGTAAGTCAAATGAAATTCTCAGAATCTAATTGGAAAACTCTGTTTATTGGTGAAACAATTATTAGAGGTCCTATTATTTGGGATTCTAGCAAGCTAAAATCACTGAGCGGATTTGACGATGTTAATTTCTTCTTAGGTAGAGATGATTGTGACGTGAGTTTGCGCGCCAAGAAGTTTACTTGGAAAGTGGGCTACTTACCAAGTACCAGTTATTCAATTCCGTCTCGGGGAACAACGCGAAAACCTAGGCCTTACTCTGTGCAGAAAGAACTCGAGCGACGAAATTTGATGTCAGTCCTATCTTTAATCCCAATGGAAGTTTATTGGAATTTGAAGAAAATAACTTTCATTAAGCCATCAAAGTTAAGGGGAGATAAGCACAAATTATAGAGTTGATTTCCAAAATTTACGGTTTTTTTTATCCTGACTCAGTTCATACTCAAAGTTTCTTCTTTTTGTGAATCGAAGTAAATCCCAGATAACTCTAAAAATAGGCGTTATAAAATGTTTTCTGCTAACATTGAAGTAGAAATCACGCAAAAGTAAGTCAATTTCTTTGTTGTGAAACTCTGCGGGTAATTCTACAAGAAATCTTTCAGCACCATTTTTTGTATGTGTAGCCATTGGCCCAAATCCAATATTTTTAACTGAATTGATTTTGGGTATAAGAGTTTTTACCCCATTTCTCATCAACTGATCCTGAAAAATACTATCCCAAGTATCAACTCCTCCTAATCTAGCCCTGGTGCTATTTGCCCACCAGAAAATTTTTTCACTGATAGATTGAGACTTTAAGTGCTTAACAAAAAAAGAAGGTAGCTTAAGTGAAAAGCGATTCTGTTTAGCCAAATTCCAGACAGAACTACTACTTGCCCACCCGTTGATCAAAGTGTACTGCGATGCTTTGCACTCCACAGAACTTTTAAATGGATTGTGTGCAGTTGCAATGCCAACCCCATGTCGCATGAATTCTTCCCAGTTGAGAAAGTAGTTCTCGAAGTGCTCAAATCCTTCTTTACTAACCAAGCAATCATCTTCAATGACAATCCCAAAATATTCTTTAGAAAAAAACCAATCAAGGGCAGCTGTTACTCCTAAATTACACCCTAAATTATAACTTCGATGAATAACCTGTAAATCAAACGCATCGCTAAACGCGAGAACTGTCGAAAAACACTCTTCGCAACTAGGTAACTCATAGGAGTTTCGTGGTCCATCCAATGAAACATACAATCTCTTAACGCCTATGTTGACTAAATTCAAAAGGGACAGTCTAATTAAATCTGGCCTATTAAAACCAACAAGCAAAACAGGAATGTCTTTCAACACTTTGAATGCCTTATTCTAGTGAACGTAAACATTGCCTTACTATACTATTGTCGTGGTGAACTCCATTAGCAAAAAGCAAGAACTGTTAGTTGTTTGTTATCCAAATGACTGGCATTGGGTACTTAGTTTGGAGTACCTATTCAGTAAAGGGAACCCAGTTGAGTCAATACAAGTGTTGGACTTAAGTCAACTAGGAGAATTCTACCTTAAGCATAGATTAAAAAAAATTCTTAATCGAAAATCTTTTCGAGACAGCTTTTACAAGAGATGCAAAATACATGGCATTAAAATTCAAAGGAAGCAAAGTTATTGGTATACAACTAAGTATTTCCTTTTTTCTTTTACTAACTCATTGAGTTTTAAGTCAACAAATTTTCGCACCAGCCCCAGTTTTAACACAATTGTTGAAAAAACAGGTTCACTAGATTTTACATTTAAAGAATTTAGAAATATAGTTAGACGGGAAGAGTTTAAGAGATTTGAAGTTGAAAAGAGTTTGAGTGAGATTGATTTTTCTCTCTACCATAGAATAGTTACAGTAAATGGGCGGTTCACAAAAAACGCAACAGTTGTTGCGCATGGTAAATCTCGAGGCTGTAAAGTTGATTTAATTGAATTTGGTTCATCAAAAACACGCATTACTGTCTATAAAAAGAGTCCACATTCAATGCAAGAGATGCAAAAGAAGATTAACAAATTATGGATAAGCTCAGATGCTAAATATAGAAGAGTAGCTGCGACTGAATTTATCGCACAAATGAGGAGAGACCACGATATTTATAAAATTGGCTGGAGAAGTAAAATGCAAACTGGATTTGTTCCACCGAAAGCAAAAAGACTTCGATGCACTTTTTTTGCGAGCACCGAAATAGAGTTTGCGGGGGTTGGCGATGGAACAAAACGCGGTAATTTTGAAAATCAAGTTCAAGCATTTCAGGGCTTATGCAATATTCTTCCTGCGGAGAAATGGGAAATTTACCTTCGACGACACCCTAAGAATCCAAATTCAAAAAGCGAAGATCCTGAAGCACATTTATGGGAGTCATTCACAGCATCAAGTAATGTGATAATTCTGCCCCCTGATTCACCAGTTGATTCCCTAGCACTTGGATTGAGTTCAGATTTGAATGTGGTTTTTAATTCATTTATTGCCATGGAACTGATAGTTCACGGCGCAAGAAAAGTGATTACTACTGGACCAGCTCTATGGAGCACTCTGTTACCGTTGCAATGTACCCCAAGTACAAGTAGCTTAAGAAACTATTTGAAGCACATGGTTCCTGTGAAATCCGTAAGAGATATTTGGCCATGGGCTTTTTACACCGCGACACATGGCGAAAAGTTTTCTCAATGCGTCTGGAGCAGCCGAAAACAAAAATGGGAACTTATGTGATTACCTTGCCATAATACCTAGATAATAAGAAATGATTTTATCCAAACTGCCTTTAGACTTATCTTTATAATCTCTAGTAATCTGATGAGATACAGAATTAACTTGATTGATTATGTAGTTTTTGAGAAAGTTTAAAACAGTATCATTAATGTTTGAATCGAACTCAACGGTTAAATCATAAGGTTCACTTGTTAGTTCTGGTATGCCACCCACGTTAGTGGCAATCACTGGTATGCCTAATAATTTTGCTTCATGGATCACGTTTGGGCTGTTGTCCGCAATGGAAAGAACTAGTAGAAAATCGATCGAGGCCCAAAAATTGTCCGACCTATTACCAGTTTGATAATCAGACAGGTAGATTAACTTTGTGGACAGTCCCTCTGAGTTAAGAAACTGGCTAAGGTGTAAAACAAGTTGGTTCCCTTTAAGAGGTGAATTCTTGTCAAACGAAGCTACGCCTAGAATCAGCTCACCAGCAGTCGAATTGTAGAGATTGCGTTTAGTAGAGATATCTGGCTTAAATGTTCCATGCGGGTTTGGAGCGACAAAGAGATTTGATTTTGTTAGTAAATTGCTTTCTTTTGCCTTATGAAACATCCATTGAGATGGAGCAAAGAAAAAAAGTTGATTTTTGTGAAAATCAAAGTGTTTTTTCATTCTATTTAGGTTGATTTGTGGAATTTCTTTAAGTACCTTCGGTAGTAGTGGGCAAGTTTTACAACCAGTCTTGTAGTTATTGCAATCCAGTGAATAGTGGCATCCACCAGTGAAGATACGTTGATCATGCAGGGTAAAAACGATTTTAAATCCAGCTCTTAAGAGGTAGAGCAGATCTCGAAAACTTATCAGATTAAACCAATTGTGAACATGAATGATAGTCTTTTTTGGATCTGCATTCTGTACAATCTCATTTATACGAACTGACGATATACTGAGCAGTGTAAAATAAGTTTTTTTCATAAGTTTATTGCTTAACAGAGTTGTTAAGCCGCAAAGCAACTTTTTAAATATACTTCTGGAAACTCTTAATTCATTTATGCTCGGAGATGAGATGTAATCTTCAAGTGAAACAAATGTCGAATCTATACCCTCAAGATTTAGAGCTGTATTTAACCGCCTAGCAGCAATACCTGCCCCTCCATTGTGAGAGGTAGACAAATGAATTATTCGTAGATCCATCAATTTTTCCAAAGTCCTATGTATGTGAGCTCTCTAAGTATCAACTATATCCTAAGATTGAAATACCAATAGCTTGATTTGTGGCAATCGTATGGTTACCACCCTAGGTGATTAATACGTAAAGAGCCTTTTAACTTCAATTCTCCAAAATAGAATAGACAGTATCCGCTGAATTTCAGAAATTCACAGATTTAAGAAAGTCACTTTGCCCTCAAGTCAAGACTTAATTGAGGCACTATTTTACACAGCATAACAATTCACAAATCTAATAATTCCGCAGTTCAAATCTTAACAAAAGCGTTAATTAAATTCCTTAATTAATTTTATAGCTTTTTCACTAACTATTCGCTTAATTTTTGTTCAAAGCTTGAATCATTTCTAAAAGTATTTTTTGGGGACTGATTGCTGGCTTCCAGCCCAATAATTCAGAAACCTTAGTTATATCGCTAACTAAATAACCAGTGTCTTCGTACTGTCCAATTGACTTCAGAAACGGTCTATGTTTCATATTCATTTCGGTTAAGGCTGAATTCAACATATCTCTAATTGACACCAAATTTCCTGAACCTATTACAAAATCAGTATATGGGAATTTTTCAGCAACTTCTAAAATACACCCTGCAACTTCCTTTGCATGCGTTAAGTCTATCAATGAATCGAAATTATATATTTCTAATTCAGTCAGGTTTAGTTTTAACAACCTATCGATTTTTTGCGCAAGGGTTGGGATAATGAATTCTGATTTGCTCCTAGGTGATGTATGATTAAATAATATTCCTGAAGATATTTTTGTTCCAAACTCAGCCCGTGATGTATTCGCCATATCCCACGAGATTGACTTGCTAATTGCATAATAATTCTGCGGACAACGCAGAGAGTTTTCATTTATTTTGGTTATCGAATTTTTTATAGGGGCATACATTTTTGAACTTAATGCGATAAATAACCTAGTATTGAGATGTCTTTCGGTCCACTTGATGAACTGCTTGGTCATTTCAATGTTAACCAAATCAACGCGTCGTTTCCAGCTTACGTCCAAGTTATTGCTTTCTTGCGAAGCTTTATGAACAGTCGCTAAGTGAAATATATAGTCAGGTTCCAATCTGTCCAAGACTTTTGCAAAAACAGGCCTAGAAATTTCTTCTAAATTCATTGGATCATACATTTCAGTTTTTGAAACTATGGATTGCTCTGAACAAAGAAACGTAAATGAATTTTTATGAACCGATTTAATTCCATACACTTCAACATTTCTACTTCTGAAGAGATCCCCGAGGTAAGAACCATCTTGCCCATTGACTCCAGATATCAAAACACGCATATATTGAATTATAATAAGATTCTGTAGGTTACACTTACGGGTCTACCGCGAATTGGATAACATTGAGTTTGAATAGTTTCATAGCTGAGAATTGCCGCATGTGCTCTTCATCAGGGCTTGATTCGGTATTGAATATGGGAAATGTTGCCTTGACAGGTCATTTCAGCATGAGTGGAAAGTCAGTAATTGAAATGCCACTGAATTTAAGTCAATGTGGCAGTTGTGGTCTAGTACAACTTCTTAATTCTTATCCTGCAGAGCTTTTGTACGGAGAAGCTTATGGATATGAATCGCACCTGAACTCATCAATGAGAAAGCACTTACATAGGAAAGCAAATCTGTTAGAGAAGAAATTTTTATCCGGGAAAAATCCAGTAGTGCTGGACATAGCAAGTAACGACGGTACCCTGTTAAGTGGTTATAGAAATTCAAATGTCACAAAAATTGGTGTGGATCCAATTTTGAGCTTTTTAGAGGATTATTACCCGCCTCAATCTATCAAGTTATCTAAATTCTTTGACGAAAGCATATTAAACGAAGTACTACCTGGATCTGTTGATTTAGTTACAAGCTTATCCGTTATATATGATCTCAATAATCCGATTGAATTTGCAAAAACAATCAATACAATTCTTAAACCGGGTGGAATTTGGCATTTTGAGCAAAGCTACCTACCGAGCATGCTATCAAGTTTAAGTTATGACACAATTTGCCACGAACATCTACTTTACTTGTCAATGAATGACGTTTTGAGAATTCTTAACGAAAGCGGATTTTCAATCATTGAAGTGACTCAAAACGCTATTAATGGTGGGAGTTTGGCTGTAACTGCAGTTAAAGGTAAGAATCCTGATTTTCATCCTTATGTGAGTTATTTGCTCAACAAAGAAAAACACATTGGCCTTCAAAATGGAGAAGCACTCAGGCTATTTGGACAACGCGCGATGCTGCATAGCAAAGAGGCAAAGAATTTAATTCTTGATTACAAACAATTAGGTTTTAGGATCTATGGACTAGGAGCTTCAACTAAAGGTAATGTTTTTCTGAATTATGCAAAATTAAGCAGTGAGGAAATTGAGTGTATTGGCGACATAAACCCTAAAAAATTTGGCAAGAGAACGCCTGGTTCCGATATTGGCATTACGTCCGAAGCAGAAGTCTTGGCCAGGGCAGATAGGAGATCTCTATATTTGATTCTTCCTTGGCACTTTAGGGATAATATCATTTCAAACTGTTCCAGTGTTCTAGAGAAAAATAGCTCTTTTTTAGTTCCGTTCCCGAACTTAGAAGTTGTATCAAGTTGAGTATTTATTATGTGGCAAAAAAGTAAACTTAAGCAAGCAAAGTTTTCTCGTATGCCTTTTTTTAACTCAATTCTTATGAAAATTGGCAGTCAAGCAAAGCACTTGCTAACGCGAAAAACTGCAGATAAATTCACAGTTTTGTGGCAGATTCTACCTATTGGCTTAAATCCAGCGCTATACGTAAGGCGATATCGATATCTTTTTAATTTGAAAAAAGAATCTCGCATATTAATTTCCAGACACAAGGGGAACTTTGCCACAGAAACATCTAAATTTGTTTTTTTCAAGCAGATAATTTTAATAGTTCCCTTGGGATCAACAGATAATTGGAGTAGTGCGACTGGTAACTGGTTTTATGAGATTTATTCCTCAGCCGTAGATTTTTTCCCCAAACACAACATTGAAGTTTTCTTCATCAGGGATTACGGATCCTCGTGGCCTGAAGTCCTATACAAAAAAGTATCTAAAAATTCACACACTTCGATTTTATCTTTCATTGAGAGCGAAAGATCAGATAGCATGAATGGAATCAATTTTGAACATCTCATTAGACTCCGAAAGATCTGGAGGGGAATTCTTATCGGTTTAATTTTTGATTCTGTTTGGCCGAACACTTTAAATCACGCTTTTCTTCTTTCTTACATGGACAAAGGAGTTGTGATTGTGTCAATCGACAGATGTGTTAAGTCTGCATTACCTCGTAACCGTAGTCAGTGTGGACCTGTTTTTTTACCCATCAGTAAAAAAACAATTTATCAGTTTCAAAAAATTTCAAGTAGTACTCCTAAATCAATTGAATTTAGCTTTATTGGAAAAACGTATCCATCCAGAGTTCATATAATTGATTCAATTTTGAAGACATGCCAAAATTTAGAATACAAATATGAACTAGACAATTACAGGCCCAACTATTCATTTTACATAACAAAATTGGCTTCATCACACTTTACATTGAATTTAGCCCGTGCAAATGCCCAAAGTGTGTTTCAACTTAAGTGCAGAGTGCTCGAAGCAGCACTGTTAGGGACCATAGTAGTTACAGACGAAAAAAGATATATTAAAAAATACTTTCCAAAGGAGAATTTTGTCTACTTCAATCGTCCTGGAACCATAGCATCCAAAATGAATAAATTGGACTTAACAAGATCAAAAGTTCAAGTGGAATTGCAAACCGTAGCTGAATCAATTGCGCCTAGCGATTTTTGGAGGAAAATCTCTGATTCGATAAACTCCACAAAATGTTTAGATCTTGACTAAGCGTCGTACTGAGTTACCTTATATGAAAACATAAGTAGTAGCTTAGAAATTTAAGTATTATAGAGATTTAAGTATTATAGAGATTTAAGTATTATAGAGATTTAACTGCATCTCACTGTTATTTAGACAGTCTTTTATTTTCATTAAAATTCATCATTACCTAAGACCCTACTTTTATGAATTTAGTTAGCATTTTCAAGGATTTGATTAAATGATTAAAAATCTTGAATGCCAAAATTACAAGAATCTCGCGATACCTGAGAAAGTGCGTGGCCGTGCGGTAGAAATTATCATCCAAAGCTATAGGGCCAAAATTTCCTTGAAAATTAGAATTGACAACAACTCCTATGTAACCTCTACTAATATCAATAGTTGTTATGCCTAACTTCTGGTGGACGCCAAACTGGCTGATCGTATGGAATATTTTGAAGTATGGCTCACGTACTCGCAAATGCACTCCTGTTTTCTGCAAATAATACGAGTACCACGAAAATTCATAGGGGGAGACTTTTATTAAATCTAAGTAGTCTATTTTCCGAGGGTTAAGCAATTTCAGATCCATATCCCTTAACACCCGAGTAGAAAATATCTGACCATTATGGCACGTTAACCAAACCTCATTGCTGTCCATATCTAGAAAATCAATAATTTTCTTGAGAGAAACAGATCTGCCTGTCCAATACTGAGAAAAATATGTTTTATCAATTTTGAGTTCATTGTCTTCAACTAATACAGTGTATGGGGTTCCTTCATTTGTCAAAAAATCTGATTTCCTAAAGGCGCGAAGAAATTCAAAGTCAGAATCCAAGCATAAGTAGTGCTCTGAAAAGTTAAGTCTATGAAATGCTAATTTAATTATTGCTTGATTCATGTAACCAGGGCGGTATTGTAAATATTCTGTGGATGCAAGTTCAGTTGGAATATCTTCTTCGAAAACGATATGCATGATGCTACTTGAAAACTTCTTAAATAACTTAAAATCTGCCCTTGGAATTACAATAAAAGTTTCAATTGAATCACTGTTAAACTTGTTTAATGAACTTATTAACTTCTCAACATAACTGAGGTCTCTCTTGTACGATTTAATCATAAAGCATATGTCAAGCCCACATGTCTGAGACATGGTCATTATTCTATCTTAGTACTCTTGTTTATTCGCTTTTCAACTTTGGAGGATGTATGCCCAGATAGTGGGCGTTTAGGAACTCGTCTCATACTATGCACTTGAGTGATTTCCGTAAAAGTAGCCGTTCTACGTTATTATTAGCCCCAAGTTTAACTCGTAATTGACTTTATAATGTTTACGAGCTTGGATTCAGATATTAACTGAAATAAATAATGGTATTAGTTAAGTTTGAAAATTGATCGGCTGTATCTGATTGAATTTTGGTGAACCTTGAGATCCATCTAGAGGCAAATAATTTGGGTCCTGCAAAAACTTTTTAGCAATCGTCTATGTAACTTGAAATTACAATCGCATTAAAGGTTTTCGCTAGTGATGGGCTCATATTTTATGGGTAGGTATCCCAACTGGGCTCAGGGGGTAGTATGGGGATACGCAAGCATTAAATGAGCTCAACATTATGCCTGCTCGAAGTAAAGGCAACATTTACCCCCTTTTGGTGTCTTACTAGGTAGAGGGGTCAAGACGTTGGCTCAACTGAAAGCGGGAAATCAAAGTGTCACTTCGTAAGAAAGCTCAGGCCCCAGCGAGCGTTGCTGCTTGGTCTGTTTCTGATTTATCCGCTCTTTATACCCAGAACCGCTCATCACTGATCGCTCAAGCCCGCCGAATTCTTCGAAGCGATGCTGATGCAGCAGAGGTTGTCCAAGATGCCTTCCTTAAATTTATCTTGGCAGCTCCAGAGCTAGATACCGCTGATCGTGCCATGGCATATCTGCGCACAACAGTTAATAATCTATGCCTGAATGTAATCCGCGCAACTGGATCTCGACCTAACCTAGTTGCAATTGATTCAGATGCCACTCAAGAACGTTTATCAGAGATCGCAGCAGAAAATCACATCCCAATGGATGCAACTCTTGCTGCCGCAGAGGATGCTTCAATTATTCGCGAAGCTCTTTCTCGTCTTTCAGAGACTCAACGCACAGCTCTTGTGATGTGGGAGGTTGAAGGTCGAACCACCAAAGAGATTGCAACTGCAATTGGAACTAGCGAGAAAAATGTTCGCCATGTTGTTCAACGCGCTCGTGCTTCATTTATTCGTGTTCTTACCGAATGGGTAGTTGATGAGAAAACCGGTGCTACTGCACTTGATTCTATTTCTGGCACATATAAGAAGGCAGCTGAGCTCGCAAAGAAATCATCTAAAGTGGCACTTTCATTACTTATTGTGATGGTTGCATTCCTTGGTTTTAATTCTGTAACAGGCTCAGAGTTCAATACACCAACTGTCATTGCAAGTGCCAAGCAAGAGGTGCCATCCATAAATAACTTAGATACTGAGAGTAATTCAACACAATCCTTAATAGAAGAAACTCTTTCAAATCAGAAGTTGATTCAAGACAACACAGCTATTAATTTTCGAACCTCTAGTTCTTTGTTTGCTGGCCTATCAAAGGATGGCTTGCCAATTGGTTTCACACTTTCAGACTCAGCTGGTGACGTTGGATCTGTCGGATTATCTACTCAATCTACAATTACAAATCCAGACGGCTATGTTTTAGTTTCATACCTTCAAACATACGGTGATAATGTTGTAAATCTATTGATGTCACAATCTGTAACAGTTGATGGTTCTGGTACCTCATACTATGCGAGCCCATCAATCACCATTGCTGGTTCTTGGTTCCCTTTGACCCAAAGCGGGCTCGCCTCATCAATTACTCGACTTTCCAACGGTAATTACCTCTTAACTGCCACCCTATATATTGATTCCACATTGGATTCAGCCCTATTTATTGCGTCTACTGGTGGGTTAGATGTCGATGCAATTCCAAATGAGATAACCACCCGTATAATTTTGAACTCTAGCAAGAGTTCAATCCTTGCTCAGGCGATCAATATCGGCGCCAAAGGGGTCAAATAAATGGCACCTAAAAAACAGGTTTCTCCTGCAATCCGGATATTGCGGGGGGAAAGAGATGCGTCAGCAC
>Ga0315902_10006299_pt1 | contig 16487 bp, 15 predicted proteins | sample LakEriMetagenome_9_FD_203523 | JGI IMG/M metagenome (GOLD analysis project Ga0315902, IMG submission 203523) | Freshwater fungal communities from buoy surface, Lake Erie, Ohio, United States - Buoy 12 MA117 | ecosystem: Environmental > Aquatic > Freshwater > Lake > Lake biofilm | place: USA...
GTGAGCGTGAGGCATGGCAGGAACATGTGCCACAGGACGTTGAGCCAGCCCGCGGGTGTCGACGTGTCGACCCCGGGCGAGGAGATGCCGCCGACCGGGAAGAAGCCCGGCAGTCCGAAGGCGCCGACGCCGAGCACGATGAGCAGCATCATGCCGAGCCAGAACTCCGGCATGGAGTAGAGCGTGAGCGTCGTGCCGGTCGACACCTTGTCGAAGCGGCTGCCTGGCTTCCACCCCGCGCGTATGCCGATCCAGATGCCCACGATCGTCGCGATGACGATGGCGGTGCCGAGGAGCAGGACGGTCGGCCACACGCGCTCGCCGATGAGCTCCCACACCGGCTGCGAGAAGCGCGTGGAGTCGATCCCGGGGTCGAAGGGGTTGCGGATGTAGGCGAAGAACTGCTCCCAGATCGGGCGATTGAGCTCCTCCCGCAGCGCGGCAATCTGCTCGGGATCCATGTTGCGGCCGCGGGTGTAGAGGCCGATCGGATCGCCGGGCAGCAGCCGGAAGAGGAAGAAGTTGAAGACGACGACGAAGGCCAGCGTCACAAAGGCGCGGAGCACCTTGCTCGCGACGACGCGCGCCGTAGAGCCGGTGACGCGGCGCGGCCGGATCGGATCCGGCTCGCCGACCGCGACCTCCTGGAGGAGGCTCACTCCTTCGAGTCCTCCGACGACTTCGACCGCATGCGCACCAGGGCGATGACGAGGCCGATGATCACCAGCGCGGCGATGACGAGGCCGATGATGAGGCCCGTGCTCGATCCACCCGAGGTCTCCTCGGTCGCGGTGCCGCCGCCGGCGTCCGCCGACTCGGTCGCACCCGGCGACGGAGCAGCGGTCTCCCCGCCGGTGTCTGAGCCGATCGGGGCGACGTTCTCGTAGGTGTAGGTGCCGTACTGGAAGAGCAGCGAACCGCTGCCCTCAGGCTGGCCGACGAAGCCCTCGAACCGATCGGAGCGGTAGGCCTCGAGGTTGTCGTAGTAGTAGGTGACGACGTAGGCGACGTTGTCGTAGACGATCTGCTGCATCTGCTTGACGATCTCGGCGCGTGCGGCTTGATCGGTCGTCACGGCCTGCTGGGCGTAGAGCGCGTCGTACTCCTCGTCGCAGAAGAACGAGTCCGAGAGGTCGGCGTAGATCTCGCCGCCGTCCTCGTAGGAGCGCTTGCCGCAGGTGAAGGTCGACAGCTGGTAGTCGGGGTCGGGCTCGACAACCCAGCCCCACTCGAACATGTCGAATTCGCCGCGGCCGATGATCTCGAAGAGCGCATTCTCGTCGACCGGCTTGATGTCGGCCTCGATACCGATGGCGGCGAGATAGGACTTGAAGTACTCGCCCGACTTCACCGAGGAGTCGGAGTCGCTGCGCACGAAGAGCCGGTACTTCATCGGTACGCCGTCGGGCCCGATGCGCACGCCGTCGGGACCCATGGCATAGCCCGCGTCATCGAGGATCTGGTTGGCGAGCGCGGGGTCATAGCCTTGGGTGCCCGGATCGATGTGCAGCGTGGAATAGAGCGGCGGGATGAACGTCGACCCGGGAGTGCCGTAGCCGTCGAGGATTCGATCGACCATCTGCTGGCGGTCGATCGCGTGCGAGATCGCCAGACGCACCTTCTGGTCCTGCATGTGCGGGTTGCCATCGCCGATGGGCGTGCCGTCGGTGAGGGCCGCGCCCATGTTGAAGGCGAGTTCGTTGAAGCCGGAGTAGGACCCGGCGTACGTCGTGATGCCCTCCTGGCCCTCGAGCGTGCTGAAGACGTCGGCGGTGAGCCCGGTGGCGATGTCGATCTCGCCCTTGACCAGTGCCTGGCCGAGTGCGTCGGGATTGTTGTAGACGCGGAAGACGAGCTCGTCGACGTTGGGCCGGCCCTTGTAGTAGTTGTCGTTGGCAACCATGCGGATGAACTGCCCGGTACGCCGCTCCACGACGAGGAAGGGCCCGGAGCCGACCAGCGTCTGTCCCGCCTCCGGCTCGTTGGCGAAGGACTTCACGGCCTTGGCGTCGATGCTGCTCCACACGTGCTCGGGGAGGATGTAGACCGCGAGCCGCTCCATGATGGGCGCGGGCTCGCGTGTCGTCATGACGACCGTGCGGTCGTCGGGGGCGGTGACAGAAGTGATGTTGCGGACGTAGTTGCCGAAGTTCCGCTGCTCGTATCGGCCGTTGAGGATGCGCTCGAAGGTGTAGACGACGTCGTTGGCCGTGAGCGGCGTGCCATCGGACCACAGCAGGTCCGGTCGCAGGGTGTAGGTCCAGGTCTTGCCGTCGGCCGAGGCCTCCCACGACTCCGCCAGGCCTGCGTCGGGCGTGAAGTCGGCCGAGCTGGTGGACAGCAGCGTGGCGTACTGCAGTTGGAAGATCTCGTAGGACTCCGCGAGGATCCCGGTGAAGGGGTTGAGGGAGTCAACGTCGGCGAGCATGCCGACGGTGAAGACCACCGGGTCGGCTGCCTGGGCCTGCGGCACGGCGGCGGCCGGCACCGCGACGATCGTGGCGGCGGCCACTGTGGCGATCAGTCTGCGGATCACGTCATCTCCCTCGTAGTGTGCTCGCGTGCCTATCCCCGTAGCCCCACGCGACCCCGGCGACGATCCCTATGCCTGGATGCGCGATGACGCGAAGGTGTTGCCCTACCTGGAGGCTGAGCGCGCGGCCTACGACGCGCGCATCGCGAGCCTCGCGCCGCTCACGGCGGAGGTCCTCGCGGAGCTCGTGGCGCGCACGCCCGATGCTGAACGCTCGGTCAGCAGGGATCACGGTTCCCATGCCTACTACAGCCTCACCCCTCCGGGGCGCGAGTTGCCTGAATTGCGACGAAGCGGACCCGCGGGCGATGAGCTCCTCGTCGACCTGGCTTCCTTCGGATCGCCGTACGCCGCCACGGGGGTCGTGGAGCCTGAAGCCCGGCGGGTCGGCGAAGCCTCCCCTGACGGCCGGGACCTTCTCGCCTACTCGATCGATCTCACGGGGGCCGAGCGCTACACCTTGCGCTTCCGCGACATGTCCACGGGCGAGGACGTCGGGCCCCAGATCGACGACACCTACTACACCGGCGCCTGGGCCGACGGCGAGTTCTACTTCACGACGATCGACGAGCTCAACCGACCGTGCGAGGTGCATCGCGTCAATCCGCGCACCGGCGAGCGGCACCACGTGCTCACCGAGCCGGACCAGCGCTTCGAGCTCACCGTGCGCAAGAGTCAAGACCGTGTGGTCATCGCGGCGCACTCGCGCACGACGAGCGAGTGCTGGGAGGTGGTCGAAGGACATGCGGTCTCGCTGCGCCCGCGCGTCGACGGCGTGGAGTACGACGTCGAGCGCGACACCGACCGCTGGCTCTTCTTGAGCAACGCCGAGGCGACGGAGTTCGCGCTGACCGCACCAGCACTTGATATCCGCGACGGGCGCATCCACGACATGATCGCCTTTGACGATGCGATCGTCACCTACTCCCGTATCGAGGGTGAGCCGCGCATCCGCATCCTCGAGCGCGATGGTCGCATCCGCCATGAGATCCGCCCTGAGGTCGGCGGAGCGCTGCGACTCGGCCACAACGAAGACCCGCACGCGGGCTTCGTCACCGTCGTCACGGAATCCTTCTCCGATCCCACGCGGTGGTGGGATGTCGACCTCGTCACGGGGGAGAGGCGACTGCGCCATGCCCAGGAGGTGCCCGGGCACGACCCCGCGGTGTACATCAGCGAGATCATCCACGCGACCGCGAGCGACGGCTGGCGCATCCCCATCGTCATCACACGCCGTCGCGACACGCCACTCGATGCCAGTGCTCCCTGCATGCTCTACGGCTACGGGTCGTATGAGTCGGTCGATGATCCGTGGTTCGAGTCGTGGGTGCTGCCGCTGCTCGACCGCGGTGTCGTCTATGCCAAGGCACATATCCGCGGCGGGGGCGAGGTGGGCCGCCAGCAGTGGATCGATGGCCACCTGCTCGCTAAACGCAACTCCTTCACCGACTTCATCGCGGCGGCCGATCACCTCGCGGACTCAGGCATCGCCGGCCCCATCGTGGGCCGCGGCGGATCCGCGGGCGGCCTGCTCCAGGGCGCGGTCTACTTCATGGCGCCGCAGCGCTGGGCCGGGATCATCGCCGAGGTGCCCTTCGTCGACTGCATCAATTCGATGCTCGATCCCGACATCCCCCTGACGATCAACGAGTGGGACGAGTGGGGTGACCCGCGCATCCCCGAGCAGCGCGCCTACATGGAGTCCTACACGCCGTACACCAATCTGCCCGACCCTGCCGATCGCCCGCCATTGCTTGTCACGGGTGCGGTGCACGATCCGCGCGTGCTCGTGCACGAGCCGGCCAAGTGGGTGGCCGCCTTGCGCCACTCCGATCCCGAGCAGGGCGATCGCCCGGGCATCACCGACCGCGGCAGCGTGGCCTTCCGCGTCGAGACCGGCGAGGGCTCGCACGGTGGGCAGGCGGGCAGGTACGCCGCCCTGGCCTACGACGCGGAGGTCGTCGCCTGGGCCCTCACCGCGCTCGGCACCCGCTGACCGCCATCCGCTGACGCCCATCCGCCGACAAGCATCCGCCGAGTGCTGGACCGTGACGCCTACGCACGGCGTGTCGGGCCGCATAACTCGCCACTCAACGAACGGAGATTCGGCGTACCCTCGATGCATGTCTCTTCGCCGTGTCACCCTCACGCTGATCGCCGCCGCGGCCCTTGGCGCCAGTCTGCTCGGAGCTGCGCCGGCCATGGCCAAGCCCGTCGTCGTCGTTCCGGCTTGGAATCCTGTGGATCCTCCCGCCGATGTGGCCGGCTTCGCTGAGGAGTTGTCGCAGGTCCTCTACGGCATCTCCTGCGGTGGCGTCTCTGCCACGGGATGGTCGGGGGAAGCCGCAGACGACACGCCGATGGGATGGAAGACCTCGTTCCTGACATCGTCGGCGGTGACGCTGGGATGTATCGCCACGGTGGCTCGCCAGGGCGATGCCACCGTCGAGGCCTTCTACAGCCGCACCGACGCGTCCGCTCGCGCCAGCGTCTTCGGCGCGACGGAGGACCTTCCCTACATCGACTGGGACTTCGTGCCCACACCGCGAGCCGGCCAGTGGGTGGGCGTCGGGGCGCGCTCGGCTGATGGCGCAGTGCTCCCCATGGTCGAACGTCGCATCGTCGCGGTCGGCACCGACATCTTCACCGTCGACGGACCCATCGATCGCGCCTACCTCGGCGCGCCCGTCGTTGACAACATGGGGCGTGCCCTCGGGATGGTCACGGAGGCAGGCACGGTGATCACAGGAGCACCGAAGTTCTGCGCCTCGCTCTTCGTTTGCACAGATGCCACGAGAGTGTGGTGGGACATCACCGCCCCCTCAGGGGTGCGCAAGCTGACGGCTACGCCGGGCAAGCGCTCGGTCACCTTCTCCTGGAAGCCCGTCGCCTTCGACGGGGGCGACGACGTGGCGTACTGGTACCGCGTCGGACAGGGCGCCTGGGTGAACACGGAGGAGTTCTCTGTCAAGGTCAAGGCCCGAAAGGGCAAGCGCGTGACGATCATCGTCGGAACGGTCAACGGGGCGGCCCACGGCCCGCAACTGTCGGTCTCCGCCAGAGCCAGGTGATGACCTCCGACGCGCCCCTCGCGCTGGAGTCGCGCAACTACGAGAACTGGTCACGCATGATCCGCGTCACGGGCGTGCCCACGGCGACGCCGCAGTCCGATGAGGAGGCGCTCGCGCTCGTGCGCTGGGCGGCGCAGGAGGGCTACCGCGTGCGCCCGATGGGCGCCTTCCACACCTGGTCGCCGCTCGCCTTCGAGGAGGCGAGCAGGATCGTCGCCGTCGACCAGTCGCTCATGACGGGACTGATCGACTTTGCCTACGACCCGGTGCCGGCCGCGACCTTCCGCGCGGGCACGACGCTGGCGGAGGCGGTCCGCGCGCTCGAGGACATCGACAACCGCGGCGCGAGCGAGGCGCCGGGCTGGGCGTGGCCGGACTACCCCGGCGTGCCCGACGTCACCATCGGCGGGATGCTCGCGATCGGTGCGCACGGCGCGGGCATCCGCCAGCGCGGGGACCAGCCCGATCTCTTCGGCACCGTGAGCAATCTCGTGATCGGTTTCCGCGCGATCGTGTCCGAGGGTGACGACTACGTCATTCGCGAGTTCCGCCGCGACGAGCCCGAGGCGGCGGCGCTGCTCGTGCATCTCGGGGCGGCGTACCTGCTGTCGGTGACGATGCGGGTGGTGCCCAACTCCTACCTCGGCCGGCGCGTGGACTATCCCGACTGGGAGGTCGCCTATGCGCCGACCGCGGCCGAGGGGAGCATCCAGGCGCTGGTCGAGGAGCACGGGCGCGTGCAGGCGCTGTGGTTCCCCTTCACGCAGACACCGCTCGTGCAGCACTTCACCGAGGAGGGCTACGTCGAGGGCCCGCGCGTCACGGAGCCGCTCACCGTGCGGCTGTCACCGGATCTGCCGACAGCGTTCACGACGGCTTTCACCAAGACGCTCGCGCACCTGCCGTGGCTCACGCCGCTCGTGGAGCGCTCAACGCTGCGCGAGATGCGGCACCTGTCTCCGCCCGATCACGAGTGGCACGGCACGTCGGGCAACATGCTGCTCTACGTCCAGCACGACACCTTGCGCGTGGTGAGCCTTGCCTACGCCGTGCACGTGCGCGCCGAAGAGGTGCAAGTGGCGATCCATGACATCGCGCACCACTTCGACCGGATGCTGCACGACTATGCGCATGCCGGGCACGACCCCATCAACAGCTGCCTGGAGATGCGCGTCACTGACGTCGATCGTGCTGATGCTGTCGGCGTCTCCGGTGCGGTGCCCGCGCTGCTCTCGCCGGGCCTGCCGCTCAGCGACTCCGAGCGCGTCATCTGGATCGACCTGGTGACCACTCCCGGCATGCCGCGGGCCTGGCAGTTCTACGCCGAGTACGAGGCGTGGCTGTGGGAGCGCTTCGCCGGGCGCCTGCGTCCGGAGTGGTCCAAGGCGTGGGCGGTCTCCGCCGAGGGCCCGTGGACCGACCCCACCGTGCTCGCCTGGGTGCGCGAGGCCATCCGCCCCGCGGTGGCGACATGGGACGCGCTCGATGCGCGCGGCGTCTTCGGCTCGCCGCTGCTGGACCGCCTACGGGCCTAGAGCGCCTTGTATGCCATGAGGTGATAGCGCTGGATAGCGAGCAGCGCGAGCGTCTCGACCGTGGCGACCTGCGGCTCGGAGAAGACCCAGTTCTTCTGCTTCGGCACGTCCTTGTACGCCGAGATCTGGACGATCGCCGCGCCCGTGTAGGTGAAGATCTGTAGCTGGTCCGCGGCCTCCCGCGAGTCGACGCCTCCCGGGAGCGGCTCGTCGATCTGCACGTCGGCGTTGATGATGAGCTGGTCCTGGCCGTACATCGACGGCTCGATGAAGACCGACGTCTTCACGGTCGCCGTGCCGACCTTCTCGCCGTCCTCCACGAGGTCCTCGGTGATCGTGCCCGAGCATGAGCTGGAAGAGTTCAGCAGCTGCTGCCACGCGAATTCAGCTGTCTGCACGTCCTTGTATTGGTAGACGACCTGCTGGAGGAGGAGCAGATGGCCCTCCTTGCTCTGCGCGAAGTTCATGAACATGGCCGAGTGCGATGAGGACTTCTCGCCCTTGATGACCTTGCCGTTGACCTCGCACAACTCGGGCCTCAGTCCGGTCATGGCGACGTTGGTCTCGTAGTCGTCGACGGGGCCGAGCCATGCCGGGCCCCAGGACTTCTTGATGAGGACCTGCTTCAGGCCCTTCTCGTTGAGGGCGACGTACGCCATGTCGGCGGCCTGGGCCGGGACGGAGATGGCGAGGGTGGCGAGGGCCGCCGCGGCGGCCGTGGCGAGGAGTCGACGCATGCAGCGAGGCTAGCGACTACTCCGCGTTCTTGTCGTCCTTCTTCTTGTCGTCCCCGTCCTCGGGCGCGAAGAGGTTCGAGTAGCACGTCACGGTCTGGCCGAGGAGGTCTTGGGTGTCCGCATCCGGGGTCCCCAGGGGCGCGGTGCTCACCTCCGCGGCGAGGTCATCGGCCGCAGCCAGGCCCTCGAGATCGAGGCCGGTGCCGGTCCACTGTGCGAGGACGGCGTATCCCGGCCCCTCGACGTAGCCCATGATCGCGTGCATCGCGTCGTCGTCGGTGCGCACGTCGATGAGCTGACTGACGGTGAAGTCAGGCTTGAGAGCGGCCTCGATCGCGGCCACTGACTCGGGCGCGGCCTCGTCGCAGAGCACCGCGAGGATCGTCTCCGTGCCACCCGAGGGGCTCGCCTCGCTGGGTGATGGGGCTGCGGAGCTGCTCGCCGCGGCGCTTGAACTGGGGGCTGCCGAGCTCGAGGCAGCCTCCTCGGCCCCGCCGGAGCAGGCGACAAGGAGCAGGGCAGGGGCGGTGAGCAGGGCCAGGGCCGCCAGGCGAGGCGAGGATGTGCGCGTCATAAGGGGAGGGTACGTCGCCCTCACGCGGGAGTCCCGACACCGTGACCTCCCCGTCACCTGCTTCCCAGTCTCTTCCCAGCCCCGCCCCTGGCGTCGCGCACGTATCCGCAGTCACACTCAAGACATGACACGCGCAGTGGCACGACTCGCCGCCCTCGGGGTGGCTCTCGTCGCGCTGTTCGCTGTCTCAGCGGTGCCCGCACAGGCCAGTGAGTCCGCCCTCCGGGACCGCACCCATGCCCGGATCGCCGCGGTCGTGAGCGATGCGGTCAACTCCGGCATCTACTCCGTCGCCCAGGAAAACTACGTCACCAGCGCTCTGCTGCCGACCTATGTCGATCCCAAGGATCTGTCGGCCAAGGTCGAGGAGCGCACCATCGAGGCCTTCTGGGACATCGTCGCTGACGGCGCTGGCGCCTCCGTGGGTTCAGTGCAGGCTCGCGTCGCCAACGGCGCGACCCTCCTTCGTGTCACCGGGGATGCCTCAGGAGACGTGCAGGAGCGGCTCTACCGCTGGCTGTCCCGCCCGGTCGTCGAGGCGCAATTCGACGGCAAGATCTCGGCTGCAGAATCCGCCACCCTGCGCGATGACATCGCGCGGTCTGTTGACCGTTTGATGCGCCAGCCCGGCGGCTCTGACGGCAAGGTGGCAGTTTCACCCCGTCGCATCTAGACCGACACCACTGACCCACTAGGGTCTCCTCAGCTGCTCGTGGTGGCCGTCTGCGGTAGGGCGCAGTGATCCCGACCATCTCGAGCTCCGGCCCCCGGCGCCTCCAGAATGGAGTGAGGCATCGGGGGCCGTTTATTTGTCGCGAGTGATCGACTGTGTGGTTATTGACCGCGTAGCGACTACCCTCATCCCATGGCCATCCTCGTCGTTGACGACGATCCGTCGCTGCGTCAGGTGCTCGAGCGTGTCCTCGCCTTCGAGGGCTACGACGTCGAGACCGTGCCAACCGGATACGACGCCCTCGAGCGCATGCAGGTCCCCGAGCGCGGTGCGGCCACGATCGATCTCATCGTCCTCGACCTCGGCCTGCCCGACATTGACGGACTCGATGTCGCGCGCCGCCTGCGCGCCGACGGCCAGGTGCTGCCGATCCTCGTCCTCACCGCGCGCGGCGAGGTGGGCGATCGCGTAGCCGGTCTCGACGCGGGGGCCGATGACTACCTGCCCAAGCCCTTCGACATCACCGAGCTCATTGCCCGGGTGCGCGCGCTCCTGCGCCGTGCCGGCCACACCGAGGGCTCCGGCAACTACACCCTCGGCGACCTCACCCTCGATGCCGCCCGGCGACAGGTGATCCGCGACGGCGAGGAGCTCAACCTCACCAAGACCGAGTTCGCGCTGCTCCAGGTGCTGCTCGCCGCCGACGGCGCTGTGGTGGAGCGCTCGGACCTCATGACCGAGGTGTGGGGTTTCTCCTCGCCGACGCTCGATTCCAATCTCGACACCTATGTGTCCTACGTGCGTCGCAAGACCGAGGTGGGTGGCCGTTCGCGCCTGGTCCACACCGTGCGCGGCGTCGGCTTCGTCGCGCGCGTCGAGTAGGCCTCAATGCGGTCCCTGCGCACCACTGTCGCGCTCATCGTCGCCGTCGCGGTCGCGCTGTCGGTCGTGGGCCTGGCGATCGGCGTGTGGTTCCTCACGCGCAGCGCGCTGCTCGGCAGCGTCGACTCCTCGCTGCAGTCGCGTCTGGAGGCGGGTATCTTCCTCGAGCCGGCTGAAGACGCCCCGCCGATCATCCGCCCGCCCATCTCCGGCCAGCCCACCGTGCTCGTCGACGCCGTGCTCTCGGACGGCGAGGTCTTCGAGGTCGATCGCGAGTCCTTCGACCTGCCGGCTGATCCGGAAGACATCCGCATCGCGGAGTCGCCGCCGGGCACGCAGGCCTACTCCACGCGCATCGCACCCAATGGCGAGCAGGTGCGCGTTCTCACCGTGGCGGTCGTCGATGGCGCGGCAGCGCGGGCGGTGCGCTCCCTGGAGGAGACCCAGACCATCCTCGTCGGCCTCGCCTCGATCCTGGCGGTCGTAGGCCTGGCGGCCGTGGGCATCGGCGCGGGCATCGGCGTGCTCGCCGTGCGTCGCTCCACCATTCCGCTCGAAGAGGTCGCCGACGCCATGCGCGCCCTCACGCGCGGGGAGTCGGCCGATGCTCCCGAGGCACGCCCGGGTGCGCCGCGCGAGGTCGTCGACGTTGTCCAGGCGACGACGGCGCTGCAGGATTCGCTGCGCCGCTCGCAGGAGCAGCAGGAGCAGTTAGTGCAGGACGCCGGCCATGAGCTGCGCACGCCGCTCGCGGCACTGCGCGCCAATGTGCAGTTTGCCGCGCGCACGGCGACCGACTCCACCACCCAGGAGTCACTCACGGCAGCGCAGGCCGAGCTGGATGAGCTCGGCCGTCTCGTGGAGGAGCTGCTTGCGCTCGCGGCGCGCGATGAGCCGATCCGTGAGGTGGTGGAGCTCGACATCCGCGGCGCGGTGACGGCGGCAGCGGAGCGCCTGACGCGCCGCACACAGCGCGTGGTGACGGTCGAGGTGCCGCGCGAGCCCGTGATGCTGCGCGTGGATCCGGTGGGCATGGCCGAGATTGTCGGCAACCTGCTCGACAACGCTGCGAAGTTCGCCCCTGCGCCCGCCGCCATCGTCGCGGAGGTGCGCGCGAGCAAGGACGAGGCGGTCATCGAGGTGCGCGACGGCGGCCCTGGCATTCCGGAGTCCGAGCGGGCCACGGTCTTCGACCGCTTCCACCGCACCCCCGATGCGCGCGCGATCCCCGGATCGGGGCTGGGCCTGTCGATCGTGGCGTCGGCGGTGGCCGATGCCCGGGGCACCGTCACTTTGGGCGATGCCCCCGAGGGCGGCCTCCTGGTGAGGGTCACGCTCCCCCGCCGCTAGGTCTACTCGGGCTCGGGCGTCCAGCCCTGGCAGCTCTTGGGCGTGGTGCAGGGGACCGTGACCGAAAACGTGCTGGCCATGGTGCCGAGTGCCTCACCCGGTGACACCAGCGGTGGCCGGGTGGGTCCCACCAGGGCCGTGTTGAAGATGTTGGCGCTGGCGGCGCTGTCGGTGAACGACAGTGCACCCGTGACGGTGATGACGTCCTTGCGGACGTAGCCGCGGCCCTTCTTGGTGACCTGGCCCTTCTTGATCGTGACCGTGAGGTCGGCAAGGTCGAAGGGAGCCTGGTAGGTGCCGTTGATCTGCGACGAGTAGGGCTCCATCGATGCGGGCAATCCCCTGAGGATGCCGCCCATGGTGCCCGTGGAGGCCGTGCCCCCGTCGAAGTTGATCGTGGGATTGCTCAGCGTCAACTTCACCGTGGTGATCGAACTGGTGAAGACGAGTGTCCCGCGGTTGCTGATCACGCCGTCCTTCACCGGCTTGATCACGGGGAACTTCACCGTGGTGTAGCCGGTGGAGCCGTTGGTGCTGGCCTTGGCACCCGCGGTGGCGGAGAGTGTGACACCGTCTGCAGCAAAGGAACTGATGAGGTCGGGGGGCAGGTTGATCTCCGACAGTCCGTCGGTCGAGATACGCGGCTGGATGGGAGCTGCGCTGGCTCCCACAGACGTGGCCGCAGTGACAAGCGCGGCAGTGACCGTCGCGATGATGACCTTCGATGTGGGGCGCATGCTGCCTCCTCTGATGGTGGGCCGATGATGACACGGCCACCTGGCTGATGCCGGCCAATTCCAGGGCTGTAGGCACCCAGTGAGGTCCAGAAGCCCTGGGAAATCGGGGAATTCACCGCATCTCGGGACAAGCCCGTGGCGACGCCGCACACTGACCCCGTCTACCCCCCGGAGGAGGTCCCCATGTCCCCAGAAGCAACAGCCCCAAAATCAGCAACCCCAGAGCCGGCACTCGGCCGACGCGCCCTCATCACGGGGGCTGCTGTGCTCGGGGCCGCCGGCGTCGCCAGCATCGTGGGCGCTCAGGACGCCGATGCGTCCAACGGCGATGCCCTGCGCGTCGGCCGCAGTGACAACATTGCGACGGGGGCGACAGCGCTCACGATGGATCGCGGTCGCGTCGTCGATGCCAGCCCACCGGCCTTCAAGGTCACCGACAATCGCGCGGGCCGTGTCGCGATTCAAGGTCAGGCATCCGACGGCGGCACGGGAGTGTCGGGTATCGGTGCCACGGGCGTGTCCGGGGTCGGCCTGCGCTTCGGTGGAATCTTCACGGGCACGACGGGGGTCGATGGCTCCAGTGTGGAGCCTGCCGGCATCGGAGTGCGGGGTCGGGCCAACGCTGGACTCGGCATCTCTGGAGTTAGCTCGTCAGGCACCGGGGTCAAGGGTGTGTCCACCAGTGACACGGGCGTCGAGGGCACGACGACGTCGGGGGCCCAGGCCGTGCTCGGCACCCATCCGGCGACGACCGGCAATGCGACGGGTGTGAAGGGCACGTCCGCGTCCGCGACCGGCGTGGGCGTGACGGGTGTCGCCTCGCATGCATCAGGCGTGACCCAGGGGGTGCGCGGCGATGGCACCGCGAGTCCGCTCGGCACCGGCGTGGTCGGCCTCGGCCAGGCCAATGGCGTCTACGGCGAGTCACGCAAGGCGGGCGGCAAGGGCGTCTTCGGCGTGGCGACGCAGGCCCAAGGCGCCGCAAGCCACGGGGTCTACGGCCAGACGGCCTCGTCGGCCGGCGCCGGCGTCTACGGCCAGTCCCCGTCGTATGACCCTGACCTCGGCTGGAATGTCACCTCATACGGCGTCTACGCCGAGGGTGCGATCGCGAGCAGTGGCCCGGCCTTCCTGGGCGTGCCGGAGTACGGCACCACGGCGCGGGCGGACAGCCGACTCCAGGAGGGCACCATGACCTTCTCGGCGGACTTCACCACGGGCAGCCCCAAGCTGATCGTCCTCGTGAAGAACTCCGACGGCCGGCTCTTGAAGGCGGAGCTGCCGCTGACCGCAGTTTAAGGGCTGCCTGGGACCCGAGGGGTTCTTCGACAACCTGGTTGTCAAGGGCTGCGTCGAATGTCGCGTCACCGCAGAATTTGAAGATCACCTCTTACAACCGGAAGAAGCTCAACTTCTTCCGGGGCGGCGGTTCGGAGGTCACCGCCAGCGGAGTCGCGCCGGGCTTCGCGCCGGGAACCAGGATCGTTCCTTGGGTGCAGATCGGTAGCGGTGCATGGGAATCGGCTGAGGCCGGTGAAGTAGGGCACTGCAAGCACGTTCGCGAGGGGGTCGCTCCCGCAAGGGAGCGGCCCCTTTGTGCATTCGGTGGGACTTCGCGAAGACGGACGCCGCTCAGCTCGGCTGCGTGTCACCCATCAACGGATCCAGCACGCCCAGCCCGAGCAGTGCGGCCACGCGCTTGATCCCATCAACGTGCGAGACCACGACGACGTCGGTGCCGAGGGCCAATGCCGACGCCAGGTGGATCGCATCCAGGGTCTTCACGTGCTCGGTGATCGCCTCCGCGCCCACGAGCACGGACTCCGTAAGCGGAACCTGTGCGACTTTGTCGAGTACGGCGTCGCGATCCTGTACGGGCGTGCCGTCTCGGCGAAGCGCGCGCGTCAACTCGGTCCGCAAGAGACGTGACGACACAAGCGAACCGGGATCCTCGTTGTCGGTGCGGTCAAACCACTCAGCGGCGCTGGGTGTGCTGACGAGAGCGTGGTAGGCGATCGAAGTGTCGAGGTAGTAGGTCGTCACCACTCAGCCCGCATGTCAGCCAAGGGCCGCAGCCGCCGTAGGAGAGCGCGTGTTCCCTTCTGGCACCCGCAGAGCCCCCTCGCGGGCCTGAGACAGGACGGCCACCTGATGGCCGCCCTGGATGGAGGTGGGCTCGGAGAAGCGGTCTCACCCGAATACGCGGGTGGCCTCGGCTGCGGTCATCACCGGCACGATGCCGACGCGCGCGAGGCCGGCATCCTCGCTGACGATGGCTTCGGCTCCCGTCCGTACGGCGACGGCTAAGAGGAGTGCGTCGAAGGAGCCGATCCGCGGATTGTCTTGCCACAACGTCAGAGCGGTGGCTACATCGGGCGCAGTGGTCGTCTCCAGCGGACCGAGGAGATCGCTGAAGTCCCGCGCGAGGGACGCGGCGTCCATGCGATCACGTCGACGCCCCCGCACGTGCGCGAATTCCATGATGATCTGACTTGTGGTGCGGGCCGTAATGGTTCCCCGCAGCGCAGCATCGATCAGCGCCCTCGAGCTGGCCCGCCTCTCGTGGTCATCGCCCACCGCGTAGACCAGGCAGGTGGTGTCGAGCAGGATCACAGGCCCCGCCCCCGCATCTCCTCGAGTTCGGCGTGCAGGTCGGCGGGCGAGGGCACCGGCATCGGTTCAGCCTCGAGGATGCGCGCCCACGCGGCTGCGCGCCGGCCTGGCGTTGCCGAGGTGTGGGCGTCAATGGCCTCGCGGATCACCGAGGCCACGGATCGGTGCTCTCGCTGGGCGATGGCTGCGACTCGGGCGTAGCGCTCCTCGTCGAGGAGCAGCTGCAGCCGTCGGTCGAGGGACATACACATACATTAGCATGTGTATGTCCCTCGAAGAGCTCCCCCGCGCGCTCGGCCGTGCGTGCGTCGTCCCCGGCGATGACGTGGGCGTAGGTCCGCAGGGTCATGGCCGAGGTCGCGTGCCCGACCCGCGCCGACACGTGCGCAAGCGGCTCTCCCGCTGAGAGCAGGTGGGAAATGTGGGTATGCCGGGTGCCGTGCAAGGGGAGCGGCCGCAGGCCGGCCTGGCGCACCGCGCGCCGCCAGGTGTCCGACACCCCCGCAGGCAGCATCGGCGAGCCGTCAAGGAGCGTGAAGACCGGATCGGTCGCAGCGATCGACCCCGACTCCGCCAGGCGTTGCACTTGCCAGGCGCGCAGGGCCTCGACCGTGCCGGCATCGAGAGAGATGGTGCGACGCGACTTGCGGTTCTTGGGCGCGCCGTAGAGGACGTTGTCGCGCCGGGAGTCGGCGAGCATGGCGCGCACGATGCGCAAGCGTCCGGCGTCGAGGTCGATGTCGGCCCACTGCAGGCCGAGCGCTTCACCGCGCCGCATGCCCGTCGCGAGCAGGAGCCGCCACAGGGTTGCGTAGCGGGAGTCGGCGGTGGCGGCGAGGAACTGGCGCACCTCATCGGCAGACCAGATGCCGATCTCCTCAGTCGGCTCCAGCGGCAGCCGCACGCGCGTGCAGGGGTTATCGGGGATGAGGCCGTATCGCACGGCGTCGCTGAGGCAGGACTTCAGTGTCGCGAAGATCGCCTTGAGGCTGCCGCGCGCGGGCAGTTGGCCCTTCTGCGGGAAGGGCTGCCCGGCCCGCTCGGCGAAGTAGCGCTCGATCTCGAGCACGCCGAGCTGCCCGATGGGGCGATCGGCGAGGGAGGAGTCGCAGAGGATGCCGACGGCCCAGCGGCGGTGGCGCCTGCTGCCGCTGGCCCAAGTCGGCTCGTGACGTGGCAGCCATTCCTGGCGCAGGTAGTCGGCGAGGGTCGTGGCGGCGGTGGGCAGGGGGATGGGTGCGACGGACATGCGCCGGACGCTAGGTGCCGTGAGCGAGGCGACTGCGCCCTCATCGTGCGCTGTGGATGGCGTCGTGCATCATCGCCTGTGGGTGCCGGCTCTTAGAGCCAGTCGCTCGTCCCCGGTTCGGGCCATGCGTTCGCGTGATGACGTGCCAGGAGTGCGGCGGCAATGCTCCCCATGCGTCCGCGGTTCATGGGGTACGCCTTGGAGTTGATGTAGACGAGGCCGGAATGCAGGCGGCCTTGCGCCAACCAGGCCCTCTCGAGGATTCGGAAGTCCTTCACGTTGTCTGTGACGAGGACTCGTGACTCGGTAGCGGCCAACTCAAGGAGCACCGCATCTGTCGACTGCCATAGGTCCGGCCGCTCACTCACGGCGATTGCATCGCCCCCCGCGTTGCGGAGTTGTTCAGCAACTGCGGGAGCGAGCATTTCATCGAGGAGGAGACGCGTCACGCTTCGAGCAACTGCTTGGTGATGGTGTGTTCCCGGTACGCCTGATCCTCAGCGAGATCCGCTTGAGCGATCTCTGCCTCGATC
>Ga0315902_10006310_pt1 | contig 16472 bp, 10 predicted proteins | sample LakEriMetagenome_9_FD_203523 | JGI IMG/M metagenome (GOLD analysis project Ga0315902, IMG submission 203523) | Freshwater fungal communities from buoy surface, Lake Erie, Ohio, United States - Buoy 12 MA117 | ecosystem: Environmental > Aquatic > Freshwater > Lake > Lake biofilm | place: USA...
GCGAGGGCCTGCCAGCGGGCCTGGTGGAGGAGGTGCGACTGGGCACCACGGTGGCCACCAACGCCCTGTTAGAGGAGGCCACCGAGCCCGTGCTGCTCCTGCTCACGGCGGGGTTGGCCGATCTGCTATCGATTGGCGACCAACACCGGCCCGATCTCTTCGCCCTGCGCATCGAGCGGCCCAAACCCTTGGATGTGCGGGTGGTGGAGGTGGAGGGGCGGCTGGGGGCCGATGGGGGGGAGGTGAGTCCCCTTCGCTTGGATGGAGCCCTGGAGGCGCGGATCCGCCGGGCGCTGGCGGAGGGGCCGCGGCGGATGGCGGTGGCCCTGCTCCACAGCTGGCGGGAGCCGGCCCACGAACGGGCCCTTGGGGCGTGGCTGGAGGAGCGGGGTCTGGGCTCGGCGTTGTTGTCGCATCAGATCAGCCGGCAGCCGCGGCTGCTGCCCCGGGCGGCCACCACGGTGGTGGAAGCGGCCCTGCGGCCGGTGTTGCGGCGCTATCTGGAGGGAGTGGAGGAGGCGTTGGGGCCGGCCACCCGGCTGCGGGTGATGACCTCCAGCGGCGCGTTGCGGAGCCCGGCGCTTCTGCGGGCCAAGGACACGATCCTCTCGGGTCCGGCCGGGGGGATGGTGGGGGCGGTGGCGGCGGCCCGGGCGGCGGGCTGGGCCGCGGCGCCCCTGGTGGGCTTTGACATGGGCGGCACCTCCACGGATGTGTTTCATTTCGATCCGTCCCGGGGCGAGCTGGCCTGGGAGCGGCTCAGCGGCACGGAGGTGGCCGGGCTGCCCCTGCTGGCGGAGCTGCTTCCCATCCACACCGTGGCGGCGGGGGGCGGCTCGGTGCTGCGGGCGGTGGACGGCCGGCTGGTGGTGGGGCCCCAATCGGCGGGGGCCGATCCAGGGCCGGCCTGCTACCGGCGGGGCGGACCGGCCACGATCACCGACGCGAATCTGCTGCTCGGCCGCCTGCCCGTTGGCGCCCTGCCGGCGGTGTTTGGCCCGAGGGGGGAGGAACCGGCCGATCGGGCGGCGGTGGAGCGGCGCTTTGCCGAGCTGGCGGCGGCGCTGGCCCTCACCGCCGAGCAGGTGGCCTTGGGGGCGCTGCAAGTGGCGGTGGAGCGGATGGCGGAGGCGATCCGCCGGATCTCGGTCCAAAAGGGCCACGGCCTGGATGACGCCCTGCTCGTGAGCTACGGCGGAGCGGGGGGCCAGCACGCCTGCGCCCTGGCCAGCCGGCTGGGAGTGCGCCGGGTGCTGCTCCATCCCCTGGCGGGGGTGCTTTCGGCCTACGGGATTGGCCTGGCGCCCCAGCAGTTGCTCCGGGAGCGCAGTCCCCGGGCCCCCCTGGAGCCCGGCCTGGGGCCCGGGCTGCGGACCTGGCTGGCGGAGATGGTGGCGGAAGGCACCCTGGCGTTGGAGGCGGCGGGTGATCTGGCCCCCGGCCAGAAGCCAGCCATCTCGCTCCGCCTCGACCTGCGCACGGAGGGCAACGAGCAGGTGCTGGACGTGGAGGGAAGTGGCCTTCTGGAGGGGGCTCTAGAGGTGGGCGATGGGGCCTGGATCGAGCCCCTGCGCCAGAGCTTCGCGGAGCTCCATGGCCGTCGCTACGGCCATGCCCCCGGCGACGAGGCGCTGGTGGTGGAGCGCCTGGTGGTGACGCTGCGGACGCCGGAGGAGGAAGGCGCGGCGCCAGAGCCCCCGTCGGGGCCTGGCGAGGCCCCGACGGCGCCAGGGGAGGCGGCTCCCGAGGCCCAGATTCCCCTGTGCCTGGAGGATTCCCGCGCGCCCCAAGGCAGCCCCGCCCGGCCCCTATGGCGGATGGTGCCCCTGTGGCGGCGGGAGCGGTTGGGGGTGGGCGCGACGTTGGAGGGGCCGTCGGTGGTGTTGGAGCCAACGGGCACCCTGGTGCTGGAGCCGGGCTGGCGGGCGCGGGTGCTGGCGGGGGGGGAACTGTTGTTGGAGGCCCTGGAGCCGAGGGCGCCGGAGGGGGGCCGGGAGGCTGAGGAGCCGCCGGCCGGGGACGACGGCCGCATGGAGTCCGTTCGGGCCGATCCGGTGCGCCTGGAGCTTTACCACCACCGCTTCACGGCGATCGCCGAGCAGATGGGGGTCAGGCTCCAGCGGAGCAGCCGCTCGGTGAACATCCGCGAGCGCCTGGATTTCTCCTGCGCCCTCTTTGATGGCCAGGGGCGGCTGGTGGCCAACGCGCCCCACATCCCGGTGCATCTGGGATCGATGGGAGAAAGCGTGGGAGCCCTGCTGGCGGCGATCGGGCGGGGGGAGCGGCCGCCGTTGGGGCCAGGGGATGTGATCGCGGCCAATGATCCCTTCCATGGCGGCACCCACTTGCCCGATGTGACGGTGATCACCCCGGTGTTCAACCCCGCGGGCGGCGCCGGCCCGGTGGCGTTTGTGGCCTGCCGGGGTCACCACGCCGATGTGGGGGGGATCACGCCCGGCTCGATGCCGGCCTTCAGTCGACGGATTGAGGAGGAAGGGCTGCTGCTCGACAACGTGCCCCTGCTGGTGGGGGGGAGGTGGGATGGAGAAGCCTGGCTCCAGCGTTGCCTGGCGGGACCCTATCCGGTGCGCGACCCGGGGCGATTTCTGGCCGATTTGCGGGCCCAGGTGGCGGCCAACCAGCTGGGGCTGGAGGAGCTGGGGCGGCTGATGGCGGAGGAGGGGATCGAGGAGGTGTTGGCCTACATGGGCCATGGGCGACACCAGGCGGCGGAGGCGGTGCGGGGGGTGATCGGCCGCTTGGCCGACGGCCAGCACAGCGTGGAGCTGGATTGCGGCGCACGCATCGTGGTGGCGGTGAGGGTGAACCGGCGGGCCAGGCGCGCGCGGGTGGATTTCACCGGCACCTCGCCCCAGCTGGCCAACAACCTCAACGCGCCGCTGGCGATCACCAAGGCGGCGGTGATGTACGTGTTTCGCACCCTGGTAGATCAGCCCCTGCCCCTGAACGCCGGCTGCTTTGATCCCCTTGAGCTGGTGGTGCCCGAAAGTTCCCTGCTGTGGCCCAAGCCACCGGCGGCGGTGGTGGCGGGCAACGTGGAAACGTCTCAGGCGGTGGTGAACGCCCTCTATGGCGCCCTGGGGGTGATGGCGGCCGCCCAGGGCACGATGAACAACCTGAGCTTTGGCGATGGCGAGCGCCAGTACTACGAGACGATTTGCGGCGGCGCCGGCGCGGGCCGCGATCGCGACGGCACCGGCTTTGCGGGCGCCAGCGCCGTGCAAACCCACATGACCAATTCCCGCCTGACGGATGTGGAAATCCTGGAGGAGCGTTTTCCCGTGCGGCTGGAGCGCTTCCAGATCCGCCAAGGCAGCGGCGGGGCGGGCCGATGGCGCGGCGGTGATGGGGTGGAGCGATGGCTGCGGTTTCTGGCGCCGCAAACGGTGTGTCTGCTCTCGGGCTCACGGCGGGTGCCGCCCTTTGGCCTGGCTGGGGGCGAGCCGGGCCAACCGGGAGAAAATGGGATCCAGCGGGCGGGCGGGGCCTGGGAGCCCCTGGCGGGCCGCGCCCAGGTGGAGATGGGGGCCGGGGATCTGCTGAGGATCGCCACCCCCGGGGGTGGGGGGTTTGGGGCGGCGGATGCCTCAGCCAACAACGTCCGTTAGCTCACCACCAGCGACAGTGGCAGCCAAGTGGGTGGTGCCCATTGGCAACGAGATCGACGCGACGCTTCAGACCATTGGCGCTGGTCAAGATGGAACGCCGCCGTGTCTTCGCCGGCGGGGTCTTCGCCGGCGATGCGGTTCCTTGGCGTGTCCGCTGGCCCGCCTAATCCCGGTGGGCCAGTGCGGGTGGATCGCTTCCTGGCGATGTCGGCGGGAAGCGCCAAACTGTCCATCCCATTCGCGGGGGGGATGGGTCCGAACGCCTCCACACCTCCCTTCAGCCTCACCGTGGAAGTGAACGGAGGGTCCCTTTTGAATCAGCGGGCGGGGGCCAAACCAGAACACAGCGTCCCTCCAGCGCTCCACCGCTGGGCCTTGACCCCTGAGGTCTTCAATGGTCTCCAATCCCCGGACCCCAGAGCAAACGCTGTGGCGCTTCGCCCCGATCGGATGGGTGGTGGCGGCCTTGGTTCTGAATCCCCTACGGGTGATCCCGGAGGGCACCACGTGCGCCCGGCTACGGCTCGGCCAAGTGCAAAATCAACCGGTGCTGCCAGGGCTGAATGTGGTGATTCCCTTCCTGGATGGCCTGGATTGCATGGATGTGAAGGTGCAAAGTTTCCAGCGGCAAGTGGCGGCCGCCACCTCCAACATCCAGGATCTGAACGCGAAACTGGCTGTGCAGTGGAGGGTGCCCCCCTCCCAGGTGCCGCGGGTGCGACGGGAATTCGGCTCGCTGGAGGCGATCACCACGCGGATCGTGGACCCGAAAGCGGAGGAGAGCTTTAAAACGGTGAGCTCCACCAGAAGTCTGGACGCGACCATTGGCAATCGAGCCAAACTAAAGGCCGATTGGGAGAGCACAATCAAGGCCAACTTGCGCCCCTATCCAGTGGAAGTGATCGGTCTGGATGTGGTGAATTTGGCCCCCAGTCAGAAGGTGTCGGAGGCGATTGAGACCAAGCAGGTGGCCGAGCAGGAGGCTCTGGCGGCGACGTACAAAGCCACCGCGAAAAAGAACGAGGCGCTAGGGGTGATTGAGGAGGCCAAAGGCCAAGCGGAGGCCAACCGACTCAAGGCCGAGAGCTTGCGGGTACCCGGCGCCCGTGAAGTGGCTGAGCTGGAGAAATTCCGTCTTTGGGCCCAAAACGGAGCGAAGGTGCCCACCACCTTGATTGTTGGAGGAGAAGGGGGCTTTTGGATGTCGAGAATGCTCGGGATCCGCTGAGGTCAGCCAGGTGAGAAAACTCGACAACACGGTGTCTCTCCCTCACGGCCGAAGACTCCGCTCTCCATGAGCCGCCAACATCTCTGATTCGCGAAAGACTCCATGCGGGGATGATCTCGCGCGCGACCGGTGATGAAGCGTCATCCCCGCGGGGGCCATCCTCCCCGCCCCCTGAGGGACGAAAGGCATGGATGAGGCGCTCCCACGACATCAACACCCTTGTCCAGGATGATGTATCGCTTGAAAGATTTGCACATCTCAGCAAGCTTTTGATCAAGCATGGCAGCGACAAATCTGGCAACCATGGTTGTTACAGTCTTGAGGCCCGCATTCTCTCAGGGCTAAGGGCACGGAAGTCGATTCCGGAAATCAGCATGGGGAGCAACACTTTAGATGTCGTGTCCAACATGGAGGTTTCCGGTCGCCCCGGAGCTTCCTGAAGAGCCTTCCGCGATTTGCCACCGAGCACAGCGAGCTATCGAGCACAGCGAGCTATCGCGCCAATAATGGCACCAGGATTCTCTTTCAAGGAGAGGAGATACGACGTTTCCCCATTGATCAGCTCGAGCTGGCGTCTCTAGAACAATGAGGGAAGCTCAAGATTGGAGTCCCCCTCTTTCTCCAGCGTGGGATCCGCCATGAAGCGGCAGCGGACACGAGCCATGGTTGACGGAGAATGCGGGGACCACCGCCTCCCCGGCCTTGGCTGAAGACCAAACCACCCTGATCCGTGATTTCGCCTCCCGCTGCCGGGAGCGGATCGAGGAATTCGAGAAAACACAGGTCCGCTGCGGGCTGATCGGACCCTCCGGCAGCGGCAAGTCGTCACTGATCAACGCCATCGCCGGCGAACGCATCGCCCAGGTGGGCGTGGTGGAAACCACCACTGATCCCCTGGAAATCAACCACCGGGGCATCACCTTTGTGGATCTGCCCGGCTGCGGCACCCGCCGCTGGCCCAAAGACACCTACGTGGAACGGCTGAACCTGGTCAGCTACGACTGCTTCCTCCTGGTGACAGCCCAGCGCTTCACCGAAAACGACGCCTTCTTGTTCCAGCAACTTCGCGCCCTCGGCAAACCTTGCTTCGTGGTGCGCAACATGATCGACCGCGCCATTGAGGATGGCCGCCACGACCATGGCCACGACGAAGCCGAAACCCGGCGCCTCATCCAGCGCGACATCACCTCCCAGCTGGAGCCCGATCCCCCCGAACGCGTCTACCTCACCTCCGCCCGCCAGCCAGCCCAACACGACCTCCAAGCCCTGCTGGCCGCCATTGGCACCGCCCTTGATGGCCTCAAGCAATCCCGCTTCGTGGCCGACATGGCCGCCTACGGCGAAGACGCTCTCAAGCGCAAGCGCAAGGTGGCCCAGGAACGCATCCCCCCCTATGCCGGCCTGGCCGCCGCCAATGGCAGCCTCAACCCCGTACCCGGCCTGGATCTGGCCGCCGATGTGTCGCTGCTGCTCAAACTGAGTGATGAGATCGCCTCGATCTATGGCCTCACCAGCAGCCAGTTTGACTACATCAAGCGCCTGCTCGGCCCCAAGGCCCTACCCACCCTGATCGCCAAAATCGCCCAATTCAGCACCCGTTACCTGGCCCGCGAAGGACTCATCGGCCTGCTGAAGCGCCTCGCCACCCGGGAGGTGGGCCGCCAATCCACCCGCTGGATTCCCCTGGCTGGCCCCCTGATCGCCGCCGGCATCGGCTGGCAATCCACCTTCATGCTGGGCGAACAACTGGTGGACGAGGCGGAAGGCCTGGCCGGTGAAATCCTCTCCGACATCGTGGAGGGGAGCGAGGTGGCCAGGGGGACCTGAGCCCCGTCAGGCCGCGGAGAGGCGCGGACACGGGAGGATGGACAACAGAAGCGCGGTTTGATCGGGCGGTTTGCCTCAAGCAAACTGGCCCGTCGGCTTGACAGAGATGATTCATTCTCTGAGAGCAGGGTAAACCTAATCTCATGAAGAGTGCCGAGGAAATCGCATCCATACATCACTTATATCAAGACGGCTTGAGCAAACGGAAAATCGCGGCCAAGCTGGGGATGTCCAGAAATACCGTCGATCGATATCTGCACTCTCCGCCAACAGAATCAAGCCGATCGACCACCAACCTTGGTGCTCGCTCCCTCAGTCGCGACAACCAACATGGCCTCACCACCAGCCGAGACCAAGTCAAGGAGCCCGGCGACTCTGTCGGCGACACCGCCTGGCGTGTGGGTCCCTATCTCCTCAGCGCTTCAGGAGAGCTCAGCCTGGGGGATTCCCGGATTGGCATGGCGGAGACTCAGACGCTAATCCTCCTGATCCTTGCGAAGAAAGCCAATCAGATTGTCTCCCGAGACGAGCTCGCCCAACAACTCTGGCCAACGCGGCCCCTCAATGCCAATCTCCGACGCAACGTGACGCTTTCAGTGCATCGGTTGCGGGAAGTGTTTGCCTTCGGCCCCCTTGGAGGCAACGTCATCCGCGGTGTCTACGGAAAGGGATACACCCTAGGCGCCGCCGTGGAGCCATGCCCCACTCTCACCCCTCGCAAACGGAGCCCAGGCCAGCCCCGCGGCGACGCGATGATGAAGAACCCCTTCTATGGCGAGGTCCACGACTACTGGGCCAACCGGGATCCCTACAAATTACCTCGACAAGAATGGCTCCTCCAACAAAGTGTGCGGTTCGACCCCAGCTTTGAACAGGGATATCTCGAACTCTGCTACTTCCAAATCCTGCAATGCTTTTGGGGCATGCGAGCCTCTCAAGACGTGCTTCCCCAGCTGCAGCGTCTGCTGGAGATCGTGGATCAATTCACCCATCAGCCTTCGGGTTGGTTGGGAATCAAGGCTGAGGTGCAAAGCCTCCTTCTTTGGCAACCCTTGACCGCCCAAAGCCTCTATGGAACCTGGCTGGCGGACACCCTGCCAAGGGGCATGCCCCTCTTTTCCTGGGCGCGACATCTCATCTTTACAGGCAGGCCCCGGGCGGCCATTGATCTGTTGAAAGCCCAAGTGAACGATGAACTCTGTCAGGGTTGGCTGGTGCTGGCCATGGCCTACTGCGCCATCGGTGATCTGCCCGCCGCCGAGGAGGCCATCCAACGACAACTCAGCTTGGATTCCACAATGATTGGCACGCGTCTGTTCTTGGCGCTCTTGATGGCAAGACGGGGGCAAGGCGCTCAAGCGACCCGCCATGTGCTCGATTCCGGCATTCTTGATCGCCCTTTTGAGGGGGTGCAGGCCCTGGCGGCCTACACCTTGGCCCAAGGGACACACCATCAACGCGCCCAAGATCTCCTCGATGAGGCGATGGCGCGCATGCATCAGAATCCATCGCAAACGGGGGCCTTGGGGTATTGGGGGCTGGCCGCACTGGCGTTGGATCGCGACATGGAGGCCATCCATTGTTTAAAGCTCAGTGTTCGCAACCGCTGCTACTCCGCCCCGGTGCTGTTGGCCACGCCCTTTTTGAAGCCCTATGCCAAGTCCCCGGCCTATCGCGTGTTTGCAGAGAAGATGCGCCGCTCCTTTCCGATTCTGTCCTCAACCAGATCCTGAACGCGCGTGGAGAGGAGCAAGCGGTATGGCCAGCCTTGGGTCAACAAAACACGCCCGACACCGAGATGATCGCCAAGCCAACGGCCCATTTCCCGCGGGATCGCCTCGCCCAGTTCACGACATCACCCAAACGGCCTACTACAGTAGGCAAAAATGAGGACCTCTACCCAAGCCTGCAAACGCGTGGAGTAAAAAAAGCTGGGCGAACTGGCGAGCCGCCAGGCCACGCCCAACTTACCCTCCTTTGAGGCTCAGGGCGAAAGCCTCACCATCCTGTGGGCGCGGGCCCTACAGGAAGAAAGGCAGCTGCCGAAGAATGGCAGTTGCCCCACCTGCCGGGTGCCGCGCGTGGGTTGTGCTCCGTGGGGGGCGGAACAACGGGGGCCCAAGGGGCGCTGGCGTTCAGGGAGTTTGGTCGAGATCCCAAACCTGAATCCAGATGGAGGAGGTGGTCAACGCTTCTTCGTTAGCACCGAGCCCAATGCTGAGGAGGGTGTCAGCGCTTTCATAAATCTGCTGGGTGCTCGTTTGGGTGGCGGCGCTGCTGATCGGAAGCGTTGTCCCGTTGCCGGTTTGGCAGATGGCGATATGTTGATCGTCCGCGTTGGAACCATCGGTGGAAAACCAGAAGCAGACCGTGTATCCCGCCAGGTTTGTGATCAGGGGGGCGGCGGCAGCCTGAAGACTCAAGGCTGCGGAGTTGTTATCCGCATTGTCCCAGATTGAGGTCACGGTGAAGCTCACCGAGACTTCGCTCTGAGGAGGGACAGTGCCCGACGGCTCGCCTCCATCAATTGTTGCGGGAGTGGGGCAATTAGAAGAGCTAAGGTTAATCAACGAGCTCACGTCATAGTCAAAGGGGCTGGAAGTGTTGTTCTGAAAATAGAAGCAGTAGAAATAGGATGTTGGCTTTCCGTTTGAGGAGGTGAATTTGTAGCCAACAGTAGAGCTGGAGTTGCTAGACACAAGCAGAAGAGCGATGGGATGAATCAGATTGATCTGCCCCGTCCTGGGGGGCAGGGGTCTACAGGGGGCGGGGCACCATCAGTCAGGCGTCAAGGGGTTTGATCCAGGTCCCACACCTGAATCCAGATGCTTTGGGTATTGAGTTGGCCGCCGCCGCCACCAAGTCCAATGCCAAGCTGGTCGCTGCTGCTTTCGCAAATCTGCTGGGTGCTCGTCTGGGTGGGTGTGCTGGAGATGGGAAACGTTGTGCCATTGCCGGGTTGGCAAATCGCAATCTGTTGGTAACTCGAATTCGTGCCTCCATCATCGGAAAACCAAAAACAAACCGTAGATCCGTTTAGATTCGTAATCAGAGGCGCGGCTCCGATCTGAATGCTTAATTCATTGTTGTCAGAATCTTTCTCGCTATCCGACGCACGGTAAATCATGACCGTTGCCGTTTCGCCCGGAGAGACTGTGCCAGATTCACTGCCATTGATACCTGAGAATTGAACGTTCTCTCCCTCTAGAAGGGTACTTACATCATAATCAAAAGATGCACCAGTTGTGTTATTCTGGAAATTGAAGGTGTAAAAGAGAGCGTGTTGATAATTTGTGGGCACTGATGCTCCGAAGGCAAACCAAAGAGAGCCCTGGTCTTCGGGTGTACAAGAGGTGAACTCGAAGCCAACGGTGGAATTGCTGTTGCTCATGGGTGATGACCTGAATGAATGGTTGCTTGAATAGAAGAAAGAACGTGGGCGCGAGCCTGGACAGAGAAGTTGTGACCTGACTTCAGCGCGTGACCCACAAGTGTGCTAAACGAGGATGAGCGAGCCAGGTGAAAAGGCATGATCCGAAAACGACGGCGTCTTACACCACTGACAGGGATTCGGAATTGTCCTAAGCGTTGGCGATTTCGATGTAAATATTGCTCGTGGTCAGGGAATTACCGCCAGCGTCAAGGATGATGCTGATCCCTGCCGTCGAACTCATGCACTGCATTTGACTAGAGGTTTGAATCGGGGTGCTGGTAATGGGAAAGGGTTGATTCCCGCTCGGTACAAGACCCCCGCTGGGAGCCGTGGTGGATGTGGAGTTGTTGCAAATCGCGATCTGTTGATAGCTCGTCTCGCTACCGTCTGTGAAAAACCAGAAGGTAATCCAGCCATAGTTGGGGATGTATACAAGCGGTGCTGATCCCGCCTGCAGGCTGTAAGCGGATGGAGCGGCTTGCTTGTCTCCCCCATTCCAGAGACTGACGGACACAGTCTCCCCAGGACCGACATCACCGTATGCACTCCCATTCAGAAGCTGGACGCCAGACTGGAGGATTGGCAGCTGCGCCCCTGATGGCTGACCACCAACAAAGCTGCTGACATCATAGTCAAAGCTATAATTATTCGTCTTGTTCTGGAAGTAGAACGTAAACGTGTTGCCGTACGTTTTCGTTTGAGTTTCAGCGTAATCAAACATGTAGCCAACAGAGGCTGGTTGTGAGCTCATGGGTGAAGACCTCCTGTCTTTGGAGTGATGGTGAAAAAGAGGGGGTGATCGGTGGCCTTTGGCCTCAAGAAAGCTGTTGGTGGTGCACGAGTCTTGAGAATGATCATCGCAAAAGGGTGACGCGGGACAGAGGGGACAAGAGATGGATTACTCTGGAGGGGTTAATGGCCAACAGAGCCGCTCCAAAAGCGGTGGTTTTTCTTATAAGGCTGGCAGGCTATTAGCCATCAGTTATTAAGCTTGTCTTGCCATCCTTTGGTGAGAGTTTGATACACCTGATTAACGGTAGAGTCGTTCAAATGCAAAGGAACAGGTGGCAAGGCCTGCACCTGGAGATCCGTGGCACGGATCAGCTCCGCCACCCTGGCCGAGCTTCCCAGGACAGGCAGCGGGCGCATGGGCTTCTGGTTGGTATTCGAGGCATTCGGGCTCAACGCGGGAAGATCTTGATTCGCCAGGGCACTCAGGAGTTGCTGATACAAATTGCGGTGAGCGAGATAGAGCCTCAGATAAAAGCCGCTGTTGCGCGCCTGTTCGCCGAGTTGGAGAAACACCATCGGCACCACCAGCCAAAACACAGCGGTGATCCGCAGGGTGCGCAAGGTGCGATTGTTGGTGTTCATCAACCCATGGGCCAGCCCCAAGGCCACCGTCAAACTCAGCAGGCACAACGCCGCCGTGGCCACCGTCATCAACGCCGCCTCCTGCCCGTGATTCAAGGCCGCAAGCCCGCAGAGCCGTGCGCTTTCCGCCACCAGTCCGTTGACCTGTTGCGCCAGCCGCAACTTTTGGGAAGGCGTCGCGCTGGTGAGGTTGCTAATCAGGCTCTGGCTTTGCCGCGCCGCTTCGCTCTGGGCCAACTCTCCCGATCGCGGCGGTTGGCAGAACGCAAAGCGCTGGCTCAACCGCTGATTCGCCAGCAGCGTTTGGCCATAGAGGCAGAAGGCCAGGAACGTGATGGTCAGCCCCAGGGCAATCTCCCCCGAGCGGCTGAGCCGATGAGCGGGCGTGCCGCTGGCCGTGGTGGCCCTTTCCAAGAGGACCGGGGCCGGCTCGATGAGGGCATTCAGCAGGGCTCGCACCGGCGGAAACCAGCGGCCGCCCCTTTCGGCTGTGGCTTGGGCCATCATCGCTGGGCGACCAGGTACCACCCACCACTGCCCTGGGGCCGCCATCGGGGTTCCCAGTTGGCATAGGAATAATGCTGGTGCGCGCCGTTGTGGTTGGCTGGGTAGCCACCATTCACCAAGTCGCAGCTGCCGTAGGGGTCGTTCATGATCACGCCGTTGTTGTCGTAGCCGATCACCACGGTCCAATGGCCGCCGCCACTTGGCGCCGAGGGTGGGCCGTGATGCAGCCAACCCACGGCGACGGGACGCCCGGCATCGATCTCACTTTTGAGGGTTTGTAAGGTGCCATCCGTGCGGAACTCCGCCTTGAGGCCGAGGTGCCGCAGGGCCGCCAGCTGCGCTTCGGCACTGGTGGAGTCGCCGTAATGGCCGCGCAGGGCGTTGTAGTCGTCCTCGTTGGGTTCCTTTCCCCAATAGGCGGCAAGCATCGCCGAACTGGCGGAAAAGCAATCCCGCCACCCCTGTCCATCATCCATCGACAACTGGTCAAACCAAGGCACATTGAGAGGGTTGGCCTTGCTGGCTCCAGCGTCCATGGCCTTGGCGGCGGCGATGACAGCCGCGGGTGCCGCGGTCGCCAAAGGGGTGACGGCACCATGGGGTTGGCTCAGCCCCTTCCGCCAGAGCGTGGCCTCCGCTTGCCGGCGCCGCAGCAAGCCATCACTCACGGCCGTGCCTGGATCGCAATAGAGCAGCAGTCCACTGGGCACGCCCGACCAATCCTTCTCCCGCAACAGCCGGCTGATGGTTTCAAACCCATCGCCGCCATAGAAATCCTCGCCGAGATTCCAGGCGAAGGAGATCAAGGCGCAGCGCTGATCCTCCGCCATCGAGCCCCAGTAGGGAATGGTGGTGGCCAAGTGGCGGGCGCAACCATTCACACCACTCAGCAACTGGGCCTCGCCTTCCGCCTGACTGATCGTGTCGCCCGGTCGCACGGACCGGCCATCCAGGCTGGTGAAGCCGTAGCCGATCGTCCACGGTTCACCGCCGCTGGCCGGATCCGGGTAGGCATGGCCCACAAACCCCTCAAACTGGGCAATCAGCCGCACCGCGGCCCCATACGACTCAGGCTCGGAGGCGGTGGATGAGGGGAGAACCGGCACCGTCGCGGGTTCTCCGACGGCCAGGGCCGCCTTCACCGCGGGGGCCGCGATCCGATGGGGAGGCGTGACGCCGCCAGCCGTTGCCACACGGTTCACGACAGTGGCTTCCCGTGGAACGGCGGAAGACACGGCCGGCAGCTGGGGCAGCGCCGCGGCGAGGGTGGCGGCGGGAAGGGCCGGCGCCGGATCGGGGGGCAGGGGTGGGGTGGCGCGGAACGGTTGGAGCAGACCCGACACCTTGTTTGCCACATAGGGGGCAAACAGCGTCAGGCCGGAATACAGGAAGGTGGTGACGGCCACGGCGGAGGCGGGCATCTGGCAGGTGAGCCCGTAGGTGTAGAGGGAAAAGATGCCGAACCCCACGTAGATGAACAGGATCGCCACCATGCCCACAAGGGCGATCAGCCTGCTGCTGCTGGGTTCCATCACCGTGAGCGACACCACGGGCCCCTTGGGGGCCGAGGCGCCGAGAAGGCTTTTCTTATCACCCAGCGATTGGGCCCAATGTTCATCCAGGGGAATCCGCAACATGGTGGGTTCAGAGGCGGCACTCGCCAGCGACCAGCCGCCGTGCTGCAACCGCCAATAAATCAATCCCAGGATGAGCACCACGCCGAAGAAAATCCCGCCACTGATGGCCAGCACCGCCTCTTGACCCATGCTCTGGCACAGGCCGGCGGCCCCATTGGCCTGCTCCTGTGCCGCCGCTGGCATGGCGAGGCCCAACAGCGACAGCACAAGCCGGTTGGGCCAGCGGAAGATGGATGACCCACTTGGATGGCTGCCCCTTCTCGCGGACCCCATGGGCGGCTTGTCTTGTCCTTGAAGAGGCCGACATGGCATGACTTTCTTGCTTGCGCCTGGCGATCGTGTCGTCAACCCGCGGAAGCGCCAAAGATTTCCTAAGAATTTCAGTGTGACCATCCACCGCCTTGGATGGCTGGCGCGGATGGGGGTGCTGAAACGAACCGCCCCTTGCTGTCGGTGGCGGATGACTGGCATCTCCCCACCCCTGCCCCTCGCTTTGGCTCAATTTCCCAGCGGCGAGTGGCTCAGATTCCTTCGTCGCAAGGGCACCAGCTCCGGCCGGCCGCCACCATGGCCAGTGGGAGGAGAGGTGACAGCACCCTGGGCTGGCCCTAGAACAGGAGTGGGCTGGTGAAGGGCATCGCCGAGGCACTCAGACTTTCGCAAGCACAAGCCCCGCTATGATCGAGGAAAAGCACGTGCTGTTTTTCTCAATGTCGCCAATCAGAAGAAACCACGCCGCCGCAAGATAAAAGCCGCAATACGTCGCCAGCTCGACTATCTGCAGCGAAATCTTGAAGCCATCGATGCTTTGATCGCCTCTGGCGCAGTGCTTTCAAGGCTGACGACCCATTGGTGGCACAAACTGCTTATGATCAGCGAGCTGCACCGCCAGCAAACCATCCTGCTCTACTCCAAGACGCGCAGCATCCCCGACCGGATCGTCAATCTTGTGCAGCGACAGGTTCGACCTATGGTTCACGGCAAGGCAAAAGCTGCCGTTGAGTTTGGCGCCAAAATCAGTGTTTCTGTGCGCAATGGCTTTGCCTTCCTGCATCGGATCAGCTGGGATCCATACAATGAGGACGAGAATTTGATTGCACAAGCCAGGAAGTATAAGCAAGAATATGGTTGTTACCCCGAGCGAATCTGTGCTGATCGCATCTACCTCAACACGAAGAATCGAAACTTCCGCACCAGAAACAACATACGACTTTCTGGCAAGCGGATGGGTAGACCACCGAAGGATCCAGAGATTAGCGCTGCTCACAAGCAACAGCTGAGCGCAGACCAAAAAAAGCGCAATGAGGTGGAAGGATGCTTTGGATCCGGTAAGAGGAAGCACTCCCTGGATCTGATTATGGCGCGGTTGTCCAAAGGTGCAGAGACCTTGATCTCAATGGCGTTTCTCGTGATGTGCGCAGAGAAGATCCTGAGGCTCCTCCGCCTCTTTTTTATCACCGTCTGTGCTTGGTTCCATGTCTGGCAAAGGCCTGGAGCCCTCTTGGAGAAGCTCAGGACCATTTGGCAGCTTGAAATGGCTGATTCACTGGTCGCGGTATAAACATGCGTGAGAGCGGCTTTCCCGTCGCTCGATGGCAGAATTCGCGTTGAGACTGCAGTTCGGTTTTTCAGGAGTCCCCAGTTATGCGTTAAGACTCATAGAGTCAAGCCGGAGTCCAGCACGTCCATCGCCCGCGCTCCCGCCGCCGCCCCCTCCCCAAGCTCCGCGAGCTCCCTGATCGCCGCCGCCCGGGGCGGCACGCTGCTGTTCCGGCAGCTGTTTGACGCCGACACCTGCACCTTCACCTATCAGCTCGCCGATGGGTCGAGTCGTCAGGGCGTCGTGATCGATCCGGTGTTCGAGCGGCATGATCGCGATCTTGTCTTGATCCACGAACTCGGCATTGCCTTGGTGGCCTCCATCGACACCCACGCCCATGCCGACCATGTCACCGGCAGCTGGCTGCTGCACGCAGCCACGGGTTGCGCCATCGGCCTGGCGGACGTCGCCGGCGCTGAAAACGTCACCCTGTCCCTGCGCCATGGCGAGCGCGTCGGCTTCGGCGAACGCTCCCTGGAGGTGCGCGCCACCCCGGGCCACACCGATGGCTGCCTCACCTTCGTGCTCGACGACCAGTCGCTGGCCTTCACCGGCGACGCCCTGCTGGTGCGGGGCTGTGGCCGCTGTGATTTCCAGCAGGGCGACGCCCACACCCTCTGGACCTCGATCACACAGCAGATCCTCACCCTGCCCGAGGCATGCCTGCTCTATCCAGGACATGACTACACAGGCCGTGGCGTCACCTCCGTGGCGGAAGAAAAAGCCTTCAACGCCCGCCTGGGCGGCACCGCCACGGAACGCGACTTCGTCGGCCACATGGAGTCCCTCAAGCTGCCCCACCCCCGCAAGATCGCTGCGGCCCTGACGGGAAATCTGCGCTCCGGAAAACCCCGTGTCGCTCCAGCCGTCGCCAGCTGGGCGCCCGTGGAACACAGCTATGCCGGGCTGCCGGAGCTGATGCCCGCCTGGGTGGCGGCTCACCGCGACGACATCACCCTGCTCGATGTGCGCTCCGCCGAGGAGATCGCCGGCCCTGACGGCTCCGTGAGCGGCAGTCTCGCGATCCCCCTGCCGGAGCTCAACGCCCGCCTGGAGGAGATCCCGGGCGACAAGCCCGTGGTGGTGCTGTGCCATTCGGGCAGCCGCTCCGGCCTGGCCACCCAGCTCCTGCTCAAGGCCGGCCGCCCGCTGGTGGCCAACCTGCGGGGCCGTTGGTGCGCGGAAGGCTACCCGGTTGAGCATGCCGCGGCCATCGGAACAACACCCTTCCCAATCC
>Ga0315902_10006311_pt1 | contig 16469 bp, 11 predicted proteins | sample LakEriMetagenome_9_FD_203523 | JGI IMG/M metagenome (GOLD analysis project Ga0315902, IMG submission 203523) | Freshwater fungal communities from buoy surface, Lake Erie, Ohio, United States - Buoy 12 MA117 | ecosystem: Environmental > Aquatic > Freshwater > Lake > Lake biofilm | place: USA...
GCGTTTACTCCAAAAAGTCTGGAAGTTCAGCGCAATGTTGTTGTGGAAGAATTCAAGCAGCGCTACCTGAATCAACCATATGGTGACGTTTGGCTCGAGCTTCGTCCGCTGGCATACCATGTTCACCCTTACAAATGGGCAACGATCGGCAGAGAGATCAGTCACATCGAAAATGCCACAATGGAAGATGTGAAGCACTTTTTCGCAAAACACTACAATCCGTCCAACGCCATCCTATGCATTGCCGGCAATTTTGAGTTGGATCAGGTGAAAGAGCTAGTCAACAAATGGTACGGGGATATCCCGTCCGGAACAATGCCGGTTCGCATGCTTCCCTCTGAACCCGAGCAAAATGAATTCCGCGAAAAGATTTTGGAAAGGAATGTACCTGCCAACGCTTTCTACTATGCCTTTAAAATGCCGGAGCGAAAGGATCCGGGTTATTACATTGCCGATGTACTTTCGGATGTTCTTGGCCGCGACAAATCTTCCCGTTTGTACACCAGTCTGAAGAAAGAAATGAAGCTCGTTTCTGAGATCGGAGCCTATATTTCAGGTTCTCTGGATAACGGATTACTTGTAATTTCAGGAAAACTGAACGAAGGTGTAAGCTTCAATATGCTCGAAAAGGCGCTTTTCAATGAATTGGAAAAATTGGGCATCGAAGAGATCTCTGAAAGGGAGATGAAACGACTGATGATCAAGATCCGAACGTCGAAGGAATTTCAGGACCAGGGTCTGCTGAACAGGGCGATGAACCTTTGTTTGTTTGAACTACTTGGCGATGCGAACGGTATCAACGAAGAACACGAGATTTATCAGCAAATCACCCCTGCTCACCTACAACAAATGGCCAAGATGATCCTGCGACCCGAAAATTGTTCTGTCATAAAAGTAAAAGCCAGAAAAGATGCCTGAAAGAAGTATAGCCCCATCCCTATTGCCTTTGGGTGATATCAACTTTGTTACGCCAAAGATCTTCGATATTTCGAAATACACGAAGCTTTTCTTCATGAAGGACGTGCCGGATGAAACCGCCCGCGTTGACTTGTATTTCGATGCCGGATCGATCCGTGGAAATGTGGGTATTGCTTCGATCGTGAACGGCCTTTTACTCTCCGGAACGAAAGTGAAATCTTCGGTTGATCTTCACTCAGAACTGGACCAATTGGGCGCATTCCATGAATCCAACGTAGGTCATGAAACAGCAGTGATTTCAATCTATTCGCTCAGGGAAAATATGATCCCCATACTCAAGATCTTTAGGGAGGCCATCGATGATCTGGCTTTTCTTGAAGATGAAGTGGAAGAACTCATCAGCGACAGAAAACAGACATTCCGAGTGAATATGGAGAAGGTCAATTTTCTTGCGCAGCGTAAATTTCAGCAACATCTTTTCGACGGATCACGTTACTCGAGAATAATGGATGAGAAGGATTATGATTCCTTTTCTGTTCAGGAAATGAAAGAATTCCATAGGAACTTTTATCTGAAAGGACTTGCAAAAGTAGTCGTTGTTGGCGCCTTTACACAAGACGAGATCGATGCCATCATAGATATCACAGGCGGATGGTCAAGAGAACAAATTTCGACCTACGATAAAGCTATTTTCAACGCAAAAGGGTCATTCCATTCTGAAAAAAAGGATGCTCTTCAAACTGCGATCCGCGTGGGAAGGATCCTCTTCACCAAGCAACACGATGATTACATTGAATTTCAAGTCCTAAACACCATACTGGGTGATTATTTCGGCAGCCGGCTGATGTCGAACATCCGCGAAGACAAAGGTTACACATACGGAATAGGATCTATGATCGCGGAGCTTCACGAGACCGGTTATTTTCTCATCGCTACTGAGGTAAAAAAGGAGGTTACAGCGGCCACCCTGACCGAAATTCATAAAGAGATCACTCTTTTGAAGAAAGAACTCATTCACGAAGAGGAACTTGAGCTGGTGAAGAACTACCTGCTGGGCCAACTTTTGAAAAGTGCTGACGGACCGTATTCCATGACTGATCTATACATGGGACTGGAACCTTATGGGATGACTATGGATTTTTACAACCGATCTATTCACAAGATCCAGGAAATCACCCCGGAAAGGATACGTGAACTAGCCCAAACATACCTGAACTGGGAGGATATGACTGTCGTGACGGCGGGATAGCCAACTTTTTCTGAACGAATTCGTCTATACTACGTATAGGTTTTTTGCGTTATACATGTTAATGTCCAGGTCATTGCTCATCCTCTTTTTACTGAGTACCTTATCATTTAAGGTTCAGGCTTCTCATGTGATGGGTGGTGAGATCACGTGGGAATGCCAGGGAGGATCCTATGTCTTTCAGCTGGTTTTTTACAGAGATTGCAATGGCGCAGAGGTCAATACCGTATCAGAGAATATAAAGGTTTGGTACCATCCAACCGTGACGGACATTCCCGTCTCTTTTGTGAGCCGCACAGATATTTCGCCCCTTTGCACGGCAGTTCCCGGAGGACCGGCTCAACTGGAATGTGGAATCGGAAATGGCGGCGGAAATGGGATTGGTGCCATTGAAAAAGTGGTTTATCGCAGTGATCCAATCACATTGGCCGGCACACCCGGATCCAACGGCTGGGTTTTTACTTATGAAAATTTTTCCAGGAGCAATGCGCTTACGAACATCTCAAATCCTTCCAACTACGGCATTACGATCACCGCAAAAATGTTTGCCTTTTCAGGATCAAATGGCACGTGCGTGGACAATTCACCGCGATTTCTGCAAGAGCCCTATTTTGTGAGTTGTGCAGGTACACCGTTCGTGTACAACATGAATGCAGTTGATATAGATCTGGATTCAGTAACTGTGGACTTCGGTATTCCTTACGATTTCCTGAATGGAGCAGCCTACAACCCTCCTGCATCGCCGGCTCCGGTTCCATTCGAAACAGGATTCAGCTACACCTCACCTACCCCTGGTCCGACAATGAATGCAGGGAATGTCAATGCTACCATAAATACCACTTCAGGTGAGATCAGATTCACCTGCTTCACAACCGGTAATTACCTCGTAAAGGTCGTTGTCAATTCCTACCGAAACGGAATACTGATCGCGCAAATCGAAAGAGAAATGCAGTTGATCATACTGCCCTGTGACGGAGTCAATAATCCACCGGAATTCATCGAATCAGGCGTGTTCTCTTCACCCGACTATGAGTTGACGGTTGACGCAGGAACATACATTTATTTTCCCGTGACCACTGAATCGTTTCCGTTATCTCCACCCGAGCTTTTGCAGAATGGTGCTCCACAAACGATGTCTCTGGATGCATCAGGCCTGATGTTCGGAACGAATTTCAGTAGTACCTCCGGATGCCCGATAGCACCTTGTGCCACACTGAACCCTACACCAATAGTGACCAACACAATCTCAGTCAACACTACTTTCCTCTGGCAAACTACGTGCGACCATTTGGTTAGCTCGTCGGGGAATGCGGAGGACACTGTGAGTTATACTTTCGTATTCAAAGCACAGGATGATTATTGCCCGGTGCCTTTCGTTACCTATGGAACAGTTAAGATCAACATCGTCAATCCTGGCGTGATCCAGGCCACCTCTATCAATTGCATCCAAACAGATAATGACGGAAATGTTACGATCACCTGGGATCCGATCAGTGACCCCGATGGAACGTTTGCCGGCTATGAAGTTCACTCTGTTCAAAGCGGACTCATTGCGAGCTATCCGGGAATAGGAAACTTCTCGCATACAATCCCGGGGGTACTTGCTCAAGAGGATTACTTTGTTGCTGTGCTTTCCGGTTGCGATGGAAACACCGCTCGTTACAGCGATACTATTTCAAATATTTTCCTTACACTGAACAATCCAAGTAACGGAACAGCCATCCTGCAATGGAACGATCCCACGGAACAGGAATTAAGTCCGATGGGGGACTACTATCATATCTATCGAGAATACCCTCCCGGAACATGGATCCTGATCGACAGTGTTGCCTACGGCGTGAATTTCTACAAGGACACTATCGATATCTGTGAAGCCTTCATCAGTTATCAGGTGGTTTTGCCGAACAATCCTTGCGATTTCACTTCCAATAGTGAAGGAGATGATTTTGAAGACATGCTAACACCAGATATCCCTGTCATCTCGGAAGTCAGCATTGACACTCTTACCGGAAATGTTCAGCTCAGCTGGAATGAGAACGGTCAGCCGGACACCTACGGTTATGTCGTCTATACCTTCGATGCCAACGGATTCATCTATGAGCTGGATACCGTTTGGGGCTTATCGAATACGACGTACTCACACATAACTGATACAGATACAGGGCCCCTAACCTACTCCGTAGCCGCGTTCGACTCCTGCTGGACACCAGCAATCCCCCCTACATATCAGACCTCCGCCAAAGCAGAGGTGCATACCACTATGTTTTTTTCTCCAGAGTTAGACATCTGTAACAATCAGGTGGTCATGAACTGGACACCCTATGTCGGATGGTCCAGTGTTTCATCGTATGAAGTCTGGGGACGTGTCGTGGGCGAATCCTGGTCAATGATGGGCAGTACCACTGGAAATTCACTGACGGTAGATGTGGAGGGCCTGAAAGACTATTGCTTCTTCGTAAAAGCGATTTCTCCTGATGGGAAAATATCCTTCTCGAATATCTCTTGCATGACAATCATTGCGCCTTTGGATCCGTCTTATCATTACCTTCAGGTAGCAACTGTCGAGAATGAAAGCATCCGACTTGAGCACCTGGTAGAATCCGCAAGTGGTGTTCAGGGAATTCTCTTTGAAAAGATGGACAAGGACGGTATTTTTCAATCCTTGGTTCAGCTACCGGTGATCTCAGACAATATTACTTATCTGGATACTGACGTGGATGTCAACAGTTCCTCATACACCTATCGGGCGCGTATCATTGACAGTTGCGGACGGGCCGGTGCAGAGAGCAATTCCGGAAAAACCATACTGCTCAGTATCTTAAAAGATGAGGTAACACTCCAAACGTATCTGAGCTGGAATGCCTACGAACAATTCAATGGATCCATCCTGGCATATAACGTGCACCGTGGTATTGATGGCGTTTTCTCCGGTGCTCCGATCGCGAACTTACCACCAGACCAGCGATCCTTCACCGACGACTTGAATTCGGTAACATTTACAGGCAAGGTCTGTTATTACGTAGAAGCCATCGAAGGAAGCAATGTATTCAACACCCCCAAGATCAGCCGCTCGAACAGTGCATGTGAAGTATTCGAACCGATCGTTTACATTCCAAATGCCTTCATGCCGGATGGGTACAATACATGTTTCTTCCCTGTGATTTCGAATTTCGATCCTGTTGACTACCGTTTCGTTATTTTCGATCGCTGGGGACAAGAGATCTTCAACTCCACCTCTCCAACCGATAAGTGGTGTGGTTCAATTGGTAATACAAACGAAATAGCTGAAACTGCTACTTATGTCTACATGCTCTCGATTCGCGATGGCGGCGGTAACGAGATCATCAAACGAGGCCATGTGACGCTGCTGCGCTGACAACAAAAACGTAACTTTATCCAGTGAAGCGGATCCTGATCATACAAACAGCCTTCCTTGGAGATGTCGTCCTGGCAACACCTGTGGTTTCAGAATTGAAGCGAATTTTCCCGGAAGCAGGGATCGATATGTTGGTCAAAAAGGGAAATGAATCACTGCTTTTCAATAATCCGTACCTTCAGGACGTCCATGTTTTTGATAAAAGCGGAGGGAAATTCAAGGAGATCTTTCGTTTAACCAGGATCTTTCGAAACAATAGCTACGATTTAGTAATCAATCTGCATCGCTTCGGGAGTTCCGGCCTTATCACATTGCTTTCCGGAGGCAGGATGAAATACGGATTCCGTAAAAACCCATTTTCGTTTGCCTTCACAAAGACCTTTGAACACGAGATAGGAAAAGGCACGCATGAAGTCACCCGAAATCTGAACCTGATACGAGAATTTGGTGCGGTTGAGCTAAAACGCCCTGAACTCTTCCCTTCAAAAAACGACTTCGAACGGGTTGCTTCGATCTCCACGGGAAAATACATTTGTCTTGCTCCGGCGAGCGTCTGGTTCACCAAACAGCTTCCCGAGCATAAATGGGTGGAGCTCATCAGGAAACAATCGACCGATCTACAGATTATACTGATCGGCGGAGCAGGTGATCAAGCGTTGTGCAATCGGATCATACACTCTGCTGAAAGGCCCAACACGCAAAATCTTTGCGGAACGCTCAGTCTGCTGGAATCCGCTGCATTGATGTCAGGAGCAGAAATGAACTATGTGAACGATTCCGGACCTTTGCATCTGGCCTCAGCAATGAACGCTCCGGTCACTGCCTTTTTCTGCTCAACAGTTCCTGAATTCGGATTTGGCCCCCTTTCCGACCGATCACAAATAATTCAAATTGACGAAAAACTGGACTGCCGACCCTGTGGTTTACATGGATACAAGGAATGTCCCAAAGGGCATTTTAAGTGTGGTTCTGAAATCAAAATATGAGATTTAATGGTTGAGCAAATTTCTAGTGCAACGTCAACTCCATCACATAATCCTCCATCCAGTAATCGTTTCCGATATCAATATTCTCCTCATAGAGAATGGAAAATCCGATGTGCTTGTAAAACTCGACGGCTTTGTTGTAGCGATTCACATTCAATAAAATTCGATCGATATTTGATGTCATAGCCAGTTCCACAGCCTTATCAACCAGTTTTCTGCCGATCCCTTTTCCCTGGAGTTCAGGAAGGACATATAGTTTATGGATCTTTAGCGATGTTGGATCAGGATTCGATAGCTGAATTCCCATGAAACCCAATTGAACGTCTTTCTCTTCTGCCAGGAAAAAACAGTGTCCTTCCGTTTGCTGTTTTATGAGTGTTTCCGGATCGTACATCCAATTCAGCATGTATCGGATCTGCTCCGAAGAAAGAATCTCCCTGAAGGTAGGAGGCCATATTTCTTCTGCCAGATCTCGGATCTTAAACAGCTCGACTGCTCCAATTTCCCTAATTGAAACCATTAGAATTTGATGAATGGCACTTGCTCGACTCGATCCGAGCGAAGGATCCTCACCCAGTACTTCCCGGGCGCAAGGTCGCCGATGTCAATTGTTTGGATCGATACATTTTTATCGAAGAAACGACCGTCGGAAGCGACGATTTGCACAGAGCCGATCACATCGCTCAAACCATTCAATGTGAGTTTATCCTGAGCGGGGTTAGGGCTTACTGTCCATGTTAAATCGGATCTATGATCTTCCAGTCCTACAGTACCTAAAGCAAGCTTCACTGCGAAATATGCGTTCACCTTTCCCCAGCCCCATCGGGTACTTCCGGTTTCAGGAATAACACCCGTCTTGTCGTCCTCTCGGGCGGTCACACGAAGAATGTGTTTCACCTGACCAGCAGACAGATACGGATTGGCTTGAAGTATAAGCGCACAGATCCCCGCGACGGCAGGACCAGCCATGGATGTGCCTGAAAATCGGGCAAACGGATACGTTCTTCCTTCGAAATCTACTGATGTCAATGCGCTGTAGCTGGCATCGGTGAATGAAGAGATTGAAGAAGCAACGGAGACACCCGGCGCGGCGATCTCAGGTTTCAACTGTCCGTCAATTCGTGGCCCGAAACTCGAAAACGATCCGATACCTCCACCGGTAGTGGAACCGCTCGGCGTTTGGAAAGAAGACGCATACGCTGCCACACTGATCACTCCTGAAGTAACTGAAGGTTCGCTGACACCGTAATTATAATCCCCGGCAACGGTTCCGGTTCCCGCCGTTGTAAAAGGCATTCCCCAATTACCGACATCATTAGAAAGCTCCGTCACGTTCCAGAAATGGACATTGCCATCGGTCGCTCGTGCCTTGAGCAAGACTTTCAAACCCGAATCGAGGTTTCTCACCCTCAAACGCATCTGCGGTTTTCCATTCATTGGATGCATCTCATCTGCCGAAATATTGAACCAAATTGTGTCCAAACCTGTCACTAAAAATGTGTCGAGGTACTGAGTCAGGGTATTTGTTCCATAGAACGGACTTTCCACGAGCAATGCATTCGAACCATTCAACACCTTGATTCCCGCATCGAAGTTTTGACCCTGCTCTCCCCACATGTGAACCGACTGACCCCAAATATTTCCAGTCGAGGCATACGAATAAAAGTTGATCCGCGAAGCGATCGTATCATTATTGAATTCTTTCATGATATGAAAGTTCACATCTCCATTATTTCCTGCTGAGTTAGCAAAAACAACGCCCTGTGCCGCATAGCCGTCAATCGCTTGACTTAGCAACGAAGTGCCATCCAGTGTACCAATATGATAAAGGCCCCAACTCATATTGATCACAAGCCGCTTTTGCTCTGCCTGGGCTTTCTGTACCATCCATTCCCATGCATCAAGTACAGCTCCTTCGTCTACTAAAAAAGTCACAAATAGCAACTGTGCATCGAATGCAAATCCACGATAGTTGATACCGGCACCGCTTCCTCCTGCAATGCCTGCCACATGGGTCCCATGTGTCGAATAACTGTAAATATTGGCTGTGTCGGATCCTGCAGCAATTAGCGCAGACGGACTGTTGTATTCAGTACCATAGGCGAAATCGATTGGTGTAGGTCCTGAAGTTTTGTATTGATCCCAGGCAGCAAATATCCGTGTTTGCTGCAGCAATGTATCATAGAACATAGGAGAGGTGTAATCAAATCCCCAGTCAGTGATGCCGATCAAAACATCTTTTCCGGTAAACGACTGCGGAAGGTCAATTCCCAAGTGTACGCTGTCAGCCCGGGTATCTTTGACTGCTTTGTCAAGAAAGGGTTTTATCTTGCCAGAAAGCTGAAGAATCTCCAAGCCCTGAAGTTGATGGAGCTGTCCAAGCATTCCTACAGGTATTTTCAAGGAAACAATACCATTAACGGGATTTCCGCAAATAATACCATGCGCTTGAAAGAATTGAGGATCGTACGCTGAACCGATCTTCGCCACAAATGAGGTGTAAAATCCGTTGCCCAGGCGATAAACAGCGAAGCGATCCATAATTCCCTCGGAAGGAATCCCCATATTCCTTTTAATATCTTCACTGATCAAGAGCACATCTGCGGCAGTATTGGCAGGAATCCTTAATTGCTGGGCATTCAGCGATGTTGACAGGATCAGAAAGCAAAGAATGAAAAAACGCATGTCATTCAGATTTTACCCAAAGGTACAATCCTGACTTCGAAAGTAAAACCCTACATAGAATAAAAAATCCCGCCTTTAGCGGGATTTTACAATCAGTTGAATCCTTTACCGGGTTTGATAGAAGGTTTTGGCGCTGGCACTGGCTTGGGTGCCGGTGCGGGCTTAGGTGCCGGGATGACCGGTTTAGGTAACGCAGGTGCCGGTTTTTCAATGGGAACTTCCGTTGGATTGATCGTAGGTTTACTTTGCTGGCTCCCCTCGGAAGCACCCGCCGGATCTGCGGTCTGGTTATTGACCGCTGGTTTTACCACTGAAGGCTTATCCTCTTTCAATAGATCCGGATGGATAGAACCTTTTTGCGGTTTTTCCAAGGAAGGATCACCCGGTTTAATTGGCATCGGATCTGCAGGTCTATTCACATTGAGCGTCGGTTTTTCCAATCTTGTTGGTTTGTAACCTGCCGTTGGATCGTTTACAACCGGTCTTGGACTTGGTGGCAGATTGACGTATGCCTGATCGAAAATACATCCTCTCATTTCAGCAGCATTTACGCCGTTCTGCTCACAAATTCTTCTGGCGGATTCTCGTCTGTCATCTGTGAGATCACCAACTGTGTGATGAACGCGTGGGAAGCTAAGATCCGTATATGAAAGGGTATTTTGACCGGGTGCATAATCAAAAAGTGAAGCATCTTGTGCAATCCTGTGCTCACGGGCAAAATCTCGGGCCAAAAACGCCAGGTATTCCTTTTCTGCGATATTGGATCCACGCTGTAGCTGATCATTTCCAAATGTTGAAAAGGCCATCATAGCTGGAGTTCTTCCACCCTGAGTTCCAAAATCATCATTTTCCCGACCATTGGCATTCCCAAGAAGGCCATAATATGCATCTGAGCATGGATAGACGTTAACGGTCATATTGATGAATCTCATCGAACCTGAGCGTCTGATCTCGGCAGATGCAGTTTCTCCCGTAGGCCAAGTGATCAGGTATTGTTGACCGGTTTGTCTGATCGTTCCACCGTGAGGCAGAAAATAAGTGAAATTTCCCACATTGAGTGGTGCACCGTTCAGGGTGAGCGGCTGGTCGATCCTTGCTCCGGGATGATCTTCTGCATAGATACAAACCCTGTCACCAGCAACGTTCATTGCAACGGCTGTATTCAGGGAGAAGCTTTCAGATTGGGGCTTCTGTCTTGTTTGGACCTCAAAAGTACCTGATTGTGACTTTGCGAGTGTAAACTCCCCAACGGTTTGGAACGAATAACTCGCACCATCGAATGATACGAGATGCGGATCTCCAAAACTCCTCCCCGTTATTGGTCTACAACCAGACGAAGCAGTCACCACCTTTTGCATTCTTCTCCATTGAGGTTGAAATTGTGGATCTGAATTCGCGATGCGCTGCTGAACCACCGAGTTGATATTTTCTCTACTCGAAGAAGGAGCGATCCTTAGCATTTCTGCCGGGGTAAAATCTTCCGGGAAGGTTCTGTCCGGAATAGGTTCGTTCCTTGACATCGCTTCAAGGCTCGATGCAAGCCATTCACCCCGGATAGGATCCCAGGATGTCAGATCCTTTCTGATAGGTCCGAAATCCTCTGTGAATCGATCCTGCGACCAACTCACTGAATGAATTTGGCAAAGTATCAAGATGACAAGCGTGTAAAAATGGTTCATGGTCTTCATTTTAATGGGATTGAATCACAAATAACATGCCGAAATTTACAAAAAAAGGAATGAAAATCAAGTTGAAACGATCCGTCCGTGTCGTACATCTGCTAATTTGCCAATTTAAAAAAATCACAGGATTGCGGAATGTTTTCCAAATTCTTATCTTTATTCGAATTTGAGGCACCAACTATGAACAATACACTCATATCGGAGGGAGTAAGGATCTCGGTGACAACGCAGTTCAGGCCTGATTTGTCAGATATCTTGCACAACAGACTCTTTTTCAATTACCGTATTCAAATCGAGAACCTCAACTCGCACAATGTGCAACTTTTGAAGCGAGATTGGTTCATTTTCGACTCATTGGAAGAACATTCCTACGTGTCGGGTGAAGGCGTCGTTGGTGAACAGCCGATTCTCACTTCCGGTGAAAACTACAGCTACGTTAGTGGCTGCGAGCTCCGCTCTGAAATTGGTTACATGAAAGGGTTTTACACTTTCAAGAACTTAACCAACGGTTCATTATTCCAAGTGCGCATTCCAAAATTCGACCTGATCTACCCGGGGAAACTTAATTGACACGATCATCCTGATCCTCCCGTCTTCTGTACACGTAGCTTAGAGCAATTACAATCACGATCAATGTGCCAACCGCGTAAAGAAAGATCAACAGTCGCTCACTGGAAGATTCAAGTTCCGAAATCATCAATTCTTTTTGTTCAAGTGTACTCCGACCTTCGATTTCATTAATGGATTCAAATAGACCCATCAAATTTCGCTCCTCTCGCGACATTTGTGCATGATGATCTTCCCGCAAAGCAATGAATTCCTCCAATAATTGCAGTGCACGATCTTTGTCTCCTTTGGCTTTAAAAAGTTCAACGAGTCCTTCAATTGCGTCCATTTTATCTTTGCGCAGTTGTTTTCTTTTCGAAAGTTCCAGACTGAGATTGTAATACTTCTCCGCATTTAAATAATCTTTCAGCTCGAAATAAAAACCAGCCAAATTGAAATACGATTCGGCTATGTAGCGGGCATTCCCGGTTTTTTCTCTCAATTCGAGGGCTTTCTGGAAATGAGCTTTCGAATTTTCAGTTTCACCTTTTTGGAAGAGAACGATGGCCAAATTATTGTGCGCATGAGCTTGTTGTGTGAGCGAATTCGATCGTTTACCATAGTCTGCACTCTTGGTATAGAACTCCATAGCCAGCATTACATTGCCCTTTTCTTGTTCGATACTTCCCAACAGCGCATAAGCATTGGCAACCGCTTCAAATTTATTGTGCCTCAGCGCTTCATTTTTGTAATGCTGCAGCACAGCATAGGCTCTGTCATGGTCCTTCAACGCAATATATGCCTGTCCCAGATTTACTTCAGCTAAGAACGCACTGGTTGGGTCAGGACTCCTTTTACCCAATTTCAGGGAGCTCAAATAATATTTTTCCGCTTCTTTCGGGTTACCTTGGTTCAGATACCCATTTCCTATCTCATTCATGGTTTCCGTCGCCAGAACAATATCTCCCTTATTTTGGAAATAGCGAAATGCTTCTTTAAGCAGAGCAATTCCCTTCTCAGGATCCCCTGTTCGGATCAAGACCGTTCCGAGCGAACGCTTGCCCACAGCAACAGCCTCTTTATGCCCTTCTTTGGATCCCCGGGAAATCAGATCGATTGCAAGCGTTTTGAGTGTATCAAGCTCATTTCTCATCAACGAGTTCCATAACCGGATCCCCAGCTCAGTTTTAGCTCCAAGATCGTCGGTAGACCTGTAGTTCTTGAGATCAAGTTGATATTGACCGTAGACAGGAAACACGTGCGTCAATAATCCAATAATCATTACTAGAAGCCTTACGGACTGCTTGACGTTGAACAGAATTTTCACCTCTATGGTTTTGATTGCAAGGATAGACAACAATCCGTACTTTTGCAAAAAAACTGAACATGTCGAATGCGATCTTTAGCGTACCGGTGGCAAAGAATGAACCGGTTAAATCCTATGCCCCCGGAAGCGCGGAGCGTGAAAGTCTCCTTAAAAAGTACCGGGACTTGTATGAGCAGACTCCGATTGATGTGCCGCTGTACATAGGTGGGCAGGAAATAAGAACGGAGAATAAGAAACCACTAACGCCCCCCCATGATCATCAAAAGGTTCTTGGTCATTATAACATTGGAGATGCTGCACATGTTCAACAGGCCATCGATGCCGCATTAAAAGCAAAATCAGACTGGGCAGCCTTGCCTTGGGAGGATCGAGCTGCAATATTCCTGAAAGCGGCTGACCTCTTAGCGGGGCCTTTCCGGGACAAAATGAACGCAGCGACCATGCTCTCTCAATCCAAGAATGTTTTTCAGACAGAGATCGATGCTGCGTGTGAACTGATCGACTTCTTCCGTTTTAACGTGCAGTACATGACCCAGATCTATCGTGAGCAGCCGGAGTCATTACCGGGTATGTGGAACAGACTGGAATACCGACCACTTGAAGGATTCGTATTTGCACTAACGCCCTTCAATTTCACATCTATTGCCGCTAACCTCTCTGCAGCACCTGCCATGATGGGTAATGTAGTGGTTTGGAAACCGGCTGAATCGCAGATCTATTCTGCTCAAGTGATCATGGAGCTTTTTAAAGCTGCCGGAGTTCCTGACGGAGTGATCAATATGGTTACGGTAAGCGGACAGGTTGCCGGTGAAGTGATCTTTGGTCACAAGGATTTCGCAGGACTACATTTTACAGGTTCAACAGGCGTTTTCCGTCAATTATGGAAGAACATAGCCAACAATTTGGAGGTTTATCGCACTTATCCGCGCATGGTAGGTGAAACAGGTGGTAAGGATTTTGTGATCGCTCATTCATCTGCCAATCCACACGAAGTGGCTACCGCCCTTTCTCGCGGAGCGTTCGAATTCCAGGGTCAGAAATGTTCGGCAGCATCCAGAGCCTATGTTGCTTCAAATATCTGGCCTGAAGTAAAGCGAATCTTTGTTGAACAAGTCAACTCCTTCAAGATTGGTTCACCGGATGATACCTCAAACTTTATCAATGCCGTAATCGATGCGAAAGCATTTGACAAGATCTCCTCGTACATTGATTACTGCAAAACACAGTCGGATGCAGAACTCATTACCGGTGGAAATTATGACAAATCGAAAGGTTACTTTATCGAACCGACAACAGTCGTAACGACAAATCCAAAGTTCAGGACAATGTGCGAAGAGATTTTCGGACCCGTACTGACGATCTATGTGTACGACGAGCACAAGTTTGAAGAGACACTCCACTTACTTGATGAAACATCTGAATATGCACTGACAGGTTCTATACTTTCGGGTGACAGGTATGCGATCAATCTGGCAACCAAGATTCTCGAAAATTCCGCAGGTAATTTCTACATCAACGATAAACCAACGGGAGCGGTGGTCGGACAACAGCCTTTTGGCGGGGCAAGAGGATCGGGTACGAACGACAAAGCAGGAGCTGCGATGAACTTATTGCGTTGGGTTTCCGCACGTACGATAAAAGAAACATTCGTACCACCGACGGACTACCGATATCCGTTCCTGGGTTAAGCACGTGCAAAGACCCTGACCGATAACTGTCTGATTGGTTGAATTATTTTTAAGCTATGAGAGCACTTATTTCCCTATTACTGTTGGCGCTGATCTTTATGTCCTGTGCCAAAAAGAAAGCTGAAGAACAGGCCCGCATCGATGACGACCTGATCAAAAAGTACATTTCTGAGAATGGTCTGAATGCGACAAAAACCTCCACGGGTCTCTATTATGTGATCGAAACCCAAGGAGCCGGTGTACCGTGCAATGCATTCTCTGATGTACGGGTTGCCTACAAAGGCTATTTATTGGATGGAACTGTATTTGACGAATCAGGTGCAGAGGGTATTTCCTTTAATCTGCAGCAGGTGATCAAGGGATGGACGGAAGGAATTCCTTATTTCAAAGAGGGTGGTAATGGAGTGCTTTTGATTCCTTCTGCATTAGGATACGGAGATGAGACCGTGGGGCCAATCCCTGCGAATTCAGTGCTTGTCTTTGACATTTCCCTGCTCGAAGTACTTTGAGTTGGAATTCCGGAAAAGATACCGCAATCCTCTCAATGAACAGGAGCATATCATTGTGACTTGGGAGCGTGGTTACAGAAAGTTAAGCCTTTCATACAGAGACCGGCTGATCGGAACAGTTGAGGATGTGCGCGAGTTGCTCAAAGGCGTTCAATTTGAACATGGTACATTGCGAAAAGTTGAAGTAAAATTAAGTAAAGACCCCTTCATTCTGGAGATTCTTGTGGATTCCTACCATTCCCCGGACAATTTGCATTATCCACCTTTGAAGGTCCGATCCGCCTTGGGCTATTTTATGCCTTTCTTCGCCTTCAATTCTATCGCTACCATCGTTAACCTATCTCTTTATTTCTCTGGTTCGATCGTCTCGTTTGAGAATAGGTTTTTTCTCTTGTTTTTTCTAATTCCTACTTTAATTACGATCGTTGGAACTACGCTATTGCGTTTGAACAAGTGGCACGGGTATGTCATTAATCTGGTTTCGGCCTTGACCCAGTTTCTGGTGCCACTCTTTCTATTTTTTATTTCATTTTACCCGGAGTTTCTCACTTTGACGATCATATATGGCATTCAGATCGGAATAGTACTTATTCCGCTAAAGAGCGTGATCTCCGCATACCGTCATATTCGACTCAGATCGAGGAGTCATAGCGAAACAATAGACTATTGAACACACGCTATCAGCATCGCTTTGAGCATATCAAACGAAAGAACCATTATTGGCTACCTCTGGCACGAGCGCAAACAAACTACACCTGAATAACCCGATGCGGTTATAAATAATACTTTCAATTGATTGAATTGCCGCCCCGCATATTCGCTTAATCGGTTCACATTTTTGTGCTTGAGTATTGAAAATGTTGGTTGTTTCCAGAAGAGTGAATGCTCAATTTCAACTTCTATTTTACTCAAATTCATCAAGTTAAAATCGTTAAAACTATATTATTCAAAAAAAAACACACCATACAGTGGATCTCGAGTTGACACACGCAACAAAAAAAAGAGTAAATTGGAATCAGAAAATATGAACAGAGCAAAATTATCAGACGGAACAGCGGTGCATTGTCTCCGCCGCCCAGAGGCCAGAATGCTGGATCATCATGTGGATGGTTATTTACAGCACGGAATTGAGATTAATGACGGAAGCGTTGTCTTTGATGTTGGTGCAAATATTGGCGTATTCGGGGTTCGCGCGCTGCAAAAAGCAAAGAATGTCTCAGTATTCTGTTTCGAACCTATTCCGGATATTGCAGCCATTCTAAGAAAAAATGCAGACGAATTCGGTGAGGGTCGAATGAAAGTCTTTGAATGCGGAGTATCGAACGAGCATGGCAAAGCAACATTCACCTATTTTCCAAATACACCTGCGCTGTCTACTCTTCACCCCGAGCAATGGGACAATGATCCGGGTGCTTTTACTAGGGCTGTGAAAGGCACTATGAGAAACCCGCCAGAGGGCATGAAATGGATGCGTCTGATACCTCCGTTTATGGCCGGCACCATAGC